>LSQX01071769.1_pt1 | contig 21383 bp, 13 predicted proteins | sample 654561 | NCBI WGS metagenome assembly LSQX01 (sample SAMN04489861, study PRJNA283612) | anaerobic digester metagenome | isolation source: 4 biogas reactors fed with cattle manure at either 37C or 55C with and... | place: Denmark: Kongens Lyngby | collected 2014 | reverse complement strand
CCCTTGGTGATCGCTTTGGCAGTATTTCCCGCTGCATCCAGGGTGTCCGCAATCTCAATCACATGGGTATCCATGCCTGCCATTTCAGCAATCCCGCGTGCGTTATCCACAATCGGACCATAGGCATCGGCAGAGACGATCATACCGCTGATCGCGAGCATCCCAACAGCACTGATTCCAACGCCATAAATCCCGGGAAGCCCTGAAGCCTTTGCCCCATAGAAGGACAGCATCGTCGCCACCGCAATGCCAATCACCGAGGGAACAATGCTGATCAATCCATAGCTGTACCCGGTGATAATATTGATCGCAGCACCCGATTCTGAAACACGTGCTGTTTCAAGCACAGGTTTGCGTTCATCCGAGGTGTAGTAATCTGAAGTGAATCCAATGATCACCCCGGTGATCAGTCCGGTCAGGGTTGCCCAAAAAACGCCAATATTGATGTCCGACAGCAAAATGAGGGCGAGAACAAACACGCCAAATATTGCAGTGGTGATGATCGTCCCAAAATTCAGAGCAGGTCCTGGTTTACCATTTTTCCCGACCCGCACAAATTGAATGCCAATCAGCGATGCAAAAATGCCAAGCGTACACAGAATAAGCGGTAGAACAACATAGATGCTCGATAAAGAGCTTGCAGAGGCGCCCAAAAGCATTACCGCCACTGTTGAAGCAACATAACTATCAAAAATATCGGCGCCCATGCCAGCCACATCCCCCACGTTATCACCAACGTTATCGGCGACAACAGCAGGATTGCGCGGGTCATCCTCAGGAATACCCACCTCAACCTTGCCGACAAGGTCTGCGGCAATATCGGCTGTTTTCGTATAAATACCACCGCCAGCCTTCGCCAACAAAGCCAGTGCAGAGGCGCCAAAACTGAAACCAAGAATCAGATCAGCATTGCCGGTCATCACGATGATCAGGCTCATCCCCAAAACAGCCAGACCGACCATCGCCAGGCCCATCACCGAACCCGCATAAAAAGACACCTTGAAGGCTTGATTGAGCGATTCGTTGGCTGCTGTCGCCGTACGAACATTTGCCTCAACCGCAATACTCATCCCCATATAACCGGCAATCGCTGAACACAGGGCGCCACCAATAAATGCCAGCGCCATTTTCAGTCCATTCAAGGGTATGAGATTGATCTGTCCGACAGCCACATCCGCTAAATCAAAGCTGAACACGACTGCGATGATAAAACCGAGAACAACGGACACAATTGCCAGTGTAAAATACAGCCGCTTCAAATAGGTTTGAGAGCCGTCCCGGATCCATGAAGCAACTTCTTGCGCCCTTTCGGAGCCCGGGTCCTGTCGTTTTACCCAAAAATACAGAAAGATTGCCGCACCAATTGAAAGAATGCTCGCACCAATACTGATAAAAAGCCATGCTTTTTCCATTAACCTACTCCTAAACTAGAACTATCCTATATTAATTTCACATATTATTTTTTTACATCGTTGCTGATCGCCACCATCGATAATTATTCTCCTTCAACCATGCATTGGACGGCATCGGGTAATAGGCAATTTCGTTTTCATTGCCAATAAAGAAGCCGTTCTTGACCGTCCTGTAGGCAATTGTTGCCGGGCTGATACGGTCAACCATTTTGGTAGCAATGGGCTTGTCTTTCAGTTCCTTCAAAACATCTCGCAAGTGGTCGATGTTGGGATAGGGCAAATCACCCACATCGCCCGTTTCAGGATCATTTGCCAGTTCGTCCAATCGCAATTCAGTAAAAACGATGGCGGGAACAGTCAACAGGGATGTGGGGTTTTTCACGATCAGGTCGTACAGCTCCAGCGGGTTTAATCTGCTTGCAACCAATGGAGAAACAGGCACAAGCTCCTTATAAAGATGCAAACCGCTGTCCAGCTCGGGCAATTCCTTCGACGCTTCCAATCCCAAAGTGCGTCCATCCTTCGTGACAAGATACAGTTTGCCCAATTCGGCAATACTGATGTGTTCCAGAACACGGTAAACACTGATATAGATCGATGATTTTGGGGAGCCGTCTTCATGAGGAACACAGCGAGCAATACCCTGTTCTATCCGAAAATATTTACTTCGGAAATCAGGGTTCACCTCAAAGAAAATTGCCTGACCGGTAGATTTCTTCTTGGTGCCAACAGCATAATAACTGCCAAACTCTTCCGGGTCCAGCATCGAAGCCACCAGGGCTTCAGGAATCAGGGAAAAATATAAGTGAACAGGCACGGTTACCTCCAGCAAGAATCAGGACAAGACAGAGTTCCACCTCGCATTTTAAACCAGGCCCAAGGGGAATAAGTCCATTATATCATTATCCGTCTTTCCCAATCTTAACTGAATCGAATACAGATAAATAATCGGATTCAGCTGTCTGACAGCAAAACAACTCGGAGCAAGCTGAATCCGATCGATTATGATCAGAGTGCCACTTTGGGTACCCTGGCACGGATTTCCTCAGCTGTGATGTCCAGCGTGTTATCAACAATCTTTCCCTGGTTGTAGTTGTCGTAAGCGGCTAAGTCTAACAAGCCATGCCCGGAAAGATTGAACAATATCACTCGTTTTTCTCCCTTCTGTTTGGCATCGAGGGCTTCGTCAATCGCCACACGGATAGCATGTGCAGATTCCGGCGCAGGGATGATCCCTTCAGTTTGCGCAAATTGAATTGCTGCACTGAAAGTCTCCGGCTGGGCAACAGCAACTGCCTCCAGATAGCCAGCATCATAAAGCATGCAAATTTGAGGTGCCATCCCATGGTAACGCAATCCACCTGCATGGATCGAAGCAGGCATAAAATCGTGACCGAGCGTGAACATCTTCAGGATCGGCGCCATCTGGGCTGAATCTGCATAATCAAAAGCATATGGACCCTTGGTCAGGCTCGGTGTGGCTTTCGGTTCCACAGCCACCAGTCGTGTTTCTCGCCCTTCTGTCAGGTTTTTTTGTACAAACGGGAAAGCGATCCCTGCAAAATTTGATCCACCTCCCACACACCCAATCACCACATCGGGATATTCATCTGCCATTTCCATCTGCTTCAAGCATTCCATCCCGATCACCGATTGGTGCAACAAGACATGGTTTAACACCGAACCCAGACCGTATTTCTTCTGCCCACCTGATTTCACCGCAACTTCAACAGCCTCAGAAATCGCAATACCCAATGAACCGGGGCTGTTGGGATGTTCTTTTAAGTAGGTTCGACCATATTCCGTCTGATCGGAAGGGCTTGCAAAGACTTCAGCATCATAACTCTGCATGATGATCTTTCGATAAGGCTTCTGCTCATAAGAAGCCCTGACCATAAAGACTTCCAGATTCATATCAAAGAATTTACAGGCAATAGCGAGCGCAGCCCCCCATTGCCCTGCACCCGTCTCAGTTGTGAGCGCGTGGGTTCCATCCAGCTTGTTGTAATAAGCCTGGGCAACAGCCGTATTGCCCTTATGGCTTCCAGTGATCGATGCGCCTTCATCCTTATAATAAATGTGCGCCGGAGTGTCCAACATCTTCTCCAAACGACGGGCTCGAAGCAGAGGCGTCGGTCGCCACAGTTTGTAAATCTCACGAACCTCCTCAGGAATGTCAATGTAACGCTCCGTGCTCATTTCTTGTTCAATCAAAGACATTGGAAATAAAACGTTGAGGAATTCGGGCGTGACAGGCTCTTTGGTGTGAGGGTTTAAGACCGGCGTCGCTGGAACCGGCATATCCGCCGCAATGTTGTACCATTGCTTCGGAAGGGCTTCCTCACCTAGTAAATATTTATATTGGTCGTTTGACATTTTCTACCTCCAGTTAATATTGTGATGGATTGACAGCCAGAGTAACAGGAGCTTGGCATAAAAAAACGTTCATCCCGATTTGGGACGAACGTGTTTGTCCGTGGTGCCACCCAGCTTAGGCATCCTTTTAAAGAAAAAAACCTGTTGATGACGCAACAGGGAAAAGGCCAGCCTCACTCATTACTCAGGTACAGCAAGATCCTTGCGTATACCCTTCACCCTGATAACGGCGGTGTGTCCGTTTGAGACTAATCGTTACCTTTCGCCTCAAAGACTCCGAGGGCCATTCAACATCAGCGTGTATACAGCTTTTCACCATCCGCTGCTCTCTGAGATACCGTGTTAATGCTTACTCTTCCTCATCAACGTCTTTTCATATTCGAATGTTGTCCTAATTATAGGTAAGTCACTTTTTTTGTCAAGGGTAAAACCGAAAGAATTTTTAATGCTTGTTTTCCTGATTATCAGGAACAAAGAAAACAGCAATCTCTGTCCCCAATCTCAGGGTACCCCTTCGATGTAACCGGAGAACAATTAATAAAACGCCCACCAGCATGGCAGCCAACCCTATCACACCCGCTTCTGGGCCAAAGACACCGCCCGTAAACCAGGCAGGCCCAATAGATTCTGTGGCAACGAGAGAGACGTCAGCTTGCATTCCGCTGACCGCAAACCCGTAAATATTACCCTGGAAGAAATTCCAGGTAATATGCAGTCCAATCGGGATCGCCAAACTGCCCGTCAAAGCCATCCCTGTGCCGAGAAAAATACCTGCTGCCATGATCATAATGGTGCTGATCCAGGTAGCATTCGGGTTGGAAAAATGAAACAACCCGAAAACAATCGACAACATCCCCCACGCGATAATCAGTGCATTGCGCCTACCCACGGGCCCAGAGTTTAAACCTTCTGCCAGATTGACAAAATAATAGCCGCGAAAAAGAACCTCTTCATAAATGCCCGCCATGACAAAGAGGATCAAATATTGAAGCATGCCCACAGAAAAGCTGATATCCCCCAAATTTGATTCAAAGTAACTGACGACTCGCAGCGTCCCTGTCAGCACACCCAGCAGGAATATCCCCGTCATCAAAACTGCGCCCAAGGCAAGCCCGAATCCAAAATCACCCCACCATGTTTTTGAAAAATGAAAGCCAAAATCCCGAAACTTTCGTAGATCGACCCACTTCCCGATAACAAAAGTCGACAGCAGGCTCGCCAAACACATCGTACCAGGAGCAATCACATTGCCAACCCACCTGTTCGATAATAGTTTCAGTGGCTGCCCCGCAGCCAAAAAAGCTGGCCATTCACCTTTCACGACAAAGTGAAGGGCGCCAACAAAGAGGATCATCACCAGCAATAAAATGCTATTAAGAATCAGCAGGACTGAAAGGTGAATGATCATCCGCCAGAATGCACGCAACCTTCTTTCGTCTTTATTCCAGAAAAGCGAAAACAACTTTCGAGGGATCTTCACAGATAATTCCCCTGGAGGTCAATGGGTATTGAAATGATGGGACGATGATTATTTTTCGCTGGTTGAATAAAAAAACTGCTCGAGAATGCTCTGAGATGAATGATCAGCGGGAACATCCAAATAAGCGCCAAGCAAAGGGTAAATATTTATGATCGTTTCCGCTACCTGATAAGCAATCCATCGGATTGAAAAATGGGCGTTTTCGGCTGCCCTCAACTTGCAAAAATGAAAAGCTTGCCGCAGATTCATGGTAAACAGCACGCGTCTGTTGAAGCCATTCGGCACGATATAGCTGGCAACTTCCGGATTCCAGGATGCCAACTGACGGTAAGTATCAGCCGCCCGTCGCATCGCATCCCGATATTCTTCTTCACATCCCGATGCGGTGATGCCCAGCGGGACGGCTAACCCCAGATCGACATTCAGGGTTTGGGCTGTTTGTGTCATCATGCGGTGACGCTTGAATTCAAAATAAGCGCCCTGATCCATAATCGCTTCAAAGGTCATCTGCGCATACTCAAATTCGCGCAAGGGCTGATCAAAAGGTCCCCTATCAAACATCAGATTACGAATAAGTTCTTCTTTTTCAACCCGAGTAAGTGTCTGAACATGATTCAAACAATCACTGAAACTGGGTTTTGCATTGAAACGATATAACACAGCCGCCAGGACAATATTTTCGCCATCCCGGGCGTAGTCAAGCAACGTGAATTCAGGGTCTGAGCCAGAATGATCCGCTGCTTTTGAGATTAGCTGCATTTTCTCACGGGTGTCCACCTGGTAGGGGTTGCCTTTGGCATATTTTACAAGCGTTGGCACTTCAGCCTGGCTGACCGCACGCAATCGATCTCCCACCGTCCTGACTTCGTCCAGGGGTGAACTGAGCATCTTGCAAATCGCATATTCCAGCGCACGGGCATTAATGGTCATTCCGACGTTTGCCAGGGAAGCCGAAGGCAGTAAAAAGCGACAGACATCCACCGCGTTGGGATGGAGTCTGCGTTCATAGGATGCTGATGTTTCCCCTTCTTCCTGCTTCAATACGCCTTTCAGCCATTCCTGCACCCTGGGGACACAATTCTGATAGGTTGCAAAAAGCAACTGACAGGTGGCGATATATTCGTCTCGCAGGTGACACTCCTGCATTTCAACCGGCGTGTAAAAAGCATCGCCTTCCCATTGTTGATAGCGCGTCGATTTTTCGGTGTACGAGGCAAGCCGATTGCCCTCAATCGTTTCAATCGCCAACCTTGAGACATTTTCAAGCGCAATATGCAAGACGGCGTGTTCCGCAACGGAGGAATGACCATAGCCAACCACCCATTTTTCGTGAAATTGGGAAGAGCGCGCCTCGTTCAGCTCGGCAGCAATTTCATCAAAGGGTTTGGGGGAACGGGATGTTTTGGCAAAGGCGACCGCAATTGTTTCCGGTTTAATTTCTTGAGGGTTGAGAAGATAAATCCGTCTTCGTTCAGTCATTTTCAAATATCCTTCGGGCTGTTGTTTTATCATGCTCAATCTGATCAAGAAGAGACTCCACGCCCTCAAACTTCCGCTCATCCCTGATCTTCTGAATGAAATGCAGTGTCAGTTTTTCTCCATAAATATTATCATCGAAATCCAAAATATAGGTCTCGATATTTGGGCTTTCTTGCTGTTCAAAAGTAGGTCGGAAGCCAATATTCGTGATCCCCAGCAGGGGGCCTTTGGGTGAATCAACCCGGGTCGCATAAACGCCAACAGCGGGCAGCTTCTTTTTCGGCCAATGCAACAGGTTGGCGGTTGGCAGCCCAATCCGCGAACCACGATCAGAACCATGTACAACCACACCTGAAATAGTATAAGCGCGCCCCAACATTCTGGCGGCATCGGCCACATCGCCCTCATCAAGCCGCTGGCGAATATTTGTCGATGAAATCTCCTGTTCGCAAAACTTAACCGACTGGATCATTTCAACATGAAAGGACAATTCCTTGCCAATGGCTTGGATCACGGGCAGCGTACCCTCCCTGTTTTTACCAAGGGCATAATCCCGTCCGATGACCAGTAGGCTGAGGTCGATTTTTTCTTTCAGCCCTTTCAAAAAGTCACTCGCAGAAAGGTTGGCCAAACCCTGATTAAAGGCAAAAGTGATCACTTGATCAACGCCCAATGATAGCAGCTGGATTTCTTTCTCTTCAGGAGACGTTAAATAAAACCCCTTTGATTGTGAATGAAAAAAATCAAAAGGGTTGGGGTATAAAGTGACAGCAACAACTGGTTTTCCTTGGGACCTTCCCTCCTCAACCATCTGTGCAATAATGGCCTGATGGCCCAAATGAACACCATCGAAGTTGCCAATGGTGGCAATTGAAGCCGTCAGGGGTAAAGGGGTCAGATCAAAAAAATCAATAACTGGAATGTGGATATCCGTAATGCTGTTCATCCTTGTTTATCGACAGTCCTTATGTATGACAGGCTCTCAATCATAACGAGTCTATCAACGATCATTCTCAGATCAGTTGTCTGATCAGGAGAAGAACACTTTTCTGGGTTGCCATTCTTTTTCTTCAGGCAAATACTCAAGTAAAGCAACCAGTTCACCTTGCTCACTGATCCCACGTACCCAATGGTCAGGGTTCTCAGGTGCGTCTTCAACCGGCACGCGGTGCCCATGCCGCACCAGATCAACTTCTTCATAGCTCAATTCTCGGGACGGCCAGTCGCTCAGGGCTTCTGCAGCTGGGATGAGATATTTATACCATTCTCCGTTATCAAACGCTTCCTGAAGTTTACGCAGCGTGACTGCGTCTCGCAGGGCAAATTCCCCGCTTTTCGTGCGTCGCAGACCAACCAGATGACCACCGGTGCCTAAAATTTCGCCAAGGTCGTTTGCCAATGACCGTACATAGGTGCCTGAGGAACAATACACATCGATGATCGCTTCCGGTGAATCCCACTCTAACAATTCAAGGTGATAGACATCAATCTCTTTGGCTTCCAGCACAACCTCTTCACCTTCACGAGCCAGCTCATAAGCCTTCTTTCCATTGATCTTTTTCGCTGAGTATGCAGGCGGGATTTGTTCGACCGTACCCTCGAAATGGGTCAATGCTTCCTCAATCTGCTCCTGTGTAATGTCGACTGCTGATCGTTGCGTGATCTCGCCATCCGCGTCATAGGTGTCTGTGGATTCTCCCAACCTGACGATTGCCTGGTAACGTTTGTCGGATGCGGAAACATATTCGCTCAGACGCACAGCCGGCCCAACCAGAACAACCAGAACACCTGAAGCGCGTGGATCCAATGTGCCCGTATGCCCCGCCCGTTTGATGCCCGTCCCCCGACGCACAACTTGAACAACATCATGAGATGTCATTCCGACCGGTTTATCAATAACCAGCACACCTGAAACAGCGTTTTTTACATCAAATCCTTGATCCATCATATTTAATCCTTTTTCCCCTAACTCCTTATCTTTTGTTTATGTTTGTTAATAATTGTTTTGTTTTTTGTATAACTTTTTCTTGAACATCCGAAAGTGTTCCTTCAATGTCTGCACCTGCTGCAGCAGCGTGCCCACCGCCCCCAAATTCAAAAGCAATACCCGACACATCAATCCCAGGCTTTGCTCTCCAGCTAATTTTTACTTTATTTTTTGATTGTTCCACAAATATCACTGCAATACTGGCTTCTTTAACCGATGACAGGATGTTGACAAGATCGGCATCATCATTACCCGGATATCCAACTTCCTCGCGGTCAGCAAGCGTCAAACTTGTCCAAACAAGTTTGTCTTCGCATTGTACCCGTTGCAACCCGGAACCCCAATAGCGTATTGCCTGAAAGGGTTTCAGGGTCAGTCCTTCGCTATAGATTTCAAACAGGTTGGCTCCCAGATCCATCAATGCCGCTGATTTGCGCAAAACCTCAGAATCCACCTGAGCTGTTCGAAAACCGATCGTATCCCCCACAATGGCAGACAACAAGCAGATCGCGACCTCCTCATCAAATGCCAAACCCCACAGCGGTATCCGGTCATAGAGAATCGCAGACGTCGCGACCTGCTCGGGCTCAACCACGTTGAATTCTCCAAACTGCAGGTTTGTCTTGTGGTGGTCCACCACCAGATCAGGAGACGGATAAGCATCCAGCACATCTCCAACACGCTCGGGGTCAGAACAATCGACCACGACGATCATATCTGCGTTGATTGAGGGGGTGTTAACAATCAGATCAGCCTTTGGAAGATATTCGAAGCCCTTCGCCCCATCTTGCAATACCATCTGAACCTGTTTACCAGCATTCAGCAATGCAATTCCCAAACCCAGCATCGAACCTACAGCGTCAGCATCGGGGCGCACATGGGATGCAATCAGGATATTTTCGCTATTTGCAATCCGCTGTGCAATTTTTCGATCTAATTCACTAACCATTAAGGTCCTCATCGAGGGAACCAGCTTCCGGGGAGGTATCTCCCATGCGCGCTTCCCTTTCTTCTCGGATCTCGGCCAGCAATGTCTCAATGCGTTCGGCTTTTTCCGGCGTATCATCCCAGTGAAACCTCAGTTTTGGCATGATCCTCAAATCAATTTCCTGGCTCAAGGAATAACGAATAAAACCGCTGGCATTGTCCAATCCTTCTAAAATTTCTTCAGCTCGTTGTGATCCATCAAGTGAAGAAACATAAATATTTGCATAATCTAATTCGCGGTCAACAATGACATCGGTCACATAGACGCCCTCAACACGAGGGTCATTTACTTTGGCTTCCAAAATTTCAGTTAGTAATTTCTGGATCCCATCTTGAATTCGTTTTAGCCTGATTGATGAAGGCATTTTTCCTACTTTCTAAATCCTATAACGGCGACTTTTCTTCAATCACAAAGCACTCAAGTATATCGCCTACTTGAAAATCATGAAATTGTCTCATAGCAATTCCACACTCAAAACCTTCGCGTACTTCACGCACATCATCTTTTTCACGTTTGAGTGACCCAATTTCACCCGCAAATATCGGTGTGTTGTTACGGATGACCCGAATCTTGCCATTTCTGCGGATTTCGCCATCTATCACACGGCAGCCAGCAGCAACTTTATACCGTGAAACCACAAATGTTGCCAGGACTCTGGCCGTTCCAATCACCTTTTCAACCTTTTCAGGTTCAAGCATACCTTTAAGTGCTTTTTCGATATCTTCGAGCAAGCGATAGATCACGGTGTAGGTGCGGATTGAAATGCCGTTAGTTTCTGCCAGGCGTTGAGCCGCGTTGTCGGCTTTAACGGCAAAGCCAATTACAATCGCATTGGATGCAGAAGCAAGCATCACATCGCTTTCACTGATATCACCTGTTTCCTGATGCAGAATCTGGATATTGATGCTCGGTTGCTCATCGGCAATCTCTTTGATGGAATTGACGATCGGTTCCAAGGAGCCCTGCACATCCGCTTTGACGATCAAACGGAGTTCTTGCTCCTCACCTGCTTGCATCCGAGAAAACAGGTCTTCAAGGGTTACCCGCGGGGTTACTTGTTCGGTCTTGCTTTCCGTTTCCATCTCAGCCACGATTGCTCGGGCTTCTTTGTCCGATTCAACTACCCTGAACAAATTACCTGCTTTGGGAACACCATTCAAACCCATCACTGCAATCGGCGTGGAAGGACCGGCTTTCTTGATCCGATTGCCACGGAAATCAAACATAGCCTTGATCCGTCCATGACTTTTGCCCGCTAAAATGGTGTCACCCACTTTAAGCGTCCCATTCTGCAGAAGTAAGGTCGCCATCACACCGCGAGATTTGTCAATTTCCGCTTCAACGACGGTCCCCAAAACTTCTCCTTTTGGATTTGCCATGATTTTCATGTTATCTGCCACAAGCAAAATTGCTTCCATCAGATCATCAAGACCCTGCATTTTGGTAGCTGATATCGGAACCACCATGGTATCGCCTTCCCAATCATCAGGAACCAAATCTATTTCACTCAGATGACGTTTGACCAATTCAGGATTGGCTGAAGGAAGTTCCATTTTGTTCAATGCAACAATGATAGGTACCCGGGCAGCCTTGGCATGATTTGCCGCCTCTTTTGTTTGCGGCATCACACCATCATCCGCAGCAACAACCAGAATAACAATGTCAGCGCCCTGTGCGCCACGGGCACGCATGGACGTAAATGCTGCATGACCCGGCGTATCCAGAAAAGTTATCTTTTGTCCATCGTGCTCTACCTGATAGGCGCCAATTCCCTGGGTGATACCGCCCTCTTCTCCACCAGCAACATTGGTATTGCGAATAGCATCCAGCAAAGAAGTTTTTCCATGGTCAACATGGCCCAAAATTGCCACAACGGGCGGTCTGGGTTTAAGGTCCTTCTCCGCCTCATTTGCGATCATGCGGCGCCAATAAGGCACCTCGCCCTTTTCTTCCGGTATTTCTTCTTCAATTTTTTCAAGTTCTGGTTCGAAACCCAGTTCGCTGGCAACGACTGCAGCAGTATCAAAATCTACATTTTGGTTAATACTCGCCATAACACCATTCGCCATCAAGGTTTTGATGACGTCGATGGGACTCGCATCCATTTTTTCTGCAAGTTTTCGAACGCTGATACTATAAGGTAGGATGATTTTCTTTTCCTCAATATCGCTCACACTTACACCTCCATAATTAGCCCCTGCTTTTTGGTAATAACAAAACCAAAAAGCTTGTATTGAATATTCTTACTTCAGAGGAGCGATCAGATGAGTTTAATTCATCCTGACAACCCCTCTATCCCCTGTTGGGCACTTTGCTGATCGGGAAAATGCTCTTTCATGAAAGTATGCAAGTCTCGTTTTTCCTGATCCGTCAGTTTTGTTTTCAGAGCATGGTCCAGTGCACCATTGATCCCGCGCAACCAGCATTCGGGAAGATCATGTAAATACGCTCCTCGTCCATGAGCTTTCCCTGTGAGGTCTACAGCCACACCTTCTTCTCCCCTGACAATCCTGATCAAAGATCGCTTGGGCAGAACCTCCCGGCAACCCACACAGGTTCGCCTTGGAATATGCTTGCCGCGCCGTTTAGATTTCTTAACCATCTAATCGTTGCTCATAAAAACTTATCACCAATTTTCCCATTCGTTATCTTCATCTTCAATCGAACGAGGTCGCTTCCTTTTCTTTTTCTTACTTACTGGCTTTTGTTGAAGATCCTCTTCTTGCTCTGGCTTCATTTTTTCATGCTCAAAATAGCCATATTTTCGCGCATCATAAGAGAAGAGCTTATCGAAATCTTCTTCCTCTTCCTCCACTTTTTCAGCTTCTTTAACACGTTCTTCTTCGACAACCTCAGGCTCTTTTTCCTCAACTGCCTCTATTACTGCAACGCCTTCCACCTCCACCGATGGGATTTCCACAACGGCTTCTTCAATTTCAGGCAAGATACCCGCTTCAGCCTCAACCGTCTCAGTCTCAACTTCAAGGATTTCTTCTTCCTCAATCGTCGGTTCAACGCGCAGGTTGTCGGTGAGTTCAGTAATTTGTTCAAAGGATTTTGGACCAATCCCGTTTAAAGCCAATATCCGGTCCGGGTCCACTCGCATTTGCAAAACGAGGTCACCCAGTGTGTCAAAACCGCCTTCCTGAAGAATGTACAGGATATGGTCTGGCAGATCAACATCCAAAATATCAATCTCGAAGGATAATTCGGGCACTGTTGCCAATGCTTCATCACGACGTCGTTTTGCTTCCAGATCTTCTTCCCGGCGCTTCTTTTGAAGTCGTCTCTCCACACGATCGATGAACTTTGCCATAAAGTCATAATCTTCGGGTGGTAAGGGACGTCCTTCTGCTTTTTTCTCAAGCATAACTGAAATTTTTTCAACAGCCTCTTCTTCGCGCACTGCCATTTCCGCATAGGCGGGATCTTCTTGCAACTTGACCAAAGCGTCATCAGCCGCTTCAACCAGGTTTTTAATATCAATTCGCCATCCCGTCAGCTTGGCAGCTAGGCGTGCATTTTGTCCATCTCGTCCAATTGCCAGTGAGAGCTGATCTTCAGGCACAACCACTGTGGCTGTTTTGCCTTCTTCATCAAACTCAGTCAGATAAACGCCCAAAACACGCGCCGGGCTGATCGCCTTGGCAATAAAGGCTTCAGCATCATCACTCCATTCGATCACATCGATCTTCTCATCACTGAGTTCGCGCACGATTGCCTGGATGCGCACACCGCGCACGCCAACACAGGCGCCCACAGGATCAATTCCCTGTTGAGTAGCCGAAACTGCAACCTTCGCCCTTTGACCGGGTTCGCGCGCAATTGAACGGATTTCGACAATGCCATGATAAATTTCGGGCACCTCATTTTCCAGCAAACGCCGCAAAAAATTTCGATGTGCACGTGAAAGCAAAATTTGTGGTCCGCGTCCGCTGTCTTTGACATCATAAATCAGGCATCGGATCCGATCATGAACCCGAAGGCGTTCCCTGGGAATCATATCCTTACGGAGCATGACCCCTTCTGCCTTTTTATCCAGGCCAATGGTCGCTCGTTGACTGTTGACAGCCTGAACTACACCGCTGACGATCTCACCAACTTGCTTGTCAAAATAATCAAATTGAATCTCACGTTCAGCTTCACGAATGCGTTGTTGAATTACCTGACGTGCCGTTTGGGCTGCAACTCTTCCGAAATCTTCCGGCGTCGAATCGACCACAACCATATCGCCCAATTCAGCTTCCTCGTCTATACGGGCAGCCTCATCAAGAAGCACTTCTGTATTTTTGTTTTGAACCTCATCAACAACTTCTTTTTCCGCAAAGATCGAAACATCACCCGAATCCATATCGATTCTGGCTTCGATATACTGCGCACTTGAGGCATTAACTGTGCGTCGATAAGCGGAAATCATTGCAGATTCAAGCGCTTCCTGGATAATGTCCCTCGAAAGCTGCTTATCTTCAACTAATTCATTGAATGCCAGCGCAAATTCACTCTTCATGGTTCTACTTACTCCAACTAAAACTCTTACTTTTAGACACAGAAAAGTGGGGGGCACCCACTTTTCGACGTAAAGGGTATGAAAAATAAGCCGAAGCTCATCAACTCGAGAATAATTTTAGCACATATCAAAACCATGTGCAAGAGATGCGCATGAGTCCTGTTATTGGTCAGCGAAAATATCACCCCCGTAATTCTTCCTGTTTTGAGCTGGTGGCTCACCAACGAAGCGCATATCCCAGTTTTTGCTGGTGTCTCATCAGCAAGTAAATGCCCAAACCATCCAATATCTGTACGCTGCTGATATGTTGCCCCTTGGTGAGGACACCAAGGGGATCAGGAGGCTTTGTAGGGTGCCGCAGTGCAGTTCTGCGCACCCTACACGCTATGGTGTTTTTTAACATACCCTTCCGTTCTTGCTGGTGTCTCACCAGCAAGTAAATGCCCAAACCATCCAATATCTGTACGCTGTGCTGATGTGTTGCCCATTGATGAGGACACCAAGGGGATCAGGAGACTTTGTAGGGTGCCGCAGTGCAGTTCTGCGCACCATCCCCACATTGTTATTGAAGCGCACCCCGTCGCTGAAAAAAGCAATATTTTTATCCAATAAAACCAATATTATGGTATTCTTTTAACAAACCTTGGCGAAATACTTGGCTCAACATTCAGTAAACTGAAAAAGGGAGAGGACATGAAAAAAGAATTCCTATGGTGGCGTGATGGAATCATCTATCAAATTTATCCGCGTTCATTTGCGGATTCAAACAACGACGGGATCGGTGACTTGGGGGGCATTATCAGCAAATTGGATTATCTTCAGGAATTAGGCATTGACGCCATCTGGCTTTCTCCCATCAACCCCTCACCGGACGTCGACTTTGGATACGATGTGTCAGATTACAATGCAATCGACCCAAAGTTTGGCACAATGAAAGACTTTGAAAAACTGATCAGGGAAGCAAAAAAACGCGGCATTCACATCATCCTTGACCTTGTGCTCAACCACACATCGGATCAGCATCCCTGGTTCCTTGAATCCAAATCCTCCATCGATTCACCCAAACATGACTGGTACATCTGGCGGGACCCCAAACCCAACGGCGATCCCCCAAACAACTGGCAGGCTGTTTTCGGCGGGCCAGCCTGGGAATTTGACCCTGAACTTGGCAAATACTATTACCACATGTTCTATAAAGAACAGCCCGATGTCAACTGGCGGAACCCCCAGGTTCGGGCAGCCATGTTGGATGTCTTCCGTTTTTGGTTAAAAAAAGGAGTGGATGGCTTCCGGTTGGATGTGTTTAATTTATATTTCAAAGATGAAACACTCAGGGACAATCCGCCAAAGATAGGGATTCGTGCCTTTGATCAGCAGGAACACATTTACGATGTCTCCCAACCCGAGATGTATCCTTTGCTCAAGGAAATCAGGGAGATCATGGATGGCTATAAAGAAACCTATGTTGTCGGGGAAACCTTTTTGGCAGATGCAGATCATACCGCGACGTATGTTGGAAATGATAAACTGCATGCAGCCTTTTATTTCGAATTCGCGAACAATCGTTGGCACCCCACCCGTTTCCTAAATTCCTCGCTTAAATGGGATGCCGCTCTTTCCGAGGATGCCTGGCCCAATAATTTCCTGGGGAATCATGACATGATCCGACCAGCCACCCGCTATTGTTTTGGCGAGGATGATCGTCGCGCCAGGGTTGCAGCCGCCATGCTGTTGATGGTCAAAGGGACGCCCTATATTTACTATGGCGATGAGATCGGTATGCGGGATATTCCAATTCGCAAGAAATCAGATGTCCTGGATCCGATTGGAAAGCGTTTTTGGCCCATTTTTAAAGGTCGTGATGGTTGCCGCTCGCCAATGCAATGGGACAACAGCCCCAACGCGGGTTTTTCGCTGGCTGATCCCTGGCTGCCCGTTCACAGAAACCATCAGCAACGGAATGTGGCACAGCAACAATCCGATCCGGACTCGCTGCTGAATTTTGTTAAGAAATTGATCTCTATTCGGCGTGCCGAACCCGCACTTCAACATGGAGATTTTATACCTCTGGTTGAAGAGCCCCGCTTTATTCTGGCATTTAAACGTGTTTTGGAACACGACAGTGTAATCGTGATCCTTAATTTCAGCAGCCGGAATCATGATTTTCAGCTGCCAGAAGGCGCATATCAATCACTCATGGATGGATCATCTGCAACAGGAACCATCAACCTGAAACCCTACCAGGTCCAATTATTTAAGCTTATGTCATGAGTTTGATTGCTGGACAATTTACCGGTCTAATTTTTCTGTAAGTCGCAACCCAATAACTCATCGAACACACAAGTGAAAGGATAAGTTCGATGAATCAAGCCTACATCCCGGGGAAAACCCCACCGCCCGAAATACCGCTCGGTCGTTTCCTACCGCCTATCCCCGGTGGAATCGTCCCAACCTGGTGTCAGCAAAACTTGAAACCGGGTGATTGGGTACTGGATCCTTTTGGTTTCAACCCGCTCCTCGCAATCGAAATCGCCTCTGCCGGCCATCCCGTCCTGGTTTGCGTCAATAACCCGATCCAGGCATTTCTCTTAAAGGTCCTTGCGAGCGCGCCTCAGAAAGATGAACTGGTTGCAGCGCTGCAAGACTTGGCAGTCGAACCCAAAGGGGACGACCGCATGGAGCCCTACATCCGAAGTTTGTATCATATTAACTGTGCGGTTTGTCGTCGTCGGATCGAGGCGGAATCATTCCTGTGGAAAAAAGGCGAAGAAAAACCCTTTGCCGCTTTTGTAGATTGTCCCTATTGCGGCGCAAAAGGGGTGCAGGATCTGAATGAGGATTCTATCCAGAGCATGACGCCGCTCCCCCCTTACCAGCTCCACCGGGCACGCGCCCTCAACCGCGTTTCCGAACCCAATGACCCCTTCCGCAGCCAGGTTGAGAATGCACTCACCGCTTACCCACAGCGCCCGCTGATCGTCTTGCAAACGATCATCAACAAATTGGAAAGCCTCGATCAAACCCAGCGTCGGAAAGAGCTGCTCACAGCCCTGATCCTCTCTGCAGCCGACCAGGGGAATACCCTGTGGGCATACCCCGCTCCCCGGGATCGTCCCCGCCAGATCGTGATTCCATCCGTTTACAGAGAACGCAACCTCTGGATGGTGTTGGAAAAATCGATCAGAGCCTGGCAGGTCCTGCGATCGCCCATCCCGGTGATTGATTGGAATGGGCTTCCGCCCGAGCCAATCGGTATCTATCGCTACACCGGTCGTGTTAAGGAACTGAAGCAATCAGGTGAAATGCCAGAGTTTTCGTCGGTCATCACGGCAATTCCCCGACCCAACCAGGCTTTCTGGACCCTTTCTGCGCTGTGGACTGGATGGATTTGGGGAAGGGAAGCCGTTTTTCCCATTCGGAATGTGCTTGCCCGTCAGCGTTATGATTGGAACTGGCATGCTTTTGCGCTCAATGGTGTATTCAACGTGATCAACAGCATCCAGCCCACCATTTCAAAGGTCTGGGGTTTAATTGCAGAAAATGAGCCTCAATTGCTGCTATCAGCGCTTGTCGCTGCTGAAATAGCCGGCTATCGACCCACACAATTTGCACTGTCTTTCGATGACCAGCTGGTACAGTGTTTGTGGAAACCTCAGTCTCAAATTGCTAAAACAATTCACCCCGAGCGGGCGTTAGAGATTGCCCGGGAGAAAGTTCGTTCCTATCTTCAAGAAAAGGGCGAACCAGCCAGCTATCACCAGATTCACACAGCAGCAATTGCCGGATTGGCGCAAGAAAGCCACCTTGCCATCAATGTCCTGATGCAAAACAAGCACCAGGCGATTTCCGAGATCCAAAAATGGATTGAGAGCCTGTTTCAGGAACCGGGTTTTATTCAACGTGCATCAGCAGGCAGCGGGCCGAATGAGACGGCGCAATGGTGGCTTGCCCAGCCAATCGAATTTCACCCACCCCTTATTGACCGGGTGGAAGAAACCATCATCCGCCATCTGATGGAACACCACACCACCTCTGCGGAAAGGGTCAGGAAATTAATTTATCAGGCTTTCCCAGGAATTTACACGCCCAGAAATTCCATTTTGTTGAACTGCCTGGAATCCTATGCCGAACTGGTTGATCCCATTTCGCAAACCTGGCGGTTACGAGATTATGAAAAATCTTCCGCTCGCCATGCTGATATCAGGGGCATCAAACAATCCTTATCAAATATTGTCCGCATCCTGGATTACCGGTCCGCCGGAGATGACCCCATACTGTGGTTCGATGCGCCGGATACAGATCCCCTGTTTGGTTTCCACGTTTTTTCTTCCGCAATTCTGTCCCGCCATACCGGGGAAATAAAACAAAATGCCCGCTACCGGATCCTGGTGATACCCGGCAGCAGGGCAAATTTGATCGCCTATAAAGTCCAGCGCAATCCTTTATTAAAAAGAATGCTCCAGGAAAATTTTCTGATCGTCAAATTTCGCGTGGTTCGAGATTTAGAGATCAATCCCCTGCTCTCGCGTGAGCTGTTTCTGGAGCAAATTCAGGTTGACCCACCGGAATTTCAAAGTTCCCAACTGGCTTTATTTTAATAAGCCATGACCTCAGGGTGCGGGGTCTGTCGGGACTGGCGTGTCCGTAGGAGGAAGTGGTGCGGGTTCCGTATTCGTTGCGGAAGGAACAAGAGTCTCTGTTGGTGTTAAAGTTGGCAGCGGTGTTTGCGTCACAGTGGGTGTGCTCGTTGGCGTGGGTGTACTCGTTGGCGTGGGCGTGGGCAATTGAATGTTGATGGATACCAGTTTCTCAGCGTAAGTATCTTCCGTGCTGTGAAGATAAAACTTCAATGTCACAATTCCTGGCTCAACGTCTTCAAGATCCCATTCATAAAGGACATCCACCGATTCCTGCGGGCTTCCAACGTTATCAACCAGCACGTTCCAGGTGAGCGGGTCCGCCCCTCGGCCCCATTCAATCCGATAATAATCAAAATTCTCGGTTGCTGTGATCATGCCCTGGATTTTCAGCGGATTTTGTGCAATCGTCTGCCCTTCATCTAATCCAACCAATTTGATCACCGGGCGAGGATCATCAATTCGACATGCCCGCTTCGGAACAAAGAATAAGGGTGTAGAGAAACCCATATCCTCAGCCCATGCCTGACCTCTTGAATCTTCTTTCAGCCAGGTTTTTGCCCAGGGGTCTTCGACATTGATTGCAAATTTCTCATCGGTATATTCATCACAATCTCCTGAAGCAGCCAATCCCGTCCACGTATCGATATAGACTTTCTTCCAGAGATCTTCCGATTCCGGCTGGGGCAACTGGTCCGAAGCAAAGATTTCACTTCGCTGCTGCGGACACCACTCAGAAGGTTCTGTACCTGACACCGCACAGATGACCCGGTCGACCACACCTGCCGGGCGAACAAAAGGCTCGGGGTTTCCATTTCGCAATCGATTGATCCCGTAGGTCATAAATTCCGCCCAGATTGGTCCTGCGCCGGTCAATCCGGTTGTGTTGACCATCGGCGTGTAATCCGTATTGCCAACCCATGCCCCCACGACCAGGTCCGAGGTATAGCCAATTGTCCAATTATCCCGAAAATCATTGGTCGTTCCCGTTTTCACAGCGGCAGTAAATGGAAGGTTGATAACCGGATTGGTCCCAAACATCGGGATGCGGGCATTGGTGTCTGAAAGAATATCGGTGATCAAATAGGCATGCTCCGCTCGAACCACCTGATCACCAATCGGCGGCTCATATTCATAAACCACCTCACCGGTTGCATCCACAATTTTACTGATCGCGACCGAGGGGAGCATCCGACCTTCATTTGCAAAGATTCCAAAGACGGAGGTCAATTCCATCAGACTGACCTCTCCGCCACCCAGAGTGAGTGAAAGACCATAATCCGTGCGATTCAGACTGGTGATTCCCAATCGGCGTGCAAAGGCGATCAATCCCTCTTCAACGTCCGTGTTGGGGTCATCGTAAATACCAACAAATTCAAGCGCTTTAACCGTCGGGATGTTATACGAGTTTGCCAGAGCAGACCGCACGGTCACCGGTCCGTGGAATCTCCCGTCGTAATTAACGGGTTCATATTCAGGGTTTGTGTCGAAAGGATCGGTAGACGGCGGAAATTTACTGGGAACATCCCAGATCAGGGTAGCGGGCGTCCAGCCTTTTTCAAAAGCCGCCACATACGTCAGAGGTTTGATGGCAGAGCCAGGTTGGCGTGTTTGCGACAGAGCCATATTGACCTGACCGTCAATTGCTTCATCGTAGAAATCGGCAGATCCAACCATTGCCAGAATTTCACCAGTATTGGGATCCATAGCCACCAAAGCGCCATTTGTGGCGTTATGCTCAACAAGCGCAGCAACCTGTTCGGCAACAATCTTTTCAGCCTCTTGCTGCAAATTTGGGTCCAGGGTTGTGTAAATCGTGAAGCCACTGCGATAAATCGTCTGCGGGTCAAACTCGGACTCAAGCAGGGAACGGATATAGACCACCCAATGAGGATAACGCATGTTGTAGGTGATCTTTGGAAACTCATAATTGTCAAGATCGATTCCCGCCTGGGTTGCTTCTGCAAAGGAGACACACACCTTGGGGCGTTCCGAACCCACATCAATACAATCCCGTTCTTCACTCAGTTCATACATCAAAGCCAAAACGGTCCGCTGGCGGTAAAGCGTCGCTTCTCGATTGGTGTAAATATCATAAATTGATGGCCCCTGGGGTAGCCCTGCCAGGAAGGATGACTGCCATAAATTTAATTCACTGGCTGAACTGCGAAAGTATGTTTCAGCGGCAGCCTGAACGCCATACGCCAGATTGACGTAATAAATCTCGTTCAGGTATAGCTCGAGGATCTCTTCTTTGGAATAGGTGTTTGTAATCTTTTGGGCAAGGACAATTTCACGCGCTTTGCGCTCGTAGGTTTGTTCATACCGCTCGGATGGATCCATCAATAAAGCCCTTGCCAGCTGCTGTGTGATCGTGGATGCGCCCGACTGGATCTCACCTGCTGTGTAATTCTGATAAAGCGCTCTTACCATGCCATACATATCAAACCCGGGATTGGTGAAAAAATCCTTGTCCTCGGTGGCGATCGTCGCTGCAATCATGTAAGGCGAAATCTC
>LSQX01384996.1_pt1 | contig 21385 bp, 23 predicted proteins | sample 654561 | NCBI WGS metagenome assembly LSQX01 (sample SAMN04489861, study PRJNA283612) | anaerobic digester metagenome | isolation source: 4 biogas reactors fed with cattle manure at either 37C or 55C with and... | place: Denmark: Kongens Lyngby | collected 2014 | reverse complement strand
GAGTTGGGACCCCTCTTCTTGAAACAGAGGACAGAGCGGGGGACTATCTGTGGAATAGCTGGCGGGGCAATAGTGAGTGCCCTAGCTAAAAAGTTGGGTTCAAAGGGGTGGGTAAGTGATTATTACACCTCTTTAGATGTAATTAATGAGCGCTCAAACGATTTTGTCGCCTATGGGACAATCCTTTGGAGGTAGAGATGGATAAGAAGATTCTTTTGCTACTAGCCCGTGAATCGATTGAAGAGAAACTGTTGCACTGCCCCTCTAAAACCCTCAAAGAGTTGGAGAAGAATCCTCCCCCTCAACTTATGGGGGAGGAGGGGGCCTTTGTTACCCTTAAAGAGGTGCCGAGTGGCAACTTAAGGGGGTGTATTGGCAATATATTTGGAGAGGGACCCCTCTACAAAACAGTCTACCGCCTAGCTAAGGAGAGTGCCTTTCACGACCCACGCTTTCGTCCCTTAACCGCTAAAGAGCTCAGTAAGATTAAGATAGAGGTCTCAATCTTGACCCCTCCTAAGAGGGTTGAAGGGCCCCAAGAGATTAATGTTGGGCGCGATGGGGTTATCTTAACCCTGGGGCGCCGAAGGGCCCTCTTCCTTCCCCAAGTTGCCCAAGAAGAGGGGTGGGACCGCGAGACCCTCTTGCGCCACCTCTCCCTTAAGGCAGGACTTGCTCCCGATGGATGGCTCGCTGAAGGGGTTGTCTTTGAGACCTTCCAAGCCGAAGTGATTGGAGAAGAGTAGTGCAACTAACGTGTGACTTTTGCTACCATATGTGCTCTCTCGAAGAAGACCAAAAAGGGGTGTGTGGGATAAGGACCAATCAAAATGGACAATTAGTTACACTCGGTTATGGAGAACTAGTTGCTTCAGCCATCGACCCCATCGAGAAGAAGCCTTTCTACCACTTCTATCCCGGCTCTACCACCCTCTCGGTTGCCCTCTTTGGGTGCAACTACCGCTGTAAATTTTGCCAAAATTACCACATCAGTCAGGGGGAGAGGGTGGGGGGCAAGAGGGTGAGTCCCGAACAATTGGCCCACACTTTAAAAGGGAGTGGAACTCCCATATTAAGTTACACCTACAGCGAACCAATAGTGTGGTTAGACTATGTTGAAGCATGTGCCAAAGAGGTTAAGAGGGGAGGCGGTTACAACTGTATGATTACCAATGGCTCCTTCTCAAAGAGTTCTTTAGAGCGAATCCTCCCCTACATTGATGCCTTTAATATCGACCTTAAGGGGGATGACCAATTCTACAGAGAGTACTGCAAAGGGCGCATCCAACCGGTTCTCGACTCAATCGAGACCATTAGTCAAAGGGGAGACAAGGTGTTAGAGGTGACAACCCTCCTCATAGAGGGAGTTCACACTGCTGAGCACCTCAAAGAGATGGCCCAACAACTGGTGGAGCGGAAAGTGCGAGTCTGGCACCTGAGTCGTTTTTTCCCCCACTACCAGATGGGCACTTATCGCCAAACATCAGAGGGGTACCTCTTAGAGCTCCTTGAGGTAGCCAGTCAATTTGAGATCCCCTACATCTATGCCGGTAACAGCAACTTAAGGGAGTGGGAGAGGACCCGTTGCCCAGCTTGTAATACCACAATCGTCACCAGCCACAACCACCCCTTAAGGGCAAAAGAGGAGATTAAAACTAACCTTGATGGGAACCACTGTCGCCAGTGTGGACACCTTATTTACGGCGCCTTTCAATTAGATTAGTGTACCGTTCAATCACCTCACTAATCACATCTTGCCAACTTATGTAGAGGTTTTGCCGAGCAGCCTCGCCCACCTTTTTACACAAATTGGGATTCTCAATTAGTTCAATTAGGGCTTTAGAGTAGGCATCAAACGAGTTCTCTGTGATAAACCCATCAACCCCATCGGTGGTGACAAAGGCGGTAGCGGAATCTTTAGTGTTGAGGAGAGGGAGGCTGAAAGCAGCTGCCTCTCGCAACACTAGGGGCGAAACGTCGTACTGGGAGGGGAAGGGGAAGAGAATTGCAGCCGCCATGAGCGCTTTAATCACCTCCCTATCACCGATTCTCCCCATGAAAGTTATTTTATCATCGAGGTGGTGTGTTTTTACAAATAAGCGAAATTTTATGAGATCAGCCCCATCGCCGACGAAGACCATCTTAAAATTAATCCCCTTCTTGTGGGCTAATAGAAGTGACTCTAAAATTAAATGGAGGTTCTTCTTCTCATTAATCTGCCCTGTGTAGAGGAGGAGGGGGGTGGTGGAGTCAACGCCTGCAATCTCTCTCCCCCGCTCTTGGTATTCTCGATACTCTTCATCAGTGGGAAGGGTGAAGTCGGTCCCGTTGGGGACCACGACGATATCACCTGAGAATCCGTACTCTTGGAGCCTCTTTTTACTCCAGAGGGAGGGGGTCCACACCTCATCAGCCTTCTCAAACCGGGCTATAATAATCTTCATTAAGAGATTAGCAATCCTCTTTGAGCCAAGCACGGCGATGAAGTCATCTTTGTAGAGGGTGTGGAAGGTGGCAACAAGGGGAATGTCTTGCTCTTTTGCCAACTTTTGGGCATAGCGTCCCAGCGTGAATGGGGCATGGGCGTGAATTAAATCGAAATTGATCTTACCCACTTCACCCTTAAAATTTCGCCCCTTTACGATAACTCCATAGGGTCTGATACGGGGGAGGGGATACATACTAGCGCGAATAGTATAATCGATTCCCGCTTGGTGATCCTTCGCATACCCCCTCTTTCTATGTTCACCCGAGACCACAGCGTAGGCTTCATACCCATTGGCTAACAATAATTCGGTATAATTCTTTACAACAAAGCCAACCCCATCGGTGAGGGGAGGGAAAGATTCACTGAATTGTCCAACAACAAATCTTGACATGGAACTATCTCTCTTAATTTATAAACTGGCACCCAATTTTTACTGGTATAGCAACGCTTATAAGATACAACAATTTGTAGAAGATAACAAACATTGAAGCAGAATATTTAAAGGTGGGGTTGTTGGGATAGGAGGCTAAAGTTATGGCCATTAATAGAACAACCAAACGGTGTCCAAATCCCGAGTGTTACTTTCACAACCCGGAGAATGCGATTAAGAAGCGGTGGTACCAACCGCACGGCTACTACACTAGTACCCGTGAACCAATTACCCAGTATAAGCGCTATCGGTGCAGTGCCTGCGGTAAAACCTTTAGTGAGACCTATTTCACCCGCGAGTGGCACCTTAGGCGACGTGATATCGACGAGATGGAGCTATTGTTTGAGTGGTGCAAAGGGACCCCTATGAAAGAGTTAACACACCATTTTAAGTGCTCAGCAGGAGCGATAGAGAACCGCATTAAGCGGATGCTCGAGTTAGCCAAGAGCAAAGAGGTGGTTTTGGAGATTGAGCGCCCCAATTAAAAACGGTTGTAGACATCTTCAGCAAAGCCGGGAAAATCTTTTACCAACAGCCTGGTCCCATCGTTAAGGGTGGCATAACCATTGAAGTAACCAAAGACTTGGTGTTGATCCGACTTTATAACGAGGAGATTGGTTTCAGTTTGTCGGTCGACCACCGGGTCAAAGGTCATTTCAAAGCGGTTATCGCTACTTGTAATTTTCCACTGGTCGGTGTAAGAGGGGGGAATCTCAAATTTGACCTCTTCCAGTTTGTAGATTTTGTTGTCGTAGATAATTGCATTCTCACTCGCTGGTGAGCGATCACTAAAACCGTAGCCAAGGTTGAACCCGAAGGTACGCTCATCGAGGAGGCCTGAGGCTGAAGACCAGAACCAGCGGTTACTATAGGTCCACACCCCTCGTCCCCAATCTAAGAGGCCAAAAGCTTCGTTGCTATTAAGGGTGAGGTGGCGCTCTCCAAGGCGCACTTTACCTGTGGTGGGCATACAATTAATCTTCTCATTGAGATAGAAGGCGCGCCGATTTTCACTCCAACTGGTGGCAATATTTAAGCTCTCTAAGTTTTTAGGTTGTTCCAGGGTTAAATCGGCATCGAGTCCCACTGAACCATCGGGGAGGAGTAGAGAGGGGGCCCCCACTATTACTCTTCTTTTATTTCCTTTGCGGCTAAGGGCAATTCTAAACTTGTCGTTAGCCCAACCCACAGCATAGTCTCCCGAGTGGGGTTGGAGCCCTAGCTTCCCCTTAGGGAAGAGTTTGGTGGCGTCTATTTGGGCCACTGCCTTCCTCTCAAAATCGATGAAGGCGAGGGCAAAGAGCCCCGCATAACCTAGGTCGCTGAAGGTGACACAGAGGCTAAACTTGTGGTCATGGCTCATAACTGAGTAGTAATCCCACTCCTTTATCCTCCATTTATTGGCTTTTATATGGCGTCTATCGTAGCGCCAGAGGGGGCGGCGAGCCCACCCCTCTTCAACAATTTCTCCCCCGCTGTTGAGTAGATTTTGTGTTTTTTTGACTTCATGTTGCATTTTAGCCCCCTAAATATCGATTCCAAGGGTCTTCTTCACCACAATCCCAATAAAGAAAGAGAGTGTAGCCACTCCAAGGCTTATCCCTGCCATCTCTACAAACCTCTTTAAAAAGGGTACATCTTTTGCCACCGAGATGTAATAGGTGAAAGCAACGATAATTAAGATGACAACGCCCAACATTATTAGGAGAGCTGCCATGTACCCCTCTTTAGGGAGGAGGAGGTAGGGGAGGACTAAAAAGGCAACCGTTAGCAGATAGATTGCACCGGTGTAGAGACCACTTTTGAGCGCCGTATCATGACTCCCTTCAGAGCGTGAAGAGAGGTATTCGCTACTCGCCATCGAGAGAGTCGCCGAGATTCCGGTAATGAGCCCCGAGAGGGCTATTAAGCGGGTGTTTTGGAGGGCAAAGGTTAAACCGGCTAGGGTCCCGGAGAGTTCCACTAGGGCATCACTTAGACCAAGCACCATCGACCCCACATAGCGGAGTCGCTCCTCGTCGAGAAGGGCTATAAGTTGCTCCTCATGGTGATCTTCATCTCTAGCAATCTCCTCAGCTTGAGGAATTTCGTGGGCTATTGAGCGGTAGGTGAGACTCGCCTCTCCCTCGCCCCGCTCCATCAATTTGAGGGCAAAAGTGAACCCGAAGATTCTGCTTAAAAGGGAGTACCATAAAATTTTTAGCTTCTGAGGTTTAACCTTTACTTTGGTGTACCCCTCCCATATCTTAGCGTGGCGGGCCTCCTCATCACCGATGCGCTCTAAAATCTCCCTATTGTGTTGATCTTTGACACGCTTTGCAATTCTGTGGTAAACGACACTCTCAGTAAGTTCATTAACTTGCATTCCAACAACTATTTTTTGGACTTCAGGACTTAAATCTTTTTTCTCTGGCATAGACCCCTCCACTTAACCCCTATTATGACGAATGAGAAAAATAAGGCAAGACTATATTGACTTTTGTTTCTACATATAGTAACGTCACCCATCAATCGGAGTAGTTATGGATGATTTAGAAGAGTTGGTAAAAGTTTTTACTCACACAAATGACCAAAGGGCGATGCAAAAGCTCTTTGAAGAGCTCTTTACGCAACGTGAAAAATATGATTTTGCCTTACGTTGGCGTCTCATGAAGGAATTACACCAAGGGAAGACCCAGCGCGATATTGCCAGTGAGCTAGGTATTAGCCTCTGCAAAATTACCCGCGGGTCAAAAATTCTCAAGCAAGATGATTCACAATTTGGAAAAATTCTGAAGGAGAGAGACAATGGCAAAAATAGAGAAGAGACTCAATGAACTACAACCCGATGAGAAAGGCTTCTTTGGCACCTACGGAGGAGCATTTATACCAGAGCCGCTCGTAACGGTGATGAATGAGATAAGTGAAGCCTACCTAAAAGTAAAAGATGACCCCACTTTTATCGAAGAATTAACGATGCTACAAAATACCTATACAGGACGTCCTACCCCCGTCTACTACGCCAAAAGGTTGAGTGAGATGTTGGGAGGCGCTAAAATTTACCTAAAACGGGAAGATTTAAACCACACCGGAGCTCATAAGATTAACCACTGCTTAGGGGAGGCCTTATTGGCTAAACGGTTGGGAAAGAGGAAAGTAATTGCTGAGACCGGGGCGGGGCAACACGGCGTCGCCTTGGCAACAGCTGCCGCCCTCCTTGGCCTCGAGTGTGATATCTACATGGGGGAGGTTGATGTGAAGAAACAGGCCCCCAATGTGAAGCGGATGAAGGTGTTGGGGGCTAAAGTGGTCCCGGTGACCAGTGGGACTAAGACCCTAAAAGATGCTGTTGATGCCGCCTTTGAAGCCTACCTAGAAGACCCTAAAACAACGATGTATGCGATTGGCTCAGTCGTTGGACCCCACCCCTTCCCCATGATGGTGCGCGATTTCCAGAGTGTGGTGGGAAGGGAGGCTAGAGAGCAGTTTCTAGAGATGAACGGCAAATTACCCAATAAAGTGGTAGCGTGTGTTGGAGGAGGCTCCAATGCGATGGGGATCTTTAGTGGCTTCCTTGACGACGGTGAGGTGGAGATTTATGGGGTTGAGCCGGGAGGAAGAGGACCCGAACCCGGAGACCATGCGGCAACAATGGCCTATGGAACCAAGGGGATAATCCACGGGTTTGCCTGCTACCTCCTCCAAGATGAGCAGGGAGAACCCCTCCCTGTCTACTCGATTGCCAGTGGTCTTGATTACCCTGGGGTGGGACCACAACACTGCTACCTCCGCGATATCGAGCGGGTAAAGTATGTGATAGCCACCGACCGAGATGCCCTCGTTTCGTTCTATAATTTAAGTCGTCTAGAGGGGATAATCCCAGCTTTGGAGAGTGCCCATGCCGTCGGTTATGCGGCAAATATTGCCCCAAAGATGGGGAGGGATGAGACCATCTTAGTCAACCTCTCAGGTAGAGGTGATAAAGACATGGAATATGTGTTGGAACGCTACCCCTTAGAGGCCTACGAAAGGCAACAACTCTTTGTTTAAGTTTGCACTCCCTCCCAAAACAGGTTAGAATGGACTAACAGTTATTTGGGAGGGATGCAATGTCTCAAGTGTTTACCCTGGTGGTTCCGCAGTGGCAAGGTTGTGGAGTAGGCGCTGGACCCTATTATGGAGCTTTAGCTATGCTCAAAATGTGGGGTAAAGAGAGGGTAGATGCAGTTATTGATGTCCACGAACATTCGGTTGCCAAAAAGGTTGAGGGGATTTGGTACCAACACGAAATTCTCAAACATGCTGAGCAAATATCAAAAATCTTGGAGAGCGAAAAACCGGCTAGACTTGTCACTCTAGGGGGAGACTGTGGAAGCGATCTTGTCCCAATAAGCTACCTTAACCACCTCTATGGGGGGAACTTTACTCTCATTTGGTATGGAGCCCATGGCGACCTTCACACCCCCGAAACTTCCCTCACCCACCGCTTCCACGGTATGTCGGTCCGACTCCTGTTGGGGGAGGGGTCCCAAAGCTATCTCAACTATCTGAAAGGGCCACTCACGGTGGATCAGATTGTCTATGCTGGGCAACGTGATTTAGAGCATACTGAGCGCCAATTTATTGTCGATAACAAGATGACAATAATCGCTGCCTGTGACGAGTGTAACGAGTTGTTGAACCTCGTTGTAGCAAAGGGGCAGAGGAATAATATTTATCTCCACATCGACCTCAATGTCCTAAACCCTGTCGATTTTGAGGCAGTCTCTAACCCGGTACCGGGAGGATTTCGCTTTACAGACCTTATTAAGGCGATTGAGCTGGTGAGTAGCGAGTTCAATATCGTGGGATGTTCAATAATTGGCTATCACCCGCGAGGGGATGAGGATGATGCGAAAATTAGAAAACTTGTTGAGCTCCTTAAAACGATTATGGCTTTCAAAGACTAGTATGAGTAGCTCCATTCTGTTATCTTTTCAGAAGCCCCCAAATGGGGGAAAAGGAGCTAGAGATGAAAAAAGAAGTAATTGCCACTAAAGCTGCCCCTGCAGCCATTGGTCCCTATTCACAAGCGATTCGTTTTGGAAACTTGGTCTTCACCTCGGGTCAAATCCCAACCATCGACGATGCTGGAACTGTAGTTGAGGGGGGTATAGAGAGCCAAACCCATCAGGTATTAAAAAACCTCAGCGCTGTTTTGGAGGCGGCCAACTCTTCCTTGGATAATGTGATTAAAACCACCATCTTTTTACAAGATATGGGGACCTTCGCCACTGTTAACCAAATCTATGCCTCCTACTTCTCTAGCGATTTGCCACTACCGGCCCGCTCAACGATAGAGATCGCCAAACTCCCCAAAGGGGTCTTGGTAGAGATTGAAGCGGTTGCCCACATCAATTCATAAGGAGAGAGCCTCAATGCGTCATACACCACTTTACGAAGAGTACAGTCGTTACCCTGGGGTGAGGATGGTCGATTTCGGGGGGTGGAATCTCCCCCTCCATTACGCTACCGGAATTACTAATGAACACCACGCGGTGCGTCAAAGGTGTGGCCTTTTTGATATCTCCCACATGGGAGAGTGTATGGTCTCAGGGCCTAAGGCGGGAGAGTATCTCGACTATTTGACAACCAATAGGGTGGCTAGTCTGGAAGATGGGCAGATAGTTTACACCTTGATGTGCTACCCCAACGGGACGGTGGTCGACGACCTAATTGTCTATCGCCTCAACAGTGAAGAGTATTGGGTAGTGATGAATGCTGCCAACACTGCTAAGAATTTGAAGTGGATTATTGAAGAGAACCCTAAAGCGTCCCTCTACAAGGGGGAGGTGAAGGTTACCGACTTCTCAGACCATATCTCCCTTTTGGCCCTCCAAGGACCCAAAGCAGAAGCCGTGATGGCGAAACTTTCGCCTGAAGCAGCTTCCCTCAAGTTCTTCCGGTTCTTTTCAGATATCTCAATCAATAATATTCGCTGCCTCGTCTCGCGTAACGGCTATACAGGAGAAGATGGCTTTGAACTCTATTGTGACAACGAGCAGGCCGTTGACCTTTGGAAGCTTCTCCTCGAAGCGGGGGGGGAAGAGGAGTTAATCCCGTGTGGCTTGGGTTGTCGTGACACCCTGCGCCTTGAAGCGCGCCTCCCCCTCTATGGGCACGAAATCTCTGAGGAGATTACCCCTTTAGAGGCCAATCTAACCCCCTTTGTTAAACTAGATAAAGAGGATTTTTGCGGTAAAGAAGCCCTCATGGAGCAACATCTTAAAGGGGTTCCTCGCTCACTGCGTGGAATTGAGATGCTCGATAACGCCGTTCCCCGCCACGGGCAGCCGGTCTTTTTAGAAGATGAGCAGATTGGATTTGTAACCAGTGGTACCAAGAGTCCCACATTGGGAATCTTTTGTGGTTTTGCCCTAATTTCGCGTCAAAAGGGGCTCTCCTTTGGAGATGTGGTAGAGATAGAAATTCACGGCAAACATAAACGGGCCAAGTTAGTTAAAACCCCTTTCTACAAACGGGTTTAAAGGGTGGGGGGTGTGAGAAGGCAAAATAATGATGAGCTAATCCCTCTCGACAATTCGGCGATTATCTATCCACCAACGGTAGCCCGCTACAACTCCCACATCTTTAGGATTGCAGCCCGCTTGAAGGTCGATGTTGACCCAAAGCGCCTTTTAAAGGCCGCTGAGGTGACCCTTAAGCGCTACCCCAACTTTGCAGTCTCACTCCACCAAGGCTTCTATTGGTACTATTTTCTCCCCAATCGACGCCCCCTTGAGATCTATGAAGATAGCAATTTCCCATGTGGCTATATCGACCGTAAAAAAGGGGCTAACAGGTACCTCTTTAAGGTGCTCTATCGTGAGCGGACAATTGCAGTTGAGTTTTTTCACGCCCTAACCGATGGGACTGGAGCCCTCTCCTTCTTGAAGACCCTCTTGGCCCAATACTTTGGATTGAGCCGTAAAGAGATGGAGGGGGACCCCCACATCCTCTACCCCCAAGACCCACCCTCTCTTGAGGAGGGCGAGGACTCATTTGAGCGCTTCTATAAGCCACGTAAAGCCCTCTTTGCCTCCCAAACTGAGGCTTTTCACCTGGGAAAGAGAGCTCTCTACACCGATAGGGTCGAGGCGATATCAGCTAGAATGTCGGTTGAGGAGCTTAAAGAGTTGAGCAGCTTTCACCAAGCGACTATTACAGAATTTTTGGTAGCCCTCCTTATCGAAGCTCTTCAGACCATCCAAGAGGAACAGGTTGACAAGGAGCGGCACTACCGACCCCTTAGGGTGCAAGTCCCAATCAATGTGCGACGTATATTCAACTCTAAAACAGTGCGTAATTTTAGCCTCTTTACTGCCGTGGGAATTGATCCTCGCCTAGGGCACTACGAATTTGAGGAGATTTTAGAGCAAGTTAAATACCAAATAAGGGGTGGGGTCAATGAGAAACAACTTAGCCTTCAGATATCTCGCAACGTTGTTGGACGACGCATCCCCGTAATTCGTTATGCTCCCAATGTCTTGAAGAAACCCTTTATGAAATTACTTAGCGATTTCTATGGGGATAAACTTTTCAGCATGACGCTAAGCAATATTGGCAATATTACCCTCCCGGAGAAGCTCGAAGGGGTGGTAGAGCGCTTAGACTTTTTCCTCTCCCCTAATAAAAAAAATAAGGTGACATCGGCTGCAATTGGTGTTAATGGTTATATCTCCCTCAATTTCACCAGCTTCTTAACCCATGATACCGAGTTTGAGAGGAGGGTCTTGAGCGCTTTGGTTGAACGGGGAGTTGCGGTTGAAGTGGCAACTAACCGGCGAAATGAGGGGGAGTAGGAGGCACTATGGCCTACTGTGTTAAATGTGGCGTTAAATTGGAGGGGGGCTCCCAAGCTTGTCCCCTCTGTAATACTAAAGTTGTTGCTCCCCCTGAGATTATTGGAGAGGAGAAGTACCCCCTTTTAGTCAAAGAGGAGGGGAAGATATTTCACCCCCTCTTCGATAAAACTCGCAAAGGGATTATTGAGTTGGTGCTTGCTTTTATGGTGATAGCCGTAATTACCCTAATTATTACAGCAATTGCCCATAAGGGAACCTTTTCTCCCTGGCTGGCTATTATTTCAATCATCTTTGGAGGGCTCTACCTCTTAATCCCTCTCATTGTAAAGGTGAACTACTCAAAAATAGCCACCTATTACCTTATCTTGAGTGGACTCTTAGTTATTGGGATAAACCTCTTAGTAGAACCCGAAGGGTGGGTTGCTATAGTTCTCCTCTCGTTAGGTCTCTTTTGGGTGTTGGCGGTGGTCCCATTTTATTTCCCTGAGGGGAAGCGCTACCTCTCTCTTCTCCTATCTATCTTTTCTATTGCCCTCTATTTAGTTCTCCTCGATGCGCTTCATGACAACCTCCTCTCTTGGTCGCTCTCCATTGGCTTGCCCACTTACGGGGTAGTTATTGTCTCGCTCGGCTTCTCGGCAATTCGTATTAAGTGGGGGACACCAACCCTCTCGGACATTATCATCTCAATTGTCCTCTCTTCGTGTTGGGGGGTGGTGGCTGGCGATTTCTTCCACCTGAGGAGTATCCACTCAGAGCGCTTCTTGACTTGGGGGTTCTCCCCCTTCATCGTCGCCCTCTTGCTATTGATTATCTTAATTTTGGCAGTAATTTTTAGACGGGTGAGGAACTTTTTTACAAATCGGCTCACCTAACGTTTCCAGAAATTGGGGGAGAAGAGGGCTAGTACCGTATAGATCTCTAAACGGCCAGCCAACATCATAAAAGAGAGGAACCACTTCACATAATTGGGCATAGTGGTGAAGCCCACCCCTCCCGGTCCCACTCCATTAAGTCCCAACCCAATGTTCCCCACACAACAGAGTCCGCTGGTGAGAGAGGTGAGGAGGTCGTACCCAGCTGAAGCGACCACTAAGGTGGAGACCAATACAAGAAAGAGGTAGAGGGCCACAAAGCCAGCAATTGCATTGACAGTACGCCAAGGGATGGGCTCCTCCTCCCTCTGGATAGTGAATACCCCCCTGGGGTGGAGGAGACTCTTCACATTTTGGCGTCCCAATTTAAAGAGGGTGACAATACGTGCCACCTTTATCCCACCACTAGTTGAACCGGCACTCCCTCCAATGAACATTAAGAGAAGAAGTACCCCTTGAGCTAAAGGGGGCCAGCTGTTGTAAGAGGCGCTGGAGAAGCCGGTTGTCGTCATGATAGAGGCACTTTGAAACGCCCCGTAACGCAAAGAGGTGGCAAAAGAGGGGTAAGAGCCACTTTGCAAGAGAGAGAGGGTTATGACCAGGGTGGCAGAAAAATAGATTGCCAAATAGACCTTCAACTCCCCATCGCGCCAGATAGTGGAGAACTTTTTGCGCACCAAAGCAAAATAGAGGGAGAAATTTACCCCCGCCAACACCATAAAGATGGTGGTCACAATCTCTACATAGCTACTCGAATAGGAGGCGATAGATCCATTGGTGGCAGCAAAGCCTCCGGTAGCGACCGACCCGAAGGTGATAATTAGGGCATCAAAGAGACTCACCCCCCCAAAGAGGAGGAGTATTGTTTGTAAGAGGGTTAGGGCGATATAGATGAGCCATAAAATGATGGCTGTATTCTTCATCTTGGGGGTTAATTTGCTCTTTGTAGGTCCCACCGCTTCAGCCCCAAAGAGCTGGAAACCCTCCACCCCCATGAGGGGCAAGAGGGCGACAAAGAGGACTACAATCCCCATCCCCCCCAGCCAGTGGGTCAGTGAGCGCCAAAAGAGGATACTTTTAGCGACCCCTTCAACATTTTCTATGTTGGTGAGACCGGTGGTGGTAAATCCTGACATCGCCTCCATAAAGGCTGAGGTGTAGTTGGCCGTTGTTCCACTCCTATAGAGGGGGATAGCTCCCAAAAAGGTGGCTACTATCCACGAGAGGGTGACAAAAAGGTAGACGTCGCGCAGTGTTAAAGAGCGCTCTTTCCACGCCCTCCCAACACTCAAGATAACGACCACGTAGATGATGATAATGATAAGAGTGAAGATAAAAGCTTTAAAAGCCGCCCACTCCCCATAGTAGAGGGCAAGGGCGGTGGGGATTGCCATAAAGAGGCCAATTATAGCTTGGATGGTCCCTAAAAGACGCAAGATCTGGCGCCAATTCATTAAAAGGTCACCTTCTGGATATAATCGAGCTCCTCCCTACCGGCACAAATTAAGAGGGTATCCCCCACTCGAATTTGATAATCCCCTGTAGGGATGATGTTCTCCCCACTCTTAGTGGTAATGCCTGCAATTACCCCTCTCCCCCTCATATTAATTTTGTTTATGGGGGTGTTGGCAATTTCCATCTCAGCTGAGATGTTTAACTCAATAATCTCAAACCGTCCCTCAAAGAGGGAGTGGACACTTGAGACATGTTTTCCTCGCATGAACTTGAGGAGAGAGTCGACCGTAGCTGCACTTATGCTGATGATTGAATCAATTCCTAAGTTTTCCCCTAGGGGGATGTAGTTGTTGTTCTTGATGAGAGCCATAGTATTGGTCACCCCCAATCTTTTGGCGTAGCTAGCAGTGACAATATTTAACTCATCGTTGTCGGTGAGACTAATCAGGAGATCTTTGGTCTCAAAGTTCTCCTCCTTAAAGATCAACTCATCAGCGATGTCACTCTTGATTACCAATAAGTTGGGGAAAAGGGCAGCAAACTCGTCACAGGTGGCGCCATCTTTTTCAACTAACACAATCGACTTATGCTCTTTTGGCTCAAAGAGGCGTAGGAGGAAGCGGGCAATTTTAGACCCCCCCACAATTACTATCCTCTTCGACTTAACCTCCCGTTGCCCCAACAACTTAAATAGGGCCCGTTTCTCACTGTCGGCCACCACCAAGACGAGGGTGTCACCTACAAGGAGTGGGGTTTCCCCCGAGGGGACAATCCCCTCGTCGCCCCGCTTGATAGCTGCAATTACAAACTCGGGGGCGATGGAGGCGCGACACTCTCTAACCAAGCGGTTGGCAAAGGGGGAGTCATCGGTTACGGCAAAGTTGTAGAGACCCAAATTGGAGTGTTCAAAGGTGACCACATCGCTAAAGATTCCCCTCTTAATTATTTTATGGATGCTCTTAGCAGTCTCTGCTTCGGGGTTAACGATGTGGTTTATCCCCAAGATAGTGTCAGGCAACCCATCTTTGCCGGTGTAGGTGAGGTTACGGATGGCCGCAATGGTGGTCACCTCTTGGCGTAAGTTTTCAACAATCCCACAGGCGACCAAGTTGACCTCATCACTGTCGGTGAGGGCCACAAAGAAATCGGCTTTGTCAGCTTCAGCCTCTTTCAAAAAGTGGGGGTCAGTTCCCGAACCACTCTTCACCATACAGTCGAGCTTATTTTGGGTCTCGTTAGCTCGTTTAAGGTCCGACTCAATGATTATTACATTGCGCCGCTCTTGGATTAGGTGACGGGCTAAAAGGGTGCCCCGTTTTCCAGCCCCTAGGATTACCACTTTCATGATGCAATCTTAGCGAGGGCTATAGAGGATAGCAAGCACTAAGTGGAGAATTCCCCATATATTCCCCCCGTTACACCTAGAAGGTCACTAGGGGAGAGGAGGAGTTGTACCCCTCGTAGGCCACCACTGACGGCTATGGTTGCATATTTCTCAGCCGCTCTCTCTAAGAAAAGGGGGTAGACTCGGCGCATAGCGAGGGGGGAGACCCCACCCCTGATGTAACCGGTTAAGCTTCTAAGTTCACTGTTCTCAACAAGCTCAATCTTTTTAGAACCACCAAGGCGACAAGCTGCCTTAAGGTCAATTTTTAGGGGTCCAGGTACTAAAAATACAAAGATTTTATCAATCTCATTACGACAAACAATTGTCTTGAATACTTGCCCCTCTTCAAGATTAGTCATTTTAGCGACACTGAGGGCATCGAGATGTTTCTCATCAACCTTATAGGTGACAACTTCGTAGCCTATATTTGCCTCTTCCAAGAGGCGCATCGCATTTGTTTTCATCGACCCATTATTGCAAAAAGAGGGGCTAGGAGGCAACTCTTTTTTAATAGATAAATTGGTGGCTATCCTTTATGATTGGGGTGAATCGAGTTACTAAAAAAAGGAGGGGAATATGAGAGTTAGAGCGGTATTAGTAGTTGTGGTACTACTGGTATTTATGATGGGATGCGCCACCACGAATCCAGATGGGACACCTAAATGGACCACCAATCCTCCCACCAACTGGCGCACCTACTATGCTGTTGGCTATGGCAAACTTGCTAATGAATACAACTCCCGCCTCAAAGCCGAGGCTATGGCCCGCGATATTATAGCCCGTTGGAGTGGGACGACTGTCAATAGTGCCCTTACCAACTACGTTGAGAACTATGGTGAAGATTACTCAATTGAGATGATGGAGTATATTTCGAGTCAGGTAGTGAAGATCTCCCTCAGGGAGACCCAAATCGAGAAGCAGTATGTCGCTAGTGATGGGGGAGTCTATGTCTTGGTCTCCTATCCCATAAAAAACCTAAAAGCGGCCTATAAAGAACAGAGTGCGGCCATGTTACGAGAGAGCGAGCTCGATAAAGCTCAGCTCTTAATCGACTACCTCGAGAAGGAGTTGGAGAAGGAGGGGCACTAATGGGCAAAAGAAAAATTATGCAACTATTATCGCTCCTCTTAATCTTCTCTTTGTTAGTCAGTTGTGGCTCTACTGTTAAGGTGAGTCGACTAGAGGAGGGGGACGTCTACGATCTGAGTGGCAGTTGGAACGACACCGATATCAACATCGTCACCAAAGCCCTCGTCAACTCAAGCCTATCGGCCAATTGGATTACCCAGTTTAGAGTGCGCCATGGGGCTAATCCGGTCGTTGTCGTGGGTACAATCCTCAACCGGAGCAGTGAACATATCGACACAGCAATTATTGCTAAAAAGTTTGAGATGGCCCTCATCAACACCAATCAAGTCGATATGGTGGCCGATATAGATTTTAGGGACCAACTGCGTGAAGAGCGAGAGGGGCAGCAGTACTACGCCAGCGAAGAGAGTGCTGTCGCTTTAGGGCGCGAAATTGGAGCCGACTTCATCTTACAAGGGGCAGTGAGAACAGTTGTCGATCAAGTCTCGGGGAAAGCTGTGCGTACCTATTATGTGAGTGCTGAACTAATCGATATTGAGACCAGCCGTAAGGTGTGGGTCGAGGAGGAGAGTGTACGTAAACTGATTAAACAGGCTAAGTATACGTGGTAAAAAGTGAGGAAAATATACCTTCTTGGAGTGGTTGGGCTAATAGTTCTAACCATTTCATGCACCTCAGCCATCGACTTAGGGAGGGTTAACAGTTGCTACAACCGGGGTGACTACCAAGGGGCCTTAAAAGAGCTTATAGAGATGGAGGAGGCTTTTATTGAGAAACAAGGTTCTCTTCTCTATACCCTCGATTTGGGGGTGTTGGCCCACTATAGCCATGCGTGGGACACCTCAAACAACCTCCTCACTAGTTCAGAACGGCAGATTTGGGAAAACTATAGTGAGAGTGTCGGTGCCAATCTGGCTAGCTACCTAGTTAACGACAACACCCGTGCCTACCAAGGGGAGGATTTTGAAGATCTCTATACCAATATCTTCAAAGCGCTCAACTATATCCATCTAGGGGAGGGGGAGAGCGCGTTGGTAGAGCTGAGACGCCTAAGCGAAAAACAACAACTCTTGGGGCAAAAGTACCTAGTGCTCAATCAGCGTCTCGAAAAGAGTTCCCACGGAGGTTACGTTGAAGAGTACTCGGCGAGCCAATTTTCAAGTAGTGCCCTTGGACTTTTTCTTCAGATGGTCATAGCCCGCGATTTGGGGGAGTTTAATGACGCCACTTTTGCCAAAGGGGCCCTTGAGAGGGCTTTTAAGAGTCAACCCTCCCTCTACCCCTTCTCTATCCCCACAACTGTAGGGGAGGACTTGAAAACTCAAGAAGAGGGGGTTAGGAGGGTCAACATAGTCGCCTTTAGTGGCTTAGCCCCCAACAAGGTGGAGGTGGTGGAACGCTACCCCCTCTCCTACACCAACTATGTAAAGATTGCCCTGCCTAAAATGGTGATACGCCCAAGTTCGGTCAACTCAGTGGAGGTTGTCTTGAGCAATGGAGCGCGGTTCAACCTCGAGCTGATTGAGAATATTGGAGCAATAGCGGTCGAGGCGTTTCGCTCAAGGGAGAACCATATCTACAACAAGACTATTATTAGGGCTCTTATCAAGGCGACCGGGAGTGATATAATAGACCTTACTACCGAAGTTATGGTAGGGGAAGCTAAGAGCCAAGAGGAGGCCAATGCAATCTCTCTAGTGGGGAATCTCCTCTCATTTGCTTCGCGCATTTTTAGTGAGGCGAGTGAAAATGCCGATGTTAGGGGGAGTCATTACTTCCCCGATAAAGCGTGGGTAGGGGGGATTGATCTCCCCTTAGGGAGCTACGATGCAACTCTTTTGTTTCGCAATCGTAGTGGCAAGGTAATTTATGAAGAGAGCCTCAAGGGGATGAAAGTCTCACCCAAAGGGCTTAGGTTATGGGAGGGGGTATGTCCATTTTAAGAAGAGGAATAGTTTTGTTAGGGGCGTTGCTCCTTATTGTTGGGTGTACAACTACACTCCAGTCACCACCAACTTGGATCGATTCTCTCTACGACCAAAGCTACGATGAGAAGAGTTATATTTGTGCTGTGGGGGCGGGATCCACCCGCGATAACGCAGTCAATGCTGCTTTTGCTGCCCTTTCACAAACTTTTAATACCCAGGTTGAGTCGATTCTTACCTATAGCGGGTTTAGTAGTGCCGAAACACAAGGCGCTGGCGAGACAATCTTTTATGATAGCCAAGCACTCTTGGAGCAGAGTCAACTCTCCTCTAAGAGTGGAACTATAATTGGAGGGGAGGTGGTCAACTCCTATGTTGATGCCAATCAGACGGTGTGGGTAAGGGTGGCTATCCATCGACAAAAGACGGCCCAGCTCTACTCCAAAGAGATGGATGAGTTGGCGCGTCAAATTGCCACAATTAAGTTGAGTTCAGCAACTTATTCCTCCCCTTTGAGAAGCTACTTCTGCCTGCTTGAAGCGCTCCCGTTAGCGGTGGAACACCTTCAGATGGTGCAGCAGATTGCCCTCTTAACGGGGGAGAGCAAAAAGAGTTACTTGAGTGAACTCAACACACAACTTGATCATCTAGCATCTAACGTCACTCTCGCTTTAGAGGTGAGTGTCATAGTCCCCGCTGCAGAAGAGGTGGCAACCCATAAAGAGTTGACAGGGGCTTTTAGAGCCCTCTTTAACGACTTTGGCTTTAACTTAAAGGAGAAAGATGCCAAAGGGATTCCTATCGTCAAAATTGGGTATAGTATTAAAGATGATGAGACAAACCAAGGCCCCTATTCACACGCCTACTACACCCTTTCAGTGGCGATTGTCGATGGAGACGAGACCATCGGTTCATACCAAAAGAGCCAAAGAGAGAGTGCTATGACACCTAAAGATGCCCGTACAAGGGCCCTTAGGTCGGCCCTCAACCAAGGGGTGGAGGGGTTCAAAGAGGCGCTCCGTTAGAGTAGACAGAGGAGCGATGTTTTGCTATTCTTCTAAGCTAGGAGGTGGAGATGGTTCAGCTATTTGAGACAATTTATCAATCCACCTCAACTGCTTTGCAGAAAATTCGGCCAATGGCCGATTTTTTTTGTCCTAGGGGGGATAAAAGATGGAAAATAGATTTAAAGGGAGGTCTTTAGCAGTCATCGACGACTTTTCAATCGCTGAGCGACGCTACCTCTTTGAGCAGACCAAGATCTTGAAAGAGGCTATTTTAAACAACGACGAGGCGACCTTGGAGCGCTTCAGGATAAACGACCCCGACTTTGGGATTTACGAAATATTCCTTGAGCCAAGTACGCGTACCCGTGAGTCTTTCCGTAACGCAGCTAAGTTTCACCGCTCAAAGGTGAACGACTTAGCGACAGAGAGCTCCTCATTTAATAAGGGGGAGAGTTATGCCGATACAATTAACACCTTAGCCGGTTACCACAACGGTCTCTTCATTGTCCGCTCTAAACTGGAGGGGGTGTGTCGCTGGCTCGAAGAGGAGTCGGCCGCCTTTGCGCTCCGCAACAACTTAAAAGAGAAACCGGTCTTTATAAACGCCGGGGATGGAAAACACGAACACCCCACCCAAGAGTTGTTGGATGAGTTCTCTTTCATTGAAGATAATGGGTGGTCAACAAAATCGATTCATCTCGCTCTTGTGGGTGACCTTTACCATGGACGCACCGTCCACTCTAAGGCTGATGGTCTTAGAATCTTTGATAAAGTTAAAATAGATCTGGTGGCTCCTCCAGAGCTCTCCCTCCCCGAAGCCTATTACCTCAAGATGTTAGAAAACGGGTTTGAAGTGCGCACTTTTAACTCGATTGAGGAGTACCTAAAAGGGGGCGAAATTGCCAATAAGTGGTACTTTACCCGCCCGCAGTTAGAGCGAATGGGGGAGAAGATCTTAAAACGGGAAGACGAATTGCGGGGGACGATTACTTTTAGACGTCAGTTTATGACCCTCTTGCCAGAGGGGACTAAATTTTACCACCCCCTACCACGTCACCGCGAACACCCCACCATCCCCACCTTCTTAGACGACACCCCCCTCAACGGGTGGGAGCAACAGTCAATTAATGGGATGTATGTTCGCATTGTGTTGTTAGCTCTGGTAGCGGGGAAAGTGGGCGATGACTTTGTAACGGATGAACCTCTAAGAGAGCGCCTCGATGAGGAGTATATTTTCGAAGTACCTCCCCAGCCCTCCAAGAAGAAGGAGCCCTACTCAGAAGGGGTGCGCCCCATCTATGAGGGGCTTGTAATCGACCATATCTGTCGAGGGGATGACCCGGCCTCAATTCGGCGCCATATGGCCCTTATCAGCAAGGTGATGAACTTAGATGAAGGCAAGGGGGGGGAGTGGGTCTCTACGAGCCATAAAGACCCTAACCTCTACAAAGGGATTATCTTTAGACCGGGGATTCATAAGTTGGAGAGGCGAGACCTTAAGCGCCTCGCAGCCGCTGCTGCTGGGTGTACCTTAAATATTATAGAGGAGGGGAAGGTAGCCGCTAAATACCGCACCCATCTCCCCCCAAGGATCTACAATTTTGACGACTTGGCGTGTAACAATGAGGCGTGCATCTCCCACCCCTCTCACAATGAGGGGGTACCAGCGCGCTTTGAGCGGACTAAAGATGACCGCTACAGCTGTGCCTATTGTGGTACAATTCACACCTTTAAAGAGATTTGGAAATAGGAGGCAGTGAGGTGAAGACGATACAGAAGGAGCTTGGAAGAGAGCTTGCCAAACGGGCGTTAGAGCTGGAGGCGATAAAACTCTCCCCCAATGAACCCTTTAAGTGGGCTAGTGGGTATTGGATGCCCATCTACAACGACAATCGGCGCCTCTTGGTCGACTGGGAGGTGCGCTCCCTTATTGCCCAAGGTTTTAAGGCTATAATTGAAGAACTTAACTTAGTTGTTGATAACGTTGCCGGGACCGCCACTGCGGGGATTCCCCATGCCACAACCTTAGCCGACCTCCTTAAAAAGCCCCTCTCCTATGTCCGCTCAGCCGGGAAGGGGCATGGACTGCGTAACCTAATTGAGGGACTTCCCCCCCACGGCTCCTACCAAGGGGGGCAAGTTATCTTAATAGAAGACCTCATCTCTACCGGAGGGAGCTCAATTAAAGCTCTTGAGGCAATTAGAGAGTGTGAAGGGGAGGTTTCCACCTGTTTGGCAATTTTCACCTACGGTCTTGAGGCCTCACTAACAGCCTTTGCGGCTTTAGAGCCCCCTTGTAAGTTAGTCACCCTCTTTGACTACGACCTCTTAATTGCCACAGCTGAAGCGATAGGGTATGTTAATCAAGAGGAGCGCAAGGTTCTTGAAGAGTGGCGTGAAGACCCCTTTGGATGGGGCGATAAACACGGCTTTATGAGCGACACTAGGGGGTAGCAGGTGACCTATAAAGAGTTATTAAAAGAGAGTGCCCAAAGGGTAGGCAACTGTCTCTGTATGGGGTTGGACCCCATTCGAACAGCCTTACCATACCAGAGTGGCGATGTTGGAGAAGATTTGAAGAGGTTCTTTAACGACCTCTTTGGCGCGATGATTAAGGGGCGTCTTGTCCCAGCCGCCTTCAAACCCAATATTGGGTACTACACCCTCTTTGACAACCCCCGGCAAGGGGAGTTTAAGGGGTCAGCCGCTTTAGGAGAGCTCTTTAACCTATTGGAAGAGGCCTTCCCTAAAATTCCCGTCATCTTAGACTCTAAGCGGGGGGACATTGCCCTCAGTAGTGCTAACTACGCCAGTGAAGCATTTGACCTTTACCAGAGTGACGCTGTCACCGTCTCCCCCTATATGGGGAGCGACTCGGTCGCCCCCTTTGGCGAGAGGGGGGAGAA
>LSQX01191558.1_pt1 | contig 21386 bp, 18 predicted proteins | sample 654561 | NCBI WGS metagenome assembly LSQX01 (sample SAMN04489861, study PRJNA283612) | anaerobic digester metagenome | isolation source: 4 biogas reactors fed with cattle manure at either 37C or 55C with and... | place: Denmark: Kongens Lyngby | collected 2014 | reverse complement strand
GTGTTCGTCCACTACAGTGCCATTCAGGGTGCGGGTTTTCGGACGCTGCATGAAGGTCAGCGCATCAGTTTCGATATCGAACAGGGAAACAAGGGACCCAGCGCGGTAAATGTTCAGAAATTATAAAATAATCTTCGGGTAATGCCATATGCTCCGGTGCGGTTCCAGTGCCGGAGCATATTTTTTTATCTGCTTGTCCCGTACGGGGACCGATGGCGGAGGAATAACCATCCGACCTATCCATCTTCAAGTCCATTATTTCCTGTCCCCCCTTTTTTCAAGGCGCCTAGCACCCCTTTCAGAATATCGCCCTCGCACCCCATCTGTAAACGAGTGACAATGCGGGTTCATCAGACGGTTACGTTGAGAAAACACCCAACCGTTTCAAAGGGAAGATACCTTGAGCCTCCAACACTCCCGAATGCCGCATGGATCAATCCACCTTCAAGTATCGCTTTGGGAGCCTAATTTATTCGTAACGATGTCTCATTTTCATGGACATATTCCGTTTATTTTTATAAAACTAGTTCAAAAGAGGCTGACATGTCCTAAATTATCTAAAGTTTTTCTTCCAAACAGCCGATATAAGTACTCGTCGGACTAAAGCGCACTTGGTTTTATCAATGGCCATGATTGTGTTGTTTGTGTCATTAAAGAAGCCACGGGATGTGACAATCGATATTGCCCTTTATTTTTTAATCAAAAAGTTAAAATCAGATGAAACTATAATAACTTAACAAGGAGGAATAAAATGAAAAAATTTTTTTGTTCTATCTTCACGGTAATCTTTCTCTTATGTGCATCAGTTAATGCGAATGCGGGTTTGATGGATGGTTTAAAAGGAGGGAAAAAAACGGGTGGTACAGCAGGTGGGGAAATTTCCAGAACCGATATTGATTTTGTGTACTCTTTAGTGGCAGAAGCAGATAATCTACTAAAAAACTCTGTTAACATTGCCTTTAAGATGTTGGCCAACAAGGATGAAATAGACGAAATGGATATGCGGCAAAAACAAATTGATGCCATAAAAGACCCTAAGGAAAAGGAAGCCGAGATCAGAAAAGTCCAAGAGGACAAAATGGCTTCAACCCAAAAAGCCATAGATCGGGAAGAAACTTCGAAAAAAACCGCGGCCATGAGCACCGAACAGAAAATTCTGTTCGGTGGTGCAATGTATAATTTGGCTTTGGCGGGGTTGAAAGACAAAGAGGCGGTTACTAAAGCAAAAAATGTGAGTCAGAATATACAAGCCAATCCATCTGCATCTATGGGTTTTTCCCAAGATGTACCTAAACTTAAAAATATTGTCACAACAGTTCCCCCACAAGCCGAAAAAATATCCACACTTTCCACCAATCTGGTTAAGTTCGCTTCAAAAAACAAGATCGAAGTTGTTCTACCCCAGTCTTCCTCAGAACAACCTAAAGATGTTGACAATTTTTAGGTGGTCTAATGAAAATTAAAAATTTGTTTTTATGCATATTTTTGATGATCACCTGTCCATTTCTTTTATCATGCGATCGGATTGAAGAATTCTTTAAGACAAAAAACGAATCAGATTTTACAAGCAGAACTGAAATAGAAATTAGATCATCCACTATAGAAAAAGAAAACACCCGATCGGCACGAAGTGATTTAGGCAATGCCATTGTGTTTTTATATCAAAAGGATGTGGCGTTAGCATTAAAGTTCGCCAAATCGGCTAGGGACGCTGAACCCAGGAATCCATATGTTTTATTCGCCTATGCAGAAGTCCAGGCGGCAAATGGTGATACCGCTGGCGCAATAAAGACAATAGAAGGCGCACTCAAAAACGGCTTTGATAATAGGGAGTTGTTGTTAAAAAGCCCTTTCTTTTCAGGAATGCTTAAACAGAAATCCTACAGGGAGCTGCTTCTGAAAAACAATATCGCCGTTATGGATCTTGATGATCCTGGGAGTGTGGATGATGAAGATGATGAAGATGTAGTGAGAGCTGGCAGTGTCGAGATAAGAATAAAATAGGACGATTAAGGAGAAACAACGTGTTCAAACGAATATTTTTATTTTGTTTGGTGTGGATGTTTTTTTCACCTATCGTATATGGTGTTGAAATTGAAGTACAGGGTGAAGGCAGTTCTGAAATCACGGAAGACATTCAGGCGGTGCAATTTGCAGCGAGAAGACAGGCGGAGAAAAATGCCATTACCTTTGCAGTCAATAAAATCCTTGGCGCAGGAGCGATTGATGACGTTAGGGTTCAACAAAAGTTTAACGACATCATTTCTCAGCTTAATACCTATAAAATCAAACAGTCGGACGTGCCAAGACGTGAAGGTAATCTCTATATTGTCAGTTCTTCAATTATTATTGATGAAGGAAAATTTAGAGAACTCATATCCGACATGGGAATCGCAATCAATACAAATACTGTCCGATCTAGTGCGATCTTGACCGTATTAGATGAGTATTTCACCACACCTTCGGACCTTAGGTCTGACATCCCATTAAAAGAAATTACTGTATATACACATGATCGAGATGCTTCATACAAAGAGAGCGAGAATTTGGCGAAGAGACATAAGGAGGCGAAGGCATCTTCACAAAGAAGCGCTGAATCTGCTTCAATTGATGCTAAATCACAGTCTTCGGGATCGCTTTCGGCTAGAAACAAAGAATCGGGGTCTATTTCTGCACGGCAGAAGGATTCAGCATCCTACAGGGGGAGTGATTCTGCCAAGGCTTCTTCGAAGCAATCTCTCAATGCAAAATACTCTCAAGATAGCTCTGTCAAGGCAAAATATAATGACAAAGAGTCTATTAGTGCTAGATCTGCAAAAAAAAGTTCTTCCGATTCAGCATCCATGAAAAAAAGTTCTCTGGACTACGGTCATTTTGTAAATGCTTCCGACAGTGAACACACGTTTTTTACGAATATAAAGGAATATCAACCCAGAGGGGGCATTCCTGATAAAGAGAATTTTACTATACGGGCACTTCAATTATCCTTCCAGACATACGATATAAAAATTTTAGATAATGACCGGTTCAAGAGTAAATATTTTAAAGATTCTCCGGTTAATGTCGAAAAATTGGAAAACAGCCAAGATCTGGATAAGTATGTAAAATTTGCTCGTGACGAGGCAAAAGCTGATTTTTTCAGCGTTGGCTCTTCAGTAATTGTCGATAGAGGCAAGAATCAGAATACAGATAAGTATGTATGCGATGGAATGGTCGCCATCAAGGTTTATTCTACCGTTGACAGTGAGGCCATCGCGTCAGGTGCTTTGACCGAATCGGCAGCTGGAAATTCACCGGATCAATGCCGTGCAAATGTGGCCAATAAAATTGGCTCTGGATTGGGAAATGTTATCTCAAACAGAATTCAGGAATATTGGAAAAAACGCCAAATGTATGGCAGCGAATATATCGTTGTTCTTACGGGTAATTTTAACCCAATGGCGAGAGTTCAGTTTCAAAATGCCATGAAGAAGGTTCAAGGTGTAAGCAATGTAAGGCAAAGAACCATCAACCAGGGCAAGTATGAATACGTGATATCGTACGCTGGTTCAGAGCCTCTCGCAGATTCTATATTTGTTCAAGTAGCGGAATCTCCTCTCTCTTCCACTTTCAATAATTACGACTTTGCTGTGGAGGGCAGCCAGATAAAATTTTATCCATTAGGATCGGGTATGTAATTTTTGAAGGACGTTTTCATCTATTTTGAACTTAACTATTAAAATCACTATGTGTTCAGATATGGTGCGCCAGGGTACTGTCTTAAACAAATAGAGATGATTAATTACAGCATATCGATTGGGGGAGCTTTTGAAGTTTACAAAACAACCTATTCGGTTTTTAGTTGTTAAAAAAATAATCTTTCTTTTTTTATGTTTCAATATATTTTTTATTTCATACGCCGTGGCAGAGGATGGCCTCTCCATTTATGCAGTTCCTGGGATATTTTATTCTGGGAAATCGCAAGAAGCAGATAGCCTGTTTGCCAAGGCTCTTTCGTTAGATGGCCTTGGTGGTAATCAAGGATATGCGATTAATCTGTTCCTTCAAGAAATGAATAAAAATTTTCCTAATCTATCCGCACAGATTGATAATAAAAATAAGTACAGGGTGTTTGTTGCACATCTCCAGGTTCCCCGTGTTTCGCTTTACAAGGTAAATAAACCTGCTCAATTGGTAGATATTTACTTACCTGTTACCATGAGTATCAACTTTACCAATATGACAACGGGTGAGATGTTGTTCTCGTATTCATACACTTACTACAGCAAATATGAAACGCACCAAGATACTTTGGCGGATGCAAATCATTACCAAAAAACGATCATTGATCTTTACAGGGAGACTTATAAAGACCTGTTAACAAAAATAATAAGTCACGCGAAAGACAATTTTCACCCCTTCACAATAAATGCAAAGGTAAGAAAAGAATGGGGTGGACTTTATGTTTTAGATAAAGGACATCAAGGAGGGATAGCCAAAGGAGATGTCCTTATTGATCAGTACGGGAATCAATTATCAATTATCGATGCCACAAATTTATACTCAGTTGGTCAGGACATACTTGGCAACCCCCAAACGGATTCTTTATACTTAAAATTTTCAAATCAATCTCTGGATGAGATAAAAAAACCAAAGGTACTTTTAACAGCTAATCTTGGCAATAACTACGCAAACTCCGTTCCAGATAATATAATCTATCAATTGTTTCTCAATGCTCTTGGGAAGAAGGCCACATTTTCTCTTGTATCTGTAGATAAGAGTTTTTTTGAGGTTCAAAGGGCCGTGGTAGAACTTACCAACTTGAACCAAGAAACGACACAGCAACGAGAGTTGCCGGATTATTTTCTTCGACTGTATCTGTTTGGCCCATTTTACGCAAAACAGCCCTGCAACAAATCATATATGTCTTATGACAACTATAAACTGAAATTGTGTGGGGATATCCTTGATCGAAATGGTCGTGTTCTTTATGGAAATTGTGTTGACGAAGAAATAACCGATGAAGTTTATGGTGACGCACGATATTCAAATGAAGCTAGAGAAGAAGTTATAATAAAAAATGCGTTGATCAAACTGGCTGATGATATAATCGCAAATGTAAAATTTAAATCTATTGATCTCACAATAAATTCAGCCAATAAAAAATTATTTTTCGTAAATGATCCATTGGAACTCATCGTTCCTGGTAGTCCCCTAAAAATATTCCACTCGATCGGAAAAGTACCCGGGGTTGAAGAAAGTGTATTAATCCCTACTTGGGAAGCTAATGCAATTGACAGGGATGGGGAGAACATTCTCGCTCAAACCATTATGCCTGTATCAAATAAAGTACCAGAAATCACGAAAGGGGACAAAATTGTCGTTAACCTAATTGATAAGAAATCTGTTGGTGGTATGAAGAGCCTCTCTCTTTGTGAAGTTCCCAGAGCCGAATTAAGCGAACCTGTTTCGGCAGATGATTTTAAGCATCTTTCTTATTATGCGATTCAACAGACTATTAAGTTTCCATTTTATGATGTGGCGGGCATTGCAAAAATAATAGATGATTTGAATAGTGGGGAATACGGATTTAAAAAAAGAATGGATTTTTACCAGATGAAATCTGATTTCTGTATTGAGTCAATATGCAAGGCCAAAAAACAACAGGAAACAAACGAAGAAGCCTTTGTCAGCTATAAATATTCACTAGTCTCCGGATTAAAAATTTACAAAGACACTGAGGTCACATGGAAGAAAGGGGTGCAACAAACTGTCAATGTATGCTGTCCCAAAACCTTTGAGCAATCTTTTTTAAAAGTAGACTTATCCAATAGAGCCTATGAACTAATAAAGGACATATCAAATAAGATTGAAATCCATTGAAAACCCGGTAGTGTCAACGGCCCTTCCACAATGAGCCAATTTCGGTCGTGAAAAGTAAGCCGTCTTGTTCGTCATTGGCTCGAACTCCGTTTCCCCCTCCGCTTTTCCCCGGAGCCGGCAGCCGTTGTTCCGGATATTGATAACTGCACTATGGACGTAACAGTGGTCCGGGGATGCCGTCACAGGGCATGCCCCTTATTTCATGTGCTCCTGATTTTGTTTATAATAATCGTGCAATGCTTTGCGGTTTACATCGAATGCAAGGCTTTCCCAGGGAATTGAGTCATAGTCGAACAACGCAATTTTCAAAGCTTCAGCACCGCATTCCAGTTTGCCGCCCGTAATCTTTCCCTCGTAAACGACAAGTATGACTGGATTCCCCTCATTTGAGTAAACCCCGATCAATCCGGTTATGTCGATATTCAACCCCACTTCTTCCCGCATTTCACGAATCGCCGCCGTTTCAAGGGATTCGCCTGCATCAACGAAACCACCCGGGATAGCCCAACTGCCCTGTTCTGTCGGCAGGGTCCTTTCCAGCATGACGATCTTTCCGTCAACGTGGACAATCACAGACACGGCCACCTTTGGATCACTGTACAGAATGAAACCACAGCTTCCGCAAGCGATATGCTTTCCTATTTTTGCAGTCGCATCCTTTGTATTCCAGGGCTTGCCGCATTTTGGACAGTAATGATATGTGTTATGGGTGTGCATGTGGAAGATTATAAAAGAAAAATCGATAGAATGCGGCGATTACCAGGGCATGCTGAACCGACTCGTTCTGAATGAGTGAGGGAATCGCCTTCAGCGGATACAGTTCCAGTTCAATATCCTCCCTTTCGTCCATATTTTGCGGGCCAATGGGGTGTACGTCTTGTGCCAAATAGGTGTGGCAGGCATTGTCTTGGATGCCCGGGTTGGGCAGTACCTTCCCAAGATAGATCATCTTTTCGTCGCTGACACCATACCCTGTTTCTTCCTGGAGTTCCCGCAAGGCCGCTTCCCTGTGAGATTCCCCGTCTTCAACGAGACCCCCGGGAATTTCAAGTGTAACCTTCCTGACCCCGTGTCGAAATTGACGGATCAGGACAACCTCGTTGTCGGCCGTCAGGGGTATGATATTAACCCAAGGGAGGGTTTCAAGAACGACAAAGTCATGAATATTTCCCGTTCTCGGGGATTTTGATCGGTCTTTACGAATATTAAATATTCGATACGTTTCGTTGATCTCACTGCTAATCAATGGCCATTCTCTGATCATTATGAAGAATCCTGTTCATGTTTTCCGTTTTCTATCCATGTCTCTTGTTCCCTATCAATCTGCCAATCCTTTTCTTTACGGATTCTTTCCCCAAGAACTGGAAAAGCGCATCCATTTCCGGACCTCTCGTCATCCCGGTAATGGCTGCACGTATCGGCATGTAAAGCGCCTTGCCCTTTAGTCCGGTAATCTTCGATGCTTGCCGAAGCAATTCGCTCCATTCCGTTGCGGTGCAATCTTCCTTGGCATCCAAAAGATCATAAAAAACGAGAAGCACTTTGATATTTTTATCCTCTTTAAGGATGGTATCGGCTTCTTCCGTGAAAAACAGCGCTTTGTCGTAAAGAATACCCAGATAATCCTTGATCCCGTTGATCGTTTCAAGATTCGGTCTGATTAACGCAATGAACGCATTAAGTGTATCATCCGGAAGATCCCATATTTCATTGTCTGCATTATCTGGAAGATTACTCCGAACGGCCTCGCCTAGTTTCACAACATCGTATGAACGTAAATACGAGGCATTCATCCATTTCAATTTACTTTCGTCAAAAGAAGCACCGCTTTTCCCGACCTTTTCTATATTAAATGCCTGGATGATCGTGCTAGCCGGGCAGATTTCTCTCCCCGCCCCCAGAGAAGTGCCCAACAAACCAAGATAATTGAACAAGGCTTCCGATAAATATCCTTTTTTTCTGAATTCACCGATACTAACGGCTCCATGGCGTTTGCTCAACTTTGCATGATCGGGGCCCAGGATTAATGAATGGTGATAGTACTCCGGTGGCTCGCATTGCAGCGCTTCATAGAGCAACAACTGTGAAGCCGTATTGGAAAGATGGTCTTCTCCTCGAATCACATGAGTGATTTTCATAAGGTGATCATCGATGACCACGGCGAAATTGTACGCGGGTAAACCATTGGAGCGCATGACGATGAAATCGCCGATTGTCTCACCGTCAAATCGCATTGTCCCTCTTATGTGGTCTTGAAAAAGAATGCATCCCTGTCTGACCTTAAAACGATACGCAGGTTTCCGCCCTTCGGCCCTGAGTTTTGCCTGCTGGTCCTGATTCAGGCCCCGGCATTTTCCCATGTATCGCGGCATCATTCTTCTCGCCAGTAAATCCCTGCGTTCCTTTTCCAGTTCTTCTACCGTGCAAAAACACGGATAGACCAAATTTTGTTTTTTCAGAATATCCAAGTATTCATGATAAATATCTAATCTTTTTGATTGCTGATAGGGTTCGAACGGCCCCCCTTTGCATGGTCCCTCATCCCAATCGATACCAAGCCATTTCAGGTCTTTTAAAAGAGCAACGGTAAAAGCCTCCGTCGATCGTTCTTTGTCCGTGTCTTCGATTCTCAGAATGAAAGCCCCTCCGTGTTGACGGGCAAACAACCAGTTGTAGAGTGCCGTTCTCGCGTTCCCGATATGCAGTTCGCCTGTCGGCGACGGGGCGAACCTGGTCCTGATGGTTTCATTACCCACTTTTTCAATCCTTCTGAAGAATGACTACGGTAAATGCAGCCATACCTTCGTTTTCTCCGATAAAGCCCATGCCTTCATTGGTCTTTGCCTTGATGTTGATGTTTTTTACATCCAAATGAAGGAACCGGGCCAAATTATTTTTCATCGCCTGAACGTATGGGCGAATCCTTGGGGATTCCAGAATCATCGTCGAGTCGATGTTTCCAATTGTATAGCCTTTTTTTCTCACCAGACTACAGACTTCTTCCAGAAGAATCATGCTTGAAATATCCTTGTATGCCGGATCCGTGTCCGGGAAGTGGCAGCCGATATCCTCCTCGGACATGGCACCCAACAAGGCATCACAGATGGCATGCACCAGCACATCTGCGTCACTATGACCGGCAAGGCCTTTTTCGAAAGGGATCTTTACACCGGCGAGTACCAGGGGCCTGTTTTCACAAAATCGATGGCTGTCGTACCCAAATCCAATTTTCATCCTTTAACCAGCTCCCTTCGGCGTGTAATTATTTCCGCAAAAATCAAATCTTCCGGCGTTGTAATTTTAATATTTTCGTAACTTCCTTCGACTATTTTTACAGGGGTGCCTATTCTTTCCACCAATGATGCGTCGTCGGTTCCATAGTATTGCTCTTGGTATGCGGCTTCGTAGGCCTTAATGAGCGTCTCTTTATTGAACACCTGCGGGGTTTGAACCAGGAACAGGTTTTTTCGATCGACGGTTTTTTTGATTATGCCTCGTTTGTCAACCGATTTAACCGTTTCTTTAACGGGGACACCGGCAACAGCAGCGCCCGCTTGACGCCCGACCTGTATCGTTTTTTCGAGGATTTCCTTGTTTAACAGGGGTCTTGCCCCGTCGTGAATCACAATCAATTCATGTTCGGCGCACAAATATGGGAGAACATTGTTGATTGAATCCTGGCGGAGTTTTCCTCCGGGAATAACAGCTTTCACTTTCGTCAGCGAGAATGGCCGGACAACCGCCTGTTCGGCAAAATTCACATCGGTTTTTTTTACAACCACATATACGTCATCAATCAGATCCGAGTTTTGGAATATCAGGAGTGTATGGGCGAGGATCGGCTTGGCGTCAATCTTTAAATAGGTTTTAGGAATTGCATAACCCATTCTCAGGCCCGAGCCGGCTGCTGGGATGATTGCGGCTGTCTTCATTGGATAAAATAGAAACCCGGGATTATTTCCCGGGTTTTACAGTTTTACTTTGTAATGGCATTGGATCCTTTTTTATCTGAAGCAAGACCCTTCATTTCGGAAAAAACCATCCGCCCTGCCGTTGTTTGTAAAATGCTGGTTACCGTGATTTCCACGTTCATACCGACATATTTCTGCGCGTTGTCTACGATGATCATCATTCCGTCATCCATGTAGGCAACGCCCTGCCCAAGTTCTTTCCCTTCTTTTACAATTTTAACCGTCATGATTTCCCCGGGAAGAATAACAGGTTTCAAGGCATTCGCCAATTCATTGATATTGAGAATCTTTATTCCATGAAGCTCTGCGACTTTATTCAAATTGAAGTCGTTGGTTAGAATTTTCGCATGTATCTGTTTAGCCAATTCCAAAAGTTTGGCGTCAACACCTTTTGCATCGGGATAATCTTGGTCGATAATCTCGATATTCACAAATTTATCTTTTCTCATCCTGTTCAGGATATCCAACCCCCTCCTTCCCCGGGATCTTTTCAGTGAGTCAGGGGAGTCGGCCACATACTGTAACTCCTCCAGAACGAACTTGGGAATGAGTAAGGTTCCCTCGACAAACCCCGTGTCACAAATATCGGCGATACGTCCGTCGATAATGGCACTTGTGTCCACTATTTTCAAATTCTGACTGACCTTGACATTCCCGGACTTCATGAAGTGGAATTCGTCCACCTTTTTGGAACCGATCACCAATCCGAGATATCCCATAATACCGGTTAAGAGCGTGTAGATCCAGGGAACGACTTGCTGTTTTTCCATGATATCACTGACAAAGTGCATACCGAAAGCTAACAGGAAGGCAAAAAGCAAGCCGATGAACAAACCGGCGACGCCGCCGAAAATCGTTTTCAGGGGAAATTTTCTAATGGCTTTTTCGGAATAAATGACAAACCATGCTGTTAGTAAACCGAGTATTAAACCACCCATGGGATAGATGTTCAGATAGTCTTTAGGTGCTGCGGAATAATGGTACGCAATCCAGAAGCCGCTCAAACCACACGCCAGGATCAAGAGCATTCTAATCTGCATTTTTTCACCTCCTTTCTTTTTTATTTTTAAACGAAACGAATCTCACGTAAGGCATCATTTGAATAAGAAATACCCAGTTTTTACAGGAACAATAAGAATGCATGGCGCTGCAATTATTGCTGATATAGCCTCACAAGGTGCGATACACAAGTTTTTTCGCCAACAAAATGGCAGCAACGCACGAGGAGACACTATAAATGCATTGTATCAGACATTGTTTCCTGTGAGAACCAGATTCATCAATTCTTTCTCAATCGCAAAATTACCAGCCTGTTGAAATAAAGCAACATTGCCGAGGAAAAGGCCGCAAGCTGGCTGTCGAAACATTTCATATACTGGTATCTGGAAGCAAACGGATTTGGTCGTGTCCTGCAGGAAGGGGATTTGTAAACAAAAAAACTTAAAACAAAAAAAGTAATCTCGAGAGACTATCTGAAATTCTAAATTTCAATTCCTTCTTTCGAAGAATCTTAGAACCGCTTGAAATGGTTGAATGTTTACTTGCAAAGTTCGCGAGAAGTTGTATTATGCCAAGAGCAACAATAAGGCATATCTTCTGATTATAATGTAAAAACGCTGAAAATATTGAAGAGAGCGGCCATTGCTTTGATTGACTGTATATTTTCTTAAGGATAGTAGCTTTATGCCTCAAATATTCGACAATATAGAAACACATCTTTTATCCGCACTTAAAGATGCGATGGGTCTTTCCGAGCGCGCAGATTTCTGCGTAGGCTATTTTAACCTGCGTGGCTGGCGAAAAATTGATTCACTTGTTGAAAAATGGCCAGGCGGAGAAGGCCATTGTTGCAGGCTCCTGGTCGGTATGCAGCAACTGCCGCAAGAGCAATTACGTTCGGCGCTGAACCTGATCAAAGATGAAGAGCAAATCGATCAAGTAACAGCTATTGCTTTGAAGAAAAAACTTGCCCAGGATTTCCGCGATCAGTTAACCATCGGCATCCCGACAAACGAAGATGAGGCAGGTTTGCGGCGTCTTGCCTCTCAAATCACAGCAAAGAAACTGGTTGTGAAGCTGTTTTTGCGCCATTCTCTCCATGCCAAGCTTTATTTGTGTTTTCGGAACGACCCGCTCAATCCCAAAATTGGTTATTTAGGCAGCAGTAATTTAACGCTGGCCGGTTTATCAAAGCAGGGCGAGCTCAATGTTGATGTTCTTGACCATGATGCTTGCGACAAACTTGCCAAGTGGTTTACCGACCGTTGGGATGACAAGTTCTGCATCGATATTTCCAAGGAACTTGTCGAGATTATCAATTCCAGTTGGGCTCGTCCCGATCTGATTCCGCCCTATCAGATATACGTTAAAATGGCCTATCACCTTTCCCAGGAAGCGCGGGCTGGATTAACAGAATTTCGTATTCCCAGCGATTTTGGCAATATGCTTTTTGAATTTCAAAAGGCTGCAGTGCAGATTGCCGCCCATCACCTGAACAAGCGCGGCGGCGTGGTCATCGGCGATGTTGTCGGTCTGGGAAAGACATTAATGGCCACCGCTCTGGCTCGCATCTTTGAGGATGACCATGGCGTCGAAACGCTGATCATCTGTCCGAAGAATCTGGTGCGGATGTGGGAGGACTATCGCCAGCAATACCGGCTTCGGGCAAAGGTATTGTCCATCACTCAGGCACAAAGGGAGCTTCAAGACTTAAGAAGGTTTCGCCTGGTTCTGATAGATGAAAGCCACAACCTCCGCAACCGGGAAGGAAGCCGTTACCGTGCGATTGCTGAATATATTTCGGCAAATGACAGTCGCGTCATTTTACTTTCCGCCACACCCTACAACAAGACCTATCTGGATTTGTCCAACCAGCTCCGTCTGTTCATTGACGAAAAGAAGGACATCGGCATTCGTCCTGAGAAACTGATTCGCGAACTCGGTGAGACGGAATTCATAAGGCGACACCAATGCCCGGTTCGATCGCTGGCCGCCTTCGAGAAAACCGAATACGCGGACGACTGGCGGGACCTGATGAGACTGTATCTTGTTCGCCGGACACGAAGCTTTATTCAAGAAAACTATGCCAAATTCGATCCCGAACGTAAACGTAAGTATCTCGAATTTCACGATGGCACGCGCTCGTATTTTCCAACGCGCGTTCCCAGAACGGTGAAATTCAAGATCAGTGAGAAAGACCCCGACGATCAGTATGCGCGCTTATTCACGGACGATATCGTCAAGATCATTGACGATTTGAATCTGCCGCGATACGGCCTCGGCAATTATATAAAACCGACACCCCACAAGCCGCCGCCGACGGATGAAGCCAAAGTATTGGCCGACTTGTCCCGCGCTGGGGCGCGACTCAAAGGATTTTGCCGGACAAATCTTTTCAAACGTCTGGAAAGCAGCGGGCAGTCATTTCTCCTTTCGGTCGAACGGCACATTCTCAGAAACTTTATTTGTCTGCACGCCATTGAAAATGATTTGCGGATTCCCATCGGCACGCAGGATATGGGGTTGCTTGATCCCCTGGCGAACGATCAGGATACGGACCTTTGGGATGCCGCCGACGGGGATGAAAATAACAACACCCAAACTGAACCGGCAGCAGCTAGGCCGCAGGCGACAACTGAAGATATATTTAAAGAACGGGCTGCCGCCGTTTACGATACCTATGCTGGGCAATTCCATCGCCGCTTCAAATGGCTTAAACCGCAATTGTTCAACGATGCCCTGACCAAGGATTTGCGCAAGGATATTCAGTCATTGATGCGTGTCCTGAAAAAGGCCGACGGCTGGGACCCGAAACGGGACATGAAGCTTCAGGAACTTCTGGCGCTCTTAACTGAAAAACATGCCAACGATAAAGTGATTGTCTTTTCACAATTTGCCGATACGGTTAATTACCTTGCTGAAGAGTTAAAAAAGGCCGGCATGCAGGCAATAGAAGGCGTGACCGGAGACACTGAAGACCCGACTGCCATTGCTTACCGTTTCAGTCCCACGAGTAACGGCAAGCGGCAGGCGATTCCACCGGAAAAGGAGCTTCGTGTTGTCCTGGCCACGGATGTGTTAAGCGAAGGTCAGAACCTTCAGGACTGTGCTGTTATTGTAAACTTTGATTTACCCTGGGCTATTATTCGTCTCATTCAGCGGGCAGGCCGTGTTGACCGTATTGGGCAGAAATCGGATACGATCCTGTGCTACTCCTTCCTTCCCGCCGAAGGTGTGGAGAGGATTATTCGTCTTCGATCGAGAGTTCAGCAGCGTCTGCAGGAAAACGCGGAAGTCGTCGGTGCGGATGAAACCTTTTTTGAAGATCAGGATGATGCGCAGGTTGTACGCGATTTATTCACGGAGAAAGCAGGCATTCTTGACGGCGATGAAGATACGGAGGTTGATCTTGCATCTTATGCTTATCAAATATGGAAAAATGCCATCGACCGCAATCCCGAACTGGCGAAAACAATTCCGGCCATGCCAAATGTGGTTTATTCAACGAGGCCACATAAGCCGATAGCCAATCAACCAGAAGGGGCTTTGCTGTACCTGCGTACCGCCGAGGGAAACGACGCCCTGGCCTGGATGGATAAGAACGGCATCAGTGTCACCGAATCACAGTTTGCAATACTGAAGGCCGCCGAATGTACATTTGAGACCCCGGCGCTGCCAAGGCATAAGCAGCACCACGAAATGGTTGCCGCAGGTGTGAAACTGATTGTTGAAACCGAAAAATCCGTCGGCGGGCAGTTGGGGCGTCCTTCCGGTGCCAGGTTCAGAACCTACGACCGTTTGAAAGCCTACGCTGAAGAAGTGAAAGGCACACTTTTTGATACATCGGAATTTCGTAAAACCATTGAAGATATTTACAAATATCCCTTGCTTCAGTCCGCAACCGACACACTGAACCGCCAGCTCAAAAGTGGTATCAGCAACCAGGCGCTGGCCGAGCTGGTCATGTCGCTGCGCGCAGACGCCCGTCTCTGTCGTGTTTCCGAAAGCGTTGAGTCAGCAGAGCCGCAAGTGATTTGTTCCCTGGGACTCAAGGAAGAAGCGGAGAAAGGCAACGGGTAAAATCATGATAATTAATGTGGCGGAAGTCCGGCTGTGTCTCAAATCATTCGATTTCAAAAACCTCTTTCGTGAACACCTTGGCTGGGACAATCACAATGCGCAACTTGAAATCCCTGTCAACAATGAGACGATTTCTCTTAACGCCATTGCCCAGAAAAGGGGGTTTGTTGCATTTGTTTGTGAAGGCCATATCCCGGAGCGTGCCACACGCCTAAAAATTGACCACCAAATAACAAAATCCGCCCGCGAACATTTTGTGATTTACGCGGATAAAGCAAAAGGACAACAGGTCTGGCAGTGGGTGCGCCGCGAACAAGGGAAGCCGTTGGCCAGCCGCGAACATCGTTTTGATACCCGTCAGTCGGGCGATCCTCTGATCCAGCGGCTTAATCAGATTGCCGTGGACATGGAAGAAGAGGAAAATATAACGATTGTTGATGTGGCTGGAAAGGCGCGCGCTGCTTTCGATGTCGATAAGGTCACCAAGAAATTTTACGAGCGCTTTAAAACAGAACACGCTGCTTTCCTCAAGCAAATCAAAGGTTTTCCTAAGCCGGTCAAAATTGGCGGCAAAGACGAACCACATCCCGATCTTCAGTGGTACACCTCGCTCATGCTCAACCGGTTGATGTTCGTTTATTTCATCCAGAAAAAGGGCTTTCTCGATGGCGATACGGAATATCTGCGCAATCGCCTGAAACTGGTTCAGCAGGCGCGGGGTAAAGACAAGTTTCTCTCTTTTTACCGTTATTTTCTGATGAGGCTCTTTCACGAAGGCCTGGGGAAATCACCCGGCGAACGCAAACTTGATGCAACAATAGAAAAACTGTTAGGCCGTGTGCCTTTTCTCAACGGAGGTTTTTTTGAAGTCCACGACCTCGAGCAAAAGCACACCGAAATAAACATCCCCGATGAAGCTTTTGAAAAGCTCTTTGATTTCTTTGACCAATACCGCTGGCACCTGGACGAACGGCCTCTGCGCGCCGATAATGAAATCAATCCCGATGTTTGTCGGCTACATTTTTGAAAAGTATATCAACCAGAAGCAGATGGGCGCCTACTACACCAAGGAAGACATTACCGAATACATCAGCAAAAATACAATAATTCCCTTTCTTTTCGACGCCGCACAAAAGAAATGCGCTATTGCCTTTCAGCGAGGTGGCGCCCTGTGGCGTCTTTTACGCGACAACCCCGACCGATACATCTATCCGGCAGTCCGTCACGGTGTGGTAAGTGATGACGGTTCGATTGTGCCGGAATCGGCTTTGCCGGCTTTTGTGCAAAAAGGCATGCACACTCCTAAAGAACGCATGCATGACAAACGCTACAATCTTCAGCAAGCGCAGGCCGGAGATTCACTGCGGTTAGTTACGGAAACCTGGCGGGAATACGTTTGCCGCCGCAACCGCTGCCTTGAAATTCGCGAGAAACTGCAAAATGGTGAAGTCCATCAGATTAACGAGCTGATCACACTGAATCTGGATATCTGGCAGTTTGTCAGCGATGTGATTGTTAATGCCGAAGGGCCGGAATTGCTGCGCGCTTTCTGGCAGGCGATTATTAAAATTACCATCCTTGATCCCACCTGCGGGTCGGGCGCTTTTCTCTTTGCCGCTTTACGAATACTGGAAACGCTTTACAGCGACTGCCTGGCGTGTATGGAGCGGTTTATTGAAGACCTGGAAGGAAAACCTCATCACCCCGAACAATACGGGGATTTTAAAAAAATTCTGACGCAAATTGCCAAACATCCCAATGAACGCTACTTTGTTTTAAAGTCCATCATCATCAACAACCTGTTTGGCGTGGACATCATGAAAGAAGCGGTGGAAATCTGCAAACTGCGTCTCTTCCTGAAACTGGTCGCACAGGTGGAAAAGGTTGAACAGATCGAGCCGCTGCCTGACATGGATTTCAACATCCGCTCAGGCAATACATTGGTCGGCTATGCGACGGCGGATCAAGTGCGCAAAGCCTTTACGGAAGAGCGAAAATCTGACCGCCAGGTTCAGAGCAGGCTGCTGATGGGCGAGGAGGAAGACAGCTACAAGCAGTTCGAGGAAAGCGCTGAGCTGGCTGATAGGGCATTCCGACAGTTTCGCGCCCAACAAACCACGCACGGCGGAAAGGTCACGCACAAAGACAAGCTGGATTTGCGCAAGCGTCTGGCTGAGCTGAACGCCGAACTAGACCGCAATCTGGCGTCAGACTACGGCATCACGTCCAAAAACAGCGGTTCAAAAACCACTTACGAACAGGCTTTTACAAAATGGAAGGAAAACCATCAACCTTTCCACTGGTTTGTCGAGTTTTATGGAATTATGAGCGAGGGCGGTTTTGATGTGATTATCGGAAATCCGCCGTATGTGGAATACGCTAAGGTCAAAAAGGATTACACTATTAATGGGTATGCAACCGAGAGTTGCGGGAATCTATATGCCTTTTTAACAGAAAGGTCTTTTTGCTTACTTCAAGAAGAAGGAAGTTTCGGTTTTATCGTACCAATAAGCCTTGTTTGCACTCAAAGGATGGAAGTATTGCAAAATTCCATTGCGAGTTTTTCTAAAAATATTTGGCTGAGTAATTATGCTGAACGCCCTGGTAAACTATTTATAGGCGCGGAAGTATTATTAACAATTGTGTTAACGAGAACTGGTATCAGTAGCGCAAATTATTTCACAACTAAATTTATGAAATGGGCATCAGAAGAGCGGTCTAATCTATTTCATAGAATTGAATATCAAAACATTCAAAACAAAATTAAACCTTACGTAATCAACAAGCAAAGCGAAGCTATAGAATCACAAATAGTAGATAAGCTATTAAATCAAACTAAGCAACTTGGTTACTATTTCCAGTCCAATTCAAAATATCCAGTTTATTACCGCATAGGAGGAGGAAGATACTGGAAAATATTTACGAACTTTCAACCGCAATTTATCCTCAATGATAAAAACTCTGTTTCCAGTCGTGAGAATTATTTGTATCTTGAAAAAGCGGAACTGCGTGATGTAGTCATCACGTTGTTAAGCAGTTCTCTTTTTTACTGGTATTTCATCATGACAACCAATTGTCGTGATCTCAACCCAAGTGATTTAAATAACTATCCGTTTCAGATGGAAACTATGTCTGAGAAACACATTTCTCTGTTGGCGCAACTATGTAAGACACTGATGATAGATTATAAAAATAATAGTCTGCTTAAAGAGAAGACTTCTTCTTTAACCGGGGCTATCAAGTACCAAGAATTCTACCCCCGTTTAAGTAAGAAGATCCTTGACAACATTGACAAAGTCCTCGCCCAACATTACGGACTCACCGACGAGGAACTGGATTTCATCATCAACTACGACGTCAAATACCGCATGGGAAACACCGATGATGAAAACAGGGATGACGAATAGGCGCAACCGGACAATCGCAGAAAACGGCGCGTTCAGGGAACGCGCCCTACAGCATACGGGCCAGCAATATTTTGTAGGGCGCAATCCCCGGTTGCGCCGCAAACATTGCGATATTCGGCGTGTTCGGAGAACCCGCCCTACAGAATTAAATATCGCGGCGCAGAACGCGCCCGACAAAACGATTTGAATCGTGCTTGTAGGGATTGCTCCCCGAGCAATCCGCAAAAGATGGCGACATCAAATACCGCATGGGAAGCACCGGCGATGAAACCGGCGATGATGAATAGCTTGTAGGGCGCAATCCCCGATTGCGCCGCAAACATTGCGATATTCGGCGTGTTCGGGGAACGCGCCCTACAGAATTAAATATTGTGGCGCAGAACGCGCCCGACGGGAGGAAAGTGCTGCCGAAACGAAAACAGATTCATCTGGTGGATTACGATTATTCCAATACTAATGATGTTTTTTTCGTGACGCTCTGCACGCACGACAAAAAGCCTTATTTTCAAAATCTGCAATATGCGCAATATATCGCCCAGGAAATTGATTTTCGCTCGCGTGTGTCGGAAGAGGTAACCGTGTTTGCCTGGTGCATCATGCCCGACCATCTGCATATTTTATTGAAGCTGAACGAAGGTTACGGCAAATCGCTTGCCAACTGGGTGGCTGCCTTCAAAAGATACAATGCGCGCATCTTGTCGATGATGCACGAGGTCAAACCTTTGTGGCAGGCCAATTTCTATGAGCATGTTGTTCGTAAGGAGGAATCGTTAAGAGCGATTGCCGAATACATCGCCAATAATCCCGTTAGAAAAAATTTGGTGAAACACTGGCAGGATTATCCGTTTGTTAAAATTAATGATGCCGCTTTTTGACGGTATGTAGGGCGCAATCCCCGATTGCGCCGCAAACATTGCGATATTCGGCGCGTTCGGGGAACGCGCCCTACGGTAATGTCGGAATGTTCCCGATCAATCCGCAGTCGGACGATCATATCCGGCGCAATCGGGGCTTGACCCCTGCTAAAATTGCCTATTGACTTTTAGTGAAGCTGTTGTAAGGTTATTACAACAGAAAGGTGGTGATAAATATGGCGATAGCAAAAACGTTCGGCGATTTTTTCAAAGCAAAGAGAATCGGCAACGGGCTAACATTACGGGAGTTTTGCCGGATTAATGGTTTTGATCCCGGTAATGTAAGCAAAATTGAAAGAGGTCTTTTTCAACCGCCGCAATCGAAAGAAATGCTTTTGAAATATGCGATGGCTCTAGGCATTTCCGAAGGATCGGAAGATTGGCTTAATTTCTGTGACTTGGCAATCACCAGCGCCGGAAAGCTGCCCGACGATGTCGTTACAAATACGGAACTGATGAATGCGCTGCCGGTGTTGTTTCGCACCGTCAGAAACAAAAAACTCGACGAAGAAGGTTTGGAAAAGCTGATTAAATCCATTAAGAGAGAATTGCGCTAATGTTCAAATGCCCCTATTACAGTTATACTGAAATCGGCAATCAGACTGAAATATTCCTTAAACAATATCATCCCGGCCAGGATATTCCCGTTCCTGTTGAGGAAATTATTGAATTAAAACTGAACCTGAATATATTTCCCTTTCCCCGGCTCTATAAAGACCACGGGTTAAGCGGTTTTCTGAGCCACGATCTGACAACGATCTACATCGATGAAGTGCAGTACAATCAATTCAACGAAAAATACCGCTACACGTTGGCTCATGAGTTAGGCCACTATGTTTTGCATCGGGTATGCTATGGGGAACTGCAATTTAAGTCTATTGAAGAATATGCCCGCTGGAGAATATCAATGCCGGTCGATGAACTTAGCTGGTTTGAAACACAGGGTGAATGGTTTGCCAGCCAATTACTTGTACCGACACAGCAATTGATCAAGACTTGTCAAGAGACCGTCGCCAAGCATAAAAAAGACTTTAAGAAGCTTTCAACGATTCCGGACGACATATGGTCGTATATTGCTATTGAAATTGCCGACTGCTTTGAGGTTAATCCACCCGTCGTTGAAAACAGAATTAAAAAAGAAAACATCCCGTCTAAAATACCCATTTTAGATGAATAATAAATCAAGATGACAAGTCTTTTTCGCCACGAAGTTTATCATCGTGCGAGAGGAACGAATTGATATGATCATGGGGGGGGAGAGAAAACGAGGAGGAAAATCCGCTTTTCCCATAAAATGCAAAACCCCATGCGCTATTTACGAGCAACCGTCCGGAAGCCCACGCATGAGGAATTACTTGCGGTTTGAATATGGCTTTTTCGTGACGCGACGTCAAGTATAAAAATGGGGGCGGACAGCATGTTAAGAGTGATCGTCAATGAAGGAGAAGAATCAAGAATATGAACGTTCATACCATTAGACGGTCAGACAGCCTTTATCCGGAGGTTTTAAAAAACCGCCTTTCCAAAGAGGCGCCTGCCGGGCTGTATGCGCTGGGCGAAACCGCTATTTTGCGTCAGCATCTTTTGGGCCTGATTTGCTCAATCCAATGCCCCGGCAGCGTTGTGCTCAAAACATTCGATACTGTCCGTGCTTTGAAGGATGCCGACGTTACCGTTGCGGGTGGTTTTCTCTCACCGATGGAACGCGATTGCCTGGATATTTTATTACGCGGTAAACAGCCGATCATTCTCTGCCCGGCCAGAAGGCTTAAAGGCATGCGCCTTGGCCCAAAGGTAAGGCAGGCGATTGATGAAGGACGATTGCTTGTGCTTTCCATGTTTGATGACAGTGTTCAGCACACCACAGCCTCGCAGGCAGTGCAGCGCAACAATCTGGTTGCCGCCCTGTCCGATACTCTTTTTGTCCCATATGCCGCCCCCAATGGCAAGACATGGAAAACAATCCATGCCGCATTGAAAAGGAAACAACCGGTTTATACCTTCGGCCTGGAAGACAACGCCACTCTCATCGCTTCCGGCGCACAGCCTTTGGAATTTCTGCTACAGCGGACTGATTCTAAAGATATACAGAAAGTGGTATTTAACCAATTATAATGCGGCTTTGTATTAATGAAAATTAGGCAATTCAGGGG
>LSQX01404811.1_pt1 | contig 21388 bp, 22 predicted proteins | sample 654561 | NCBI WGS metagenome assembly LSQX01 (sample SAMN04489861, study PRJNA283612) | anaerobic digester metagenome | isolation source: 4 biogas reactors fed with cattle manure at either 37C or 55C with and... | place: Denmark: Kongens Lyngby | collected 2014 | reverse complement strand
TCTTTTCACCCTCTGGCGTGTATTTCTGCCGCCATCGGTATATCATGTTGCCTGTAACCCCCAGACTCTCCGCAACAGCTGTGACCGGACGTTCGCTACTGTAGCTCAGGCGAACCGCCCGCCTCTTGAAGTCCTCATCATATTTCTTTCGATTATTCGACATTTTGGTAAGCTCCTTTTTTGTTCTTTGTTTCTTACCATACTGTCCGAAATTCTGACACAGTCTCCAAATCTGCGCTATTGAAAGGTCATATTTACACAGTTTAAATCAAAACATAGCGCCGCACCCGGTATTTTGAGATGTTTCTTTATCGAAGGTTCTTGAGAATTTCATGATAACGCATTGTCGCCGATTCACTTGTCTGCCCCTTTTTACAGAAGGAAAGACCAGCCAGCTTGGGGACAACGCGCTCAACCACAATCTGCCTATCTGCCATTTTGGACTTAAGTGCTGCCAAAGCTTCGAGAAACCTTTTGTCCCTCTTTGCCCGGTTGTAAAAGGATAAGACATAGACATACACAAATAGGTTGTAGCTACGAAAGGGATATTCAACTTGCATGAATAATGTGCCGATTCCATAATGGCACGGGCCAATGGGTTTCCGGAATTCCCAATGTCCCAGTAAAAAATCGACAGCTTTATCAAGATCAGATTCCTTGTTGAAATAGTCGCAAAAACGAAATGCGTTTAAGGCGGTCAGTGTTGGAAAGGGATTGGAACACTCGGTTTCCGGGCCCCGGCCAAAGCTGAATTTATTACAGCGCCATCCTCCGTCCGTATATCGGATATTCAGAAGATGCTCAAAAGTTTTTTGCAGTCTGGCATCGGAAGCATACCCCATGCAGCAAAGCACATTCGCAGCATTTATAGTATGACATGGATAAACGGAGCCTTGCGGATACAACTTAAAACGACCGTCTTTTTGCCAAGTACCGAATATCAGGTCAGCCGCTTTTTTTAGTATAGGCTCAGTAGGTTGCATGCCCAATTCCAATAAGTACATTACGCTTTCCAGGGTCGAAAATGGCGCGCCTTTTATTAAACGCTTATCCGGCGTAGTCCAGAGGTCGGCGCCGTTATCATGCTCATGCGATAATATCGATTTTATATCCGATGCATATTGCCTTTTTACAGCCATACCGTTAACCTCTTTCGCGGCTTATCTTTGGTAACCCCAAAATTTTGGCATTTAGTCTGATCTCTTTGCAGTTGCAGTGCGTGCAAGGGACGAAGAACCGTCTTTTGTCTTTTTCACGTATAATGGTTCTAAAAAGCGAGCCAAAAGTTCAAGCCTTTGTTTGTATCCCGGATTTTCTTAGTTGTTTTTGTCCCTAAGATATGGATTTGATTGATATATCATTTCACGAATCATCTTATCACGGTATGTGCAGTCGTCTCTTGCGCCAAAACCCATAACTTCCCAAAATGCATTACCAGCATCATTCTCGCGGAATGCGAGCAATCCCACTTTGCTGATTCCTTCCTTCGCAAGCGCGTCAAGGGATTGATTTATAAGTTTTCTACCGATACCACGATTCCTATATTGCGGCAGAACGGCCGCATGATAGAGGTAGCCGCGTCTTCCGTCATGCCCGGCTAAAACGGCTCCGATTATTTTTTTCTCATATTCCGCAACAAAGCTTGTATTGAGATTGCGCTCAATATATCTTTTGAATCCATCGAATGAATCATCTGAACGATTAAGACCTATTCCGGGCACACAGTTCCATAGTTCGTAAACATTGCTGTAGTCGAAAATCGTCATTGTTCGCGTTGTCATCATACTCTATTTTACCTTTCATGATAAAATCGATTTGGCATCGGATGCAGGTTATTTTGGTTTTTATTATTATACCGGATTGCGAACAGTATTGGTAAGATATGCGGAAATATCGGGTCAGGGGGCTTTGCAGATAACAGTATAATGGAATATTCAGGCAAACACAAGACCTCGTGACAGATACCTTTGGCTTCAACGTGAGCAAATGATGAGGGGACGAAAGGCTCTTTTAATGGGTTAGTTTATACCTTGTACGAACATACTGAAAAATAAAATACTGAAAGCAAATAAAAAACAACAACAAAGAATTTACTTTCCGGTAAGATAGTATTATACTTTGTTACGATAAACGGACCGCATGAGACCGGAGAAAGATATGGCTGCTATTATTTCATGGCAGGAGAGCGAAAGACATCCGGCCGTGTGATCTGCCCGGTAAATGCTGTGACAGGAGAAGATTCATGTTTAGTAATTTTAAAGAAGCAAAAGACTACTGCGCCCGGAACGAAATCAAAATGATAGATTTTAAGATGGTGGATCTTGACGGACGCTGGCGGCACATAACAATTCCCGAGACGCGTTTTAATGAAAACATTATGGTATCGGGCATCGGTTTTGACGGTTCAAATTACGGATACGCCAAAGTCGAAAAAAGTGATATGGTTTTCATCCCCATCTTATCTACCGCGGCGGTTGACGAGTTTGCTCAAATACCGACACTTTCCATGATAGGCGACGTTATGGTTATTGATCTGCCGAATAATCGTCCCTTTGACCAATATCCCAGAAACGTATCGATGAATGCCGAAAACTACATGCGGAAGAACGGTATTGCGGACCAGATGATCATCGGGCCCGAGTTTGAGTTTCATCTGTTTGACAGTGTAAATTTCCAGACCCTAAGCAACAAGGTTTCCTTTGAGGTTGATACGAGGCAGGCGCATTGGAATACAGGCAGGCAGACAACCGATAATAACGGTTATCAGGTAAAGCTGAAGTCCGGATATCACACGGATCTGCCCAATGATGCTACCTTTGATTTAAGAAATAAAATATGTATGATCCTTGAAAGCCGCGGCGTCGATGTCAAATATCATCATCACGAGGTCGGCGGCTCGGGACAGGTTGAAGTTGAGGTCGAGCTGGGCGAAATGACCGACATGGCCGACAAGACAATGATCATAAAATATGTTGTAAAAAATGCTGCGATAAAAGACGGAAAAACAGCAACATTTATGCCGAAACCGCTTTATAACGAAGCCGGGAACGGTATGCATGTTCATATGCATCTCTTTAAAAACGGAAAGCCTCTTTTTTACGAGGAAAAGGGATATTCACAGCTTAGTGAAACGGCGCTTTATTTCATCGGCGGAATTTTAACGCATGCTTCGTCGCTTTGCGCTTTCACCAATCCTTCAACAAACTCCTTCAAGCGCCTTGTTCCGGGCTTTGAAGCGCCGGTAACCCTCGGGTACGCAACCTCCAACAGAAGCGCGATAATAAGAATTCCCGCCTATGCCAAAGAGCCGGATCAAAAACGCTTCGAACTCAGAAGCCCCGACGCGACATGCAACCCGTATTATGCTTATGCCGCAATACTTATGGCGGGAATTGACGGTATCGAAAGAAAAATCGATCCCTCGAAGCAGGGCTGGGGGCCCTTTGACTATAACCTTTATGATTTGCCGGACGCTGAAAGGGCAAAAATACAGTCGCTTCCCAGAACCCTGGACGAAGCGCTTGACCACCTTGAACGAGACCATGATTACCTCACAAAGGGCGGGGTATTCCCCGAAAAGCTAATAGAGATATGGGTGAAGAAGAAACGCGGTGAGGTAAGGAAAATCAATCAGATAACGCATCCCGCAGAATTTGAGGCCTATTACGATTTATAAATAAGCGGTTGCGTATCCGACGGAGGCTATAGCGTGAAATACTTTTCACACTATTTGTGTTGCCGCTTCGCGGCAGAATGGAGATTAATATGGACATCTTTATTCGTGAGATTGTGGAAAAAGATTATCCTGCTTTGCTGACGTTATGGAATAACGAACTTGGAAATCAATTTGTCAATGCTGACAATATCGCTCCCCATTACGACAGGGTTAAAGACGATGCGCGTTATAAAACGTATGTGGCATTACAAGATGATCAGGTGGTCGGATTTGTTTCTTCGGTGCAATCGTTTGGTATCGGCTTTGAAAGCAGCTTTATGCAGATCATTGGCATTGCCGTTAAGCAGGAAATGCAGAATAAGGGTATCGGAAAGAAAATGCTTCAGCATATGGAAGATTACGCAAGAGCCAACGGATTTTTTAATATCGGCTTGAACAGCGGCATAAAGCGAAAAAACGCACACGCTTTTTATTTGAAAAACGGTTTTAGCAGTGATAACATAAACTTTGGCAAAATGATTAATCCCATTAAATAGCATACTTACGGGGTAATGGATTTCACCGAATAACGCTAACCTCCAATAAACAGTTGAAATAAACTCTTCATAAATGCCACAAAAGCGAGCATTTTTGAAGAGTTTATAAATGTGTACCGGTGTGCGCATGTTCCGTTAGCGTTTTGTATGGCGCATGACTTCCTGCGCAATCAGCAAATAGCGCTCTGCCGGGCAAAACAATGCAATATTTTCCGAAAAGCCGCCACGCAAAAGAATCGTACGGCTTTTCGGAGAATATTTCACTTTCCTGACGCGGCTCCATTTGAGAAAAACCGCCTGACGCGACTGCGCCGAAATGCCCGCACCCGCAGCGGTGGGTTTTCCGGACAAAAGCCCCAAAGCGACGGTCAGGGCATTAACAATCCGGTTCTTCTTAGCCTGTTTTGCCTGATAACGGCAGATTACGCCCTTATCGCTTAACACAAATTCGGCCTCATACTTGCCGCGATAAACTGCCATGACGAAAATGAAGGTGAAAAACAACAACGCGGCGACAAGTCCCAGACCATAGAGTTTACCCGACGTAAAGCCGATGACCAGCGCTGCGAGGCCGAAGGGAATACAAACGGCCAGTCCGAGCTGTTTTACAATGACTGTGTTTTTGAATATGGGCACGCTGATTTGCCACTGCATTTCATTCATCGCTATTTCCTCCAATGACGGCTTTTACCGGATAAAACGTTTAATTGCTTTTGCTTTGGGACCGGGATTTATTCCTGAGCCCGAATACAATCACCATAACGCCCAATCCCGCCATGACGGGGCCGATAAAGACTGCTGTTTCACCGTCTTCCGCGTTCACATGAGGCCAGAAGAACAGATAGCGTACCGGGATGGTCTGCCGTATATGGCTGCCTCCCTCGAATATCCGTGTCACCGAGCCCGTATAATGCTTTTCGCCTGCGGTAAACCGGTATTCCAGCTTGTATCGGCTGGGATTTCTCGTAGAATCATCATTGTTTACAAACATCACCTGCTCATACCCGGTCACCTGAGCGGTGACAACCTTACCGGCGAAAGTGAGGCTCATATAACCGATACCAATCAAAATAAGAATGATTGCGACCGGGATGATCAGCAGGCTTAAAACACGATTGGGCGAAGACTGTTTCGCGTTCATCATTTATTCCCTTTCAAAATAGAGTTTCGCACCGGTTGTCCCCAACGTCAACTCGTCATACTCGCTGCTGTACTTAAGATAGAGCCCTCCGCGCTCAAGACCGAAATATGTGGCGAAATCCGAATCATCCATTGCATTCCCGGTATCGGGAACGAGCTTGTAGGCCTTCTCGCCCTGAGCGTCAGTATATTCCTCAACATACCCGCCTCCCGTCCAGCTATCGCCGTCACTGCCCGATTTGGTCATGGAGAACTGACCGCCGCTGATCGTCAGGGTAATGTCCACGTTTAATGATTCAAGCGAACCGCCGCCGTAATATATCCCGTAATTGACCCAGTTGCCGTCCATACGCCCTGACTGAGCAGCGCTTTCTGCAATGATGGTAATGCGGTCCTCGGCCAGCTTTGCTCCGCTAAGGGAATACAGTGTCACACTCGGATACCAGGTTCCGGTCCCAGTATAGGTGTGGGATAGGCTCGAGCTGCCGCCTTCCGTGCTTTGCACGGGCGACGCGTCTCCAAAATCCCATTCAAAGCGATAGCTGCCCTCCGGTACTGCGGCGGCTTCGAAAATATGCTCCACTTCATTGGCTCCTTCAGCCAGCTCATAAGTCATGATCCTGGGGGGTAAAATGGACACGGTTACGGGGTTTAACGCCACAGTGGCTGAGACGCTGCCGAGCAAGCTGTCCCCGTTTAGTATCTTTACTGTGACCGTATAGGATATTTCTTCCCGGTGTTCATGTTATCGGGGATCTCATAGATGTAGCTGAGGTCGGCTTCCACCGTCCCACCGGGGGCAACAGAAGCTCTGACAGAACCTACGGCGTCCATGCCGCCATCCCCAAAATCATACTCGAGCTTAACCTCGTTGATTTCTCCGGAAATTTTTTCGCCCTTGACGGTAAACGTATATTCGTCGTTGAACCGGCCATCCTCCACCTTGTCCGGCTCGATGGTCCAAAAACCGGCGTCCAGCTTCACCGCCCAGATTTTTGCGGAGCCGTATTCGTTTACGACAAAAACGTGTTCAGCCAGTATGTCATTGCCGCTGTTTTCTGCGGCGCCGGTATCTGCGTTTTTTAACCGTATGCGGGCTGCCACGGTCCTGTCCGTTTCCATGGCGTTGGTTGCGATGAATACCAACACGTCTCCTTGACTGACCTCCGTTTCAAGGCTCATAGCGGGTTCCCATAAAATATCCACATATTCAAACTGCGACGGCGCATTACCCGAGGTATTGAATATGGCTACCACACCTGTTTCGGCTTCTTCTTTTTCAATGATGACTGTCGATTTGCTGTCCGGTATGAAAACCGTATGGCTTATTTCTGCGACTGTATTTTCGTTATCCGGATTGTCGAAATCAGCAAGGGTTAAGTTCTCCTGGTTGAGCAGCCAGACCACGAAATCCTGATACAATAATTCAAAATTGAACTTATATGAGGTTTTCGTCACGACATACTCTTCAATGGCATATAACGGTTCGTCATTCCAGCCTTTTGCAGCCACGAATTGAACCAACTCTCTGAAATCACAGTTTACCTCCTGCACCAGATACCGGATAAATACAGCGGATAAATACTCATAGTCCAGTGCCGAGCTCGGGTGGTAGGAACCGATTTTTTTTCCCGTTTGAATTCAATGGGTAATCAAAATACTTATTACCAATCCTTTCGTTCAGAACGGTTCCGGTTCTTAGCCATGCTATATCATTGGCGGCATATTCGGCGGACGCTTCCATCCACCAGCCGTGCCTGCCCGATCCGAGCTCGGTAAAGGAACCGTAATACGGTAGAGAAACGGCGTGGAACAGCTCATGCGCCAGAATTTGCGTCAAATAAGCCTCCGCTTTTGGGTAGGCCGACGGATCATTACCGACCGGATTAAAAACCTCGTATTTGATGATCTCGGTAGGGAGGTTGATTTGATCCCAGAAGGCATTATAACTGAACTCGCCTCCGCTTAAAAAGTTATAATAGGAATCGATCTTTACCTTTACCCGGCGCTTGTATAAGGAGGAAGCAAACCTGTTTTCGGTAGGGTCCTCAAATCCGGCGTCGAGATAAGCCATCAAAGCGTCCTCCAGTACGCTGCCGATGGTGTGCAGCATCATGGGCGCCCGTGCGGAAAACAAGGAAATCCGGGTCAGTGAGCCGCCGGCCATGACTTTTTTCCACTCTTCATCGGGAAAGACCGTACCGACGGCCTTTTCGGAATAGAGGATGCGAAAATTACCCTCGGGGGATATGTACACATCATTGGCCAGCCATTCCAGAGAATATGCAACAGCGCCCGTAAATGCCGCCGCCTCAGCCAGCCCTGCCCATGTGAAACCGGTAACGAATAAAGAGAAAAGCGACAGGTGGTCGGTCAGAAAATGCACGGTCTGCGTGTCCTCGTCCACCCGGTAATACAGATCGATCTAAACCTGATTCTCTGCATCCCATCGCTTTGGCTCCAGATAATCCGCCACCGACGACCCTTCGCCAAACCAGCTCGGATCGTATTTCATCGATATTTCAATGTTTTGCGCCAATTGCGACATGCCCTCTATGTCTATATCGTACACCGCGGGTAGACCATAGGGGGAATCCCTGAAAACCGCCGGATTTTCTACCCTGGAAACGGTGACGGCTTTCGTTTCCGACAGGAAATTTTCCTGCTGGAAGTTTTCCGGCAGGGTAATGACAATATCATCGGCACAATATATGCTTTGCATCTCGGCAGACATAACCGCCGTTTCTCGGCTTAATTCCAGCTTTTTTTCGCGAATGACGGTAAAGGATGCGCTGTCTTCCGTGTTTTTATATCTAACCAGAAAATCATCAGACTTGGCGTCAAGAGGAACATTCACCGCTATGACCGTTTCGGTAAGCCTTTGACCCTGTATCGGATCCGAGCCGTAAAACACCGCCAGTTCGGTTTCATCTACAGCCTGGTTGAGCTCGATTAAAACAAATTCGCCCCGGCTTCCCGAATCGGGATAGCATTGAACGATCTCTATTCCTGATTTGTCACCGGTAAAAAAGCAAAATCCCCGTCACGGCAAGAGCGATAACGGCAAGAGCGCCGCACAGGGCGATGATAAGGTTTTTCTTCCTATGTACCCGCGGTGTCCGGCTGCGATTGTTTCGGGCAATATTTGCTGCGTCGGTTACGGGAACGGACACATGTTGTGCATAATGAAGAAATGTACCGCAGGAGCCGCAAAACCGTACATCCGGATTATGCTGCGCGCCGCAATTATTGCAAAACATAAGGTAACCCCCTTTTTTCTTATAGCAGGCTTCGACCGCATTTACCGCAGAACCTGCTGTCTCTGTTAAGCTGACTGCCGCAGTTCGGGCAGAATTTCACCTCATGTATCTGTTTTTGCTGTACCGATGTGCCGTGTGCAGGGAAAGCGGTTTTATTTCTTTTGTTGCGCACAGCGATGAAAACGGCTGCCGCAACGCCGCCCGCCAACAGAATAGCCAAAACAGCCGCGAAAAGTAGCGGGAAGCCGCTCCTTTTGCGCAGAGGTTCGTCCATAGCCTCGGCCGTCACCTGCTGGGCATGAGAATCCCATCCGTCAAGTTCGGCCTCCATGTCAAACATCGTTAGCGTACCCTTGCCGGCACTATCCGTACTGAACATCTCTCCGCCGCTTACCATGGCGGACTTTCCGGTTGCATTCGCTGTGACCTCTACCGTCCCCTCGAAGACCTTCACCGTTGAAACGCCGTCCTTTTCCTCACAGATAAAGGTAGTGCCCTTGATACCCGCAACTGCCTGAGACATTTCGATTTCCAATTCGCCATCGCTAGCCATCCTTTTCAGATTGGCCCAGACATCCACGGCAATCAGAGCAATTTTGGATACATTTTCATGTTTTATACTAGTACAATTGCTGAGTTTTCCTTCATAATGAACGTGGACATATCACTAAAAGACAGTATTGCACCGCTCCTACTTCAGGTGATAATTAAGTCGCCATGATATAGAGGTGTGTCTAGTTCAGCATATATGGCTTGGCTGATATCCTCGTCCCATGCCCGGAGTATCCATGTCTCCCCGGTTAAATCACCAATTTTTACAATGCTCGAGGCTTTCATTGCCTCTTCAATCTCCTTTGGCGTCCATTGCCTAGCTTGTTCAGCCCACTTTATCCAAAATCAAAATTGTTTACAATGTCGGCCCTTGACTGATTGTCTTCCCACGTTCTCTCCCAAGAGGCAAGCCCCGACTGATCTTCGGATGACTCCGGCGTCGTCTGAGGCTCCTGCGTCCCTGCGGGTGTTTCATCCGAAGACGGCTCTGTTGGCGATGTGATAGGTTCCGGTTCCGAATCGGATACTAGGGTAACCTTAACGGCAACAGTTTCCGATGCCGCAGAATGCGGGGTGCTCCATTCGCATGTAAAGCTGCCGAACAGCTCAATATTCTCGGCATAACTTGGTATCTCTGCAAACATTTCATCCGTCATCGTGCCATCGGGGCTGTTTTCAAGTGTTTTCATTCGTGTGAGATCTTTTAGTTCCTGACCGGACGCATCATAATATTTGACGTAAAAATCAAGCTTGTTACCCTTATGTGTCATTTGATAGCCCATCTCTCCCATCGTTCCGGAGACATGAAGCGAAACGGTTTCACCAGGCGTAAATGTTCCTGTGAGGTTATAGCTGACATAGCCTCGACTGAAGCTCCATCCCGCGCCGGTCAGCTCGCCGCCGCTAATAGAAAATGAATCCATGCTGGTATGAATCCATGTGTCGCAGGTAAAGCTGCCAGAAGACACCACCGGAACAGGATCGGCATCCTTGTCAAGCGCCGCAGCCAGCGCAGACATGGGTAAGCAAGTCACGACGATTATAACGACTGTGAACATCAGTAAAAATTTTTATATGCGCCTTCCTTCCAATCGGTTATTTTAACAATGGGCATTTGCATCAGAAACAAACATCATCTTTTATCTCGCATAACGTGCCGCAGGCACTGCAGAAAATAAACTTGTCGCCGGTCTTGTCATATTTCTCATAGGAGTTGAGACCCGCGTGGTGCCGCACCCGGTCACCGATCTGATAATAGTTATACAGGGTATCGCTGTCGCGGGATTTGATGGTGTATCGCTTACCCCGGTCGCTGCGAATTATGACCGAATATTCCAGATAGCTATCATATTGGACATTATCGTTCCTTACGGTTTTCTTCTTGATTTTCTTGTCCTCTACTGTACCGTCCCAGGTGGTGCTCCGCTTTCTGCCGAGTATCTGAAACAGCGCGATAACCAAAAACATGCCGCCGATCCCAAGTCCGATAAAAAGTGACTGGGGATTGCTCATGCCCTCCGCGCCCGCCTCACCGGTGATATAAAAGCCGATCACGGCGGCAATGGCCAGAATGAATGTGAATATGGCCGCCCAACGGTTGCTGTTTTTAACATATTTGGCAAAGCTGGGGTCGCTGATGCGGGTCGAGAAGCCGCGCAGATTGGCGGCAGGCGGTGCGCCCCAAGGCATGGCGGCGCTGTCACAAGCCGGACAGAATCCTGCGCCTTCTGATAATTGTGTTCCGCAATTTGCGCAATACACAGCTGTTCCTCCTTGCGTGTAATCGTCTGTCAGGGCAGTAAAATCGGTGTGACTCCTGTTTCAAAACGGAATTTCTCGGTTATGTCTTTCATCGTCTCCGAATCGATTGCCGGCCGCAGAAGCCGGATGTTTTGCATCCGAAACTGCGTACGCTTTTGTGCGCGCAAAAACTTGCCGCAGGTGATGGAAATGAAATCCTTTCCGATTTCCACGGCCCTTAGCCGGATGTCGTTTTGGTTGAACTTGATAATTTTCTCACCCAGCAGAATGCCGAAATAGGAGACAATCACCTCGGTGCTATCGGTATTCACCGGCAGCATCGATTCTGCGGATATTTCGCTTATGACGGCGGTGCGGATGTGTAAAATGGGATTTTCCGCAATGAGCCGCGCAATTTTAAGCTTTCTGTATTCGCGAATCAAAAACCCCGCCAAAACGATTGATGCAATGACGACACAAAGGAAAATAATCCGTGTCCGGGTTTCAGAAACGCCGCCTCCGAAAATGGGAAGCATAAAACCCGTCAGCATGAAGAAGCCGGTAAAGGCTGCGAAAATGAAACTTTTTCTTTTGATTGCTTTCAAACGGCCGCCTCCTTTTAGAAGGGTTTCCAAAGACAGCATATCAAAACGGGCAAAAAAAAAACCACCCGAACCGGGTAGTTTTTATCACAGCCCCCCGCCTTTTTCGGGTAGGGGTTGTTTTCTCGGCTTACAGGCGATGTTTCGGGACAGACGCCATTTCTTTTTTCTGGATAAGGTCAATCAGCTGCGCCCGGCTTTGAATACCAAACTTTGAATAAATGCTCTTCACATAGTATTTAACCGTATTTTCACTGATATAAAGCTCGTCTGCAATCGTTTTGTAGGTTTTCCCCTGGAGCAGCAAGGCGGTAACCTGGCTCTCTCTCTCCGACAGATTGCCGAACCTTGCGACGCGGTCGATTCGGTTATGCTGCTCCTGCGCGGGCATTTCGGAAAAAGCCGAAAGGAACGCATGGCCTTTGAGCGTGGAGAACAGAAGGTTGTACAGAGGCGGAAGAAGGGCAAGTGTCACGCAAACCACAGTAAGCGCCGGTAAAGTGGGGCTGATGTTGCTTATGTTTGATGATGTTATTGCACTCCCGATAAGTCCGCCCAGAAGGACGCCCAGCACATTGGCAGCAAGGCCGACACCGAGAATTCTCGCGGGGTTTTTGTGCAGTTCCAGCATTTCACCGAGGATGCTCCACCAGAACAGGTCGTACACCCCGAAGGCACTGAGCATCAGCGTGTTGATGGCAAGATAGCTGATTGCCCCGCGGCCAAGGATCATAAAACCGATAAAGGAAAGACCGATCATGGCGATGGCCACATAGAGGCTATATGTCCGATCCAACCGCCGGGGCAGGTTTCTCATCACGAAAAGCGCCGCAATATAGGGAATCGCCCAATACCAGCTTGTCAGCCATTCAAGGTGGGCAAAGGCGGGGCTTACCACCTGATACATGAGCCCTGAGTTGATGGTGATAATGGTGATGAAAAGGCACAAAAAAATCAGAAGCCGTGTTATCTTGGCGGCGCTTTCTTTCCGCTCCGGGGGTATTGGAGACGCGGCGTTATGATTATCCGGCAGTTTTTGGGCAAAAAACACAGCGCAAAGCAGCATAAGCATGGACAGCGCAAGTCCCAGATACGGAGATAAATGAATGGCTGCCATATTGAGCGCAATCATTAAAATATTCGATAAGATCAGCATATCCGCGACGGTTTTTAACCGCTCATTTTTCGGGGTGCCGCTTTTCAGGTAAAATGCCCAGGCTGCCACGCAGCCGCCCGCCAGAAAAGAGCCCGCGGCGAGCCCTAGTGTCCAGAACAGGGACGGGGGGAAATAGAAAACAACGGATACGGCGATGAAAAAGATATACGAAGACAAAAAAAGCCGTTTTGCGGCTTTTTTTGTCTTGATAACCAGACCGCACAGGATTAATCCCGCAAAAACAGCCGCGATGCCGCAGAAAACCATAACGGCAGGATCGAGCTTATAAGCATCGGCAAGAGAATAGAAGATTTGTCCCTCAAAGAGAAAGGAGAGCATCCAAGCGGAGAACAGGGAATGGGCGATAACGGACAGCTTTTTCTCGCTTATGGTAATGCGGGGTTTTATATGCGTGCGCCTCACTGCCAACCGCCCCTTTTTTATCCGATCTTTTTCCAAGGTTTTTTTCATCATACCACAGTCCGGTGCGGCTTTCAATAAACCGGATTATGCTTTTCGGCAGCGGACAGCGAAGCGCTGATAAGGAAGAGCAGATATATGAGATAAGACTGTTTCCCGGAAGAGATGCGCGTTTATTCATGTTGATGATATCGCGCATCGGAGTTACCGGGTCAGCATAAGCGGGCGCCGCACTTACCGCAAAAGTGTGCGCCGGGAATGATGCCGGAGCCGCATTTGGGGCAATACTTGATTTGCGGTGCGGCCTCCACCGTGCCCGGTAAAGGTTCGGCCGTACCGGAATCCGGCAAGAACAGCCAGTCTATCTCCTCGCCGTTTTCGCAAAAGCCGATCGCCCCGCCGGGTGATACCACATAATAGCTGTCTTCATCGGTGGGGTTTTCCGCATCGCTGGTTTCAGCGATGCTAAGCAGACTTACTGTATCATACTGTTCATCTGATGTAGCAAAGCGCCATCTTGCGCTAAGTGTGGCCGCCGACTTCGCGGCTTCGTACAAGCAATCGAATTGTTTCATGAGAACCTCCTTCTTTTGTCAGACTGTTCTCCAGTTAAATTGCAGAACAGTAATATTTCCATGTGGTCGCAATAGGATTATTTGAACAGCAGATTGCTGCATCGCTTGCAGCGGTCATTTCGTATGGGGTTCATCGCAGAACATACGTTGCAGTAGATGATAATGTCCCCAGACTTGTCGTATTTTTCGTATGTACCGAATGCCGGATGGAAACGCACCTTGTCGCCAACGGACAGATAATCGTACATATGCCGTCTGCTGTCCCGTTCTACGATGGTCTTTTTCTTTCCCGCGTCTGTGTTGATCACTGTGTTGAACTCCGTGTAGGTTCTGTAATTGTCGTCCTCGCCGCCTCTGTGTTCGCTGCGCTTTTTGCTGTATTTGTTGACGACAAAACCTTCCCACATGGGCTTGTTTTTTCTGCTTAAGGCGATCAAATTGGCGATCAGCATAATAAGAGCTAAACCGATTCCGATGACCAGCGATTCTCCGAACGGAAATTCATTGATCAGCAGACCGGCGATGGGAAAGCTGATAAGCGGCACAAGCACCAGTATCCACAGGCACCCGATGGCGGATTTTTTGTTTTTCTGCGCGGCGGCCAGTATCTCCGGATGATTAAACAGCTCCGAAAAGCCAATTTTACCCGTGCTTCCCATACCGGTGTTTTGCGGGGGAGCGCAGCAGGCTTGATGCAACGGCGCTGACGGCGACGTTGGTGCCGGCGATGGTGACGCTATTACGGGTGCGCCGCAGGCGATGCAAAAAGCGACGCCTTCCGGCAGCTTGCTCCCGCAGTTATGGCAGAACATTTCCGTATCACTCCTTGAATTATTACTCTGAGGTCTTGCCACGGCCGCTTTATTCGGCTTCTTTTTTCGTTTAAACGCGCCTGTGACAAGAAGCAGCAAAAACAGGCAGCCGATAGGGGAGAGGATATGGTAGAAAATCGCCGCTTCTCCCATTTGGTCAAAGTCAGATAGCTCTGAGGGTTTGTTTATATAAGGAAAGAAGGGGAGATAGCGTATTTCCTCGGAGCGGGTTTCACCTTCTTTGAGTCGGGGCCAGGCTTCGTCGCTTGCAAACATCACATAACCCCGGTATTCTTTGCCGTTCACCGTAAAATAATAACCCTTTGATACGGTGCGGGAGCGATTTACGTCCGCATTGGAATCATCCAGGCGGCTGTCATAACTGTCCACCGTGCCCATGACGGTATCACCCCACAGCCCCAGAACAATGGTGCTGAGGCTGTTAAACATCGCAAACAGCAGGCAGGCGAAAATCAGCACGAGAATGACCACGGGGATTTTATTGCTCTTTTTCCTTGCCATTATGTCCCTCCGTCAGTTCAGCTTATAGCCTTCATACCGTACCGTTGATGTTATAGCCTGTCCGGTAATCGACATAATTGCATGTCCGGTCAGTTTAATGGTTCCGTCTTCAAGCGTGAAAACGAAGGTTGTCTCAACGAAAACGTCATCTTCTTCATTATATGAATGTGTCTGACTGACATAGGCCGTGCCGGTAGCCGGATCGTAAGTCATATCAAACGGTTCATCCGCGTCACTCGATGCCGATAATTTGTTTCCGTTCTTGGAAAAGACGGCAGTAAGCTGCTGCGACTCGCCCTCAAAAGTGGTTGTTAACGCATATTCACCGATAATCTCGTCAAGGGAAAGGCCCTCATTGCCCAGAATAACGATTTGCACATTTTCCTCAAAGGGCTCTAACGGTACAGAAAGCGCCACTTTCCCATCTTTTACATCATCCGCTGTTTTAAACAGTTCCAGCGTCATCGGGAATCCGGCTCTTTGGTGGGCCAGCAAAGTGAATACGATTGTGCCGCCGCCCTCGTCATCAAGTTTTCCCGTCCAGGCATTTTCATCGGCGCTTTCGGAAAGAGGCGCAAGTCGTGCATAACAGCCGGCCCATTCCGGGCTTTCGCCTTCTTCGGCTTTTTCCACGATTTTAATCGAATACTGCGTGTTTAAAAGCCTTGCCATAGCCGTAAGCTCCTTTTCCTGCGCGTCGAGGCTGTCAAAATAGATATCCCGGCCTATGGTATAAAACACGGTCTCAAGGTAAGAGTAAAGCTCTTCTTTATAGGTGTTGGAGATATTGTTGCGGTCCTCTTCATACGGCCACGGATATTTGGACAAGGTCGCATTATCATCGTAGGCATCGATCCAGGAGTCCCAGTCGGCGCCCGCCACGGTCCAATATTCCTGAACATAACGATCGATCTCGGTGTTCATCATATTAAGCGCTTCCTGCGGCTTTGACTGATTTTCCTTGTATATCGTCTTGAACAGTCTGCGCCAATCTCCGACTGTGCGCCGGACGCCGTCGCGCCGATAGTAGTCATCGTACATATTTTTTGTGCTCTCGTATCTGCTCTCGACGGCGTAAGAACTCACCTCGGTCAAAGCCAAATCGATTACACCCACACCAAGATAAGCGAGTTGAATCGGCGCGGTGGCAAAGTTGAGGGCTATGCTCAGGGTAGACTTCATTGCGCTCATGGCGGTTTGCCTGCCGATAAGTCCGTTATGATAAGCATCGTAAACAAACTGTACGCAGGCGGTGGCAATACCGAGATTTGTCATAGCGCTTTGGAACGGCTTGCTGACAAGGTCGCTATACGCGCCGCCCAGAGACAGCAGGGTATGCATATTGGATTCGGCAAAATACGGAAGAGTGTTCACCGCGCTCAAATAGGAGGCCGCAACATTTTCCTGCCAGGCCGGCTCCTGAGCCGCATATGTTTTAATCAGAGCATCGGCCTGTTCTAAAGTCATATAAGCGGTATAGACGTTGACCTCAGAAATATATGCGCTGCGCTTGGTTTCATCTACGATTTTGAACGCGCTGAACATGGAAAGGTGGTCGGTGAGAATTGTTACGGTATTATTCTGTGTGTCTACCGTATAAAAAACGTTTTCCCATTCGCCCGTTTCATTACTGAAATATTTACCGCACACGGAAAGCTGCTCTTCCTCCTCGGAAAGACCCGCGTCGTCATACGGTATAGTCAGCTCTATCGCGCCATCCGGCTGGCCTGAGGAAAGCTCGAAATTGTAGGCGAAAATTTCAACGTCGCTGTCAACCGGGGCGGGTTCGACCTTTTGAACGGTTATCTCCTCTCCGGCATTAAGCAGACAGCCGAAGTCTACAATCACGCCGTCGTCTGTTTTTACCGAGGTTTGCCACTCTTGCAAATTGAAACTGCTGCTGCTGAGTACCCCCGGGGATTTTGCTTTGGTTTTTACCGCAAAGCCCGGCCAGCCGTAAAGCGCTACGACTGCGGTTTGCACCGCCAGCAAAACAGCAAGTAAGATACACAGCACACTTTTGCCTTTTTTCCCTTTCACGGTATTGGCCGGATATTGCTGCCATGTCTGAGCAGCGGACGGAGCCGCGAAACCGGCCTGAACGGGCCGGGGAGCGGGCATTGGGACATCAACGGATGTGCCGCATCCGGCGCAGAACCGTGCGCCGTCATGCAGTACATTGCCGCATTTTACACAATATTTACCCATTTTTATCCCTCCTTATGGACGTACCAGCGCAACGAACGCCGGTATGCCGTCGGGTGTATCCATTATGCCGACAGCGTATTGCTTGTGATTTTGCACATAAAACCGCGTCAGGTTTATGGTGCCCGCGCCCGAAGCCCACAGGCCGCCGTTTTCCCACCTACCGGTCAATGCGGTATCCGCCATGTCCGATTCATCGAGGCTCTCCCCGACATCTGACCAGAAGATAAGATACCAGTCGAGGGTGAGACTTAAATTATCCTCCGTACCCGCAATAACGAGGTTTAAAAATTCCATCGCATTGGAATCAAATTCATTGTCGGGATCGTAGATGATAAGCGCTTTCCAGCCGCCTGACAACTGGGCCATATTGTCAATGGTATCGGCTTCGGGCGGATCGCCGTTATACAGCACATCTTCTGTGTACCACAAAAAATCCCCCAGATCAGGGCGCTCTGTTGTGGACAAATCGGCGGTTGGCGCCTGTGTCAAGGTGACACTTGTCCCGGGTGCTGAGCTTACCTCGGGAGCAGCGCTTGCCTCGGGAGCAGCGCTTGCCTCGGGAGCCACGCTTGCCTCGGGAGCAGCGCTTGCCTCGGGAGCCACGCTTGCCTCGGGAATAGTGCTTGTCCCGGGGGCAACGCTTGCCCCGGAGGCAAGCGTTTGCGTTTGCGCAGGTTCGTCCGTTTTTATCGAGACATCCCGAAGATTGGGTAAAACGGTTACGATACCTGCCGTCAGCATGAGCAGGTTTGCTGTTATGAGAATAACGGTCAAAACCGTCATTCCCTTGCCCGAAGGGGGAGTGAAGCCTCTTTTCATGACATTAACCTCCATTCTTCCATAAACGGAAGAATTTCGCCGCACATGGCAGCTAATCTTTTTATCGCAAAAATTTTTACTTGTGTCAGTTTTTCATGTTTTACCATCCGGTGATGCCGGCAGAAATACCCGTTTCATACCATAGTTTTTGTGCAGCGTCCAGCACCGTCTGATTTTGTGTCATGCCGTGCAAGACCTCTAACCTGATGGTCCGGATGGCATCGCCGAATGTCAGGTATATTCTTTCCTTGTCAATACAGGCGCAGTTTAATCGAACACCGTGCACGCCGCTCAAGCCCCATCGGTAGATTTTGCTGCCGATCAAAACGCCGAAGGTTGAGACGACGGTTTCCTCCGTGTCATTGTTTTTTTTCTTGACCGGTATTGAACCCGGAGGTGGGGAGACTGAAATGATCCGGTTATCCCTGATCAGCGTTGCGTCCCGAAGAAGGAGGGTCTGTCTCAACGCAAGCAAAAAAGATCCAAAGGCGATAGCGCCGAAAGCGAAAGCCGCTTCGAAAAAGCATGCCGCACCGAGAGACACCGCTGAGATAATGCCGGCTGCGGCCAACAAAGCAAATCCATTGCGCCGCTTGCGGATTCTTTTCATTTGTGTCAGTCCCTTTTAGTCATAATAAATATTTATGATTTCCATCATTATAAATGGAGAGTAGCATGATTATAGAAGCGTTTACCGGAAAACACATCGGCCTAAAGGATGAAATGACGAAAAAAAACCCCCATACTTTCGTATGAGGGGCCGAAAAACCGATAATTGCTTATTTGCCGGTTTGGTTTTTTAGTAAAGTGCTGATGAGCTCCGCGCGGCTTGAAACATCATACTTTGAAAAAATGTTTCTCGCATGCGTTTTTACCGTGCTTTCACTGATGAACAAAGCGCCGGCAATGTCACGGTTGGATTTGCCGGAAAGAATTAGCTGCAATACCTCCTGTTCCCGGGCGGTCAGCGGATCAAGGGTTTTGACCTGAAAAATGATGTCTGTTTTCTGCGACTGGCTCATATTGTCATAGGCGGAAAGGTATGAATGGTTTTTTAGCAGCAAAACAAGCTGACGGTTTAAGGGCGGCAGAATGATAAGCGTAACACAGACTACCGTTAGGGCAATCACCGCTACCTCCGCACCGGGAATGTTATTGGATGTCACAGCCATTCCGAGAGCGCCCCCGAAAAGGACGCCGAGCACATTGGCTGAAAGTCCGATGCCGAAGGGCTTTACCGGGTTATCGGTGTAATCGAGCATTTCTCCGAGGATGCTCCACCAGAACAGATCAAAAATGCCGCAGGCGGCGAGCATAAGCGTATCCACAATCAGATAATCGGAAGCGCTTCGTCCGAGCACAATGAAGCTGATAAACGCGCCCATGATCATAGCCATTCCGACATACAAAATTTGAGAACGTTTCGCCTTCATAGGCAGATTGCGTATAATAGCGAGCGCCGCAATATAAGGTACAGCCCAATACCAGCTTGTAAGCCCAGTCAGATGCTCGAAGGCAGGGTTTATCACCTGATACATCAGGCCGGAATTAATCGTGATGACAAAGACAAAAAGACACAGCATCAAAAGCGGGTATTTGATACCGGCCCGCGCTTTGCTTACCTCCGTATCGTCCGGTATGTTTTTCGGGCCCGCGGGCATCATCCCGATAAAAACCATACCGACAACAAGGCAAAGCACGGAGAGAAAAAGCCCGAGGAGAGGTGACCGGTTCATTGAAACCACGTTGATTGCGATCATCAGCAGATTGGAAAAAATTAAAACATCGGCGCAGGTTTTTATGCGCTCGTTTTTCGGCGTAAAGGCCCTGAGGAAAAGCCCCCAGGCCGCCACCGCGCAGCCGCTGACATATCCGACAACAATCAGCCCGCCCATCCATAAGAAGGAAGGCGCAAAAAAGAAGGGGAGAGCGGCAGCCAGACAAATACCCATGCCGCCGAGCACCGTTTTTTTGGCTGCAGCCTTTGACCGAACAAACATGCCGCAGGTGAAAAGTCCCGTGAAATGGGCAATAATCGCCGCAAGAATATAGCCGGACGGTTTTATTTCGCGCAGGTCAAGCAGGCTATACAGAACCTGTCCCTCAAACGGGAAGGACAAAATGAAGGCAAAAAGGAATGAAAAGCCGATAACGGAAAGCCTTCGCGCAGTCAGAAATTTAAAGCCGTTTATGCCTATCCCCCCGCTCAAAAAAATGATCTGTTTTACATTTTTGACGCAATAGTATAAGTATAACGCCCAAGGAGTATAATTTCAATAGTGTCAAGGGGACGGGGGTTTGATAACTGTATGGTGTCAAACCCCCGTTCTCTTGATAACCTGTCTCCTTGACACCGTTCGGTTTCTAATGTCCGAAATTGGTTGGTTATATTTTACCATTCACATGATAACAAAAACTACTTGATAAAGTTGGTATAGGAATTTATAATTATAAGTAATAATCGGCAATCAACCCCGTACAGTCCTGATTGTATACATGCGGAGCAAAGCGTGAAGTACGAAAAAGCAAACCGGTGGTAAATTAGTGCAAAATCTCGGCCTCATACCTGCAATACACAGCCTCTTTCAAAGAAATGTTCTTGGAATCCCTGCATCTTTTTCTACCGTCCATTAATCCCATAAAGTCACTTAAAACGAATTAAGGAGTAATGAAAATTGAAAAAGTACATTTCTGAGTTTATCGGGACTTTTGTTCTGGTTCTATTCGCCTGCGGTGTCGCGGCTGTTACCGGCTGCAGCGGCGAAGCTAACGCATCATATCTTATTACTGCGCTTGCTTTCGGCGGCGTTATTGTGGCAATGGCTTATTCCATCGGCAATATCTCCGGATGCCATATCAACCCAGCGGTTTCAATAGCGGTCTGGATCAACAAAGGTATGAATACGAAAGATTTTATCGGCTACATAATAGCTCAGTTCCTTGGGGGCATTGCCGGTGCGGCTGTTCTCATTGCGCTGATCGGAACCGGTAAGGGACTTGGGGCAAACGGTCTTTATGACGCCAGCGTAATCAAATCCTTGATAGTGGAAGTGATTCTCACCTTCGTCTTTGTTCTTGCTGTGCTTGGTGCAACCAGCAAGACTGACAACAGCAAGGTAGCCGGACTGGTTATCGGTGGTTCATTGACGCTGGTGCATCTGCTTGGTATCTACTTCACAGGGACGAGCGTAAACCCTGCCCGTTCCTTTGGACCCGCTCTGCTGCTTGGCGGGGATGCACTGGCAAATGTATGGGTATTCATCGCAGCTCCACTGGTTGGCGGTATCATTGCGGTACTTGTTTGGCGGTTGCTGAACGGCAAAAGTAAGTGAGTTGTCGGATTATAACAGAGTCAAAGGGGACGGGGGTC
>LSQX01259984.1_pt1 | contig 21398 bp, 16 predicted proteins | sample 654561 | NCBI WGS metagenome assembly LSQX01 (sample SAMN04489861, study PRJNA283612) | anaerobic digester metagenome | isolation source: 4 biogas reactors fed with cattle manure at either 37C or 55C with and... | place: Denmark: Kongens Lyngby | collected 2014 | reverse complement strand
GGACGATGGCGATTGTCTTGTCTTTGACATCGACGGTCTGAATGTCCACCGGTGTCCCTCCTTGTTGATTCAGCGATTATCCTCTGAGGGAACATAGGGCCTCAGGAATATCTTCACCCACATTCAATTCTATCGCCCTGAGTTCCTGCGGTGGACGATGCCGCGGCAAGGAAAAAACAGTGATGTCGTAGTCGCTCAGCCATAAAACGGTGATCATATATCCAAACTTTACCTCAGAGAAAGCCCGTATTCAGGAGCAACAAGAAAGTTTTGCGAGCTAGAAGGAGATAATTAACCCTCGTCGAATTGGTGATAGCGTGCACAAATCACATTAGGAGGGGGTTCCTTATGAAAAAAGCCGTAGTCGTACTAAGCATTCTCGTATTGTGTTTGTCGGCCTTCGCTAGCGCGCAAACGGTGGAAGTCGACGTAGTCGTCATTGGCGGCGGTGCCGCAGGCTTGTCGGCGGCCAACGCGGCGGCGGAGGGTGGAGCGAGCGTCATTCTTCTGGAAAAGATGCCCTTCTTGGGCGGAAGCACCGTCTTGTCTGGTGGTGCCATTTCCTTCGCCGGCACCGACATGCAGAAGGAGCGGGGAATCGTCGATTCGACGGAGCTCTTCTACCAAGAAATGATGCGGGAAGGGCGCAACAAGAACATCCCCGAACTGGTTCAGGCCTATATGGACAACCAATTGGACACCTTCTACTGGCTCAAAGAACAAGGGGTTGAGTTCGTCGACGTCGGTCAAGGCGGCGGGATGAGCGTACCCCGGGCCCACTACGTGAACACCGTCCAATTCATCAACGCTTTGGCGGCGGCTGCCGAAAGCAAAGGTGTGGACATCCTGAAAAACACCAAAGCCGTCAAGTTGTTGACCGAGCCTGGCACCAAGGAAGTCATCGGTGTTCTGGCTGAAAAGGACGGTCAGGAAGTCACTTATCTGGCTCGCAAAGGCGTCGTCCTGGCCAGTGGTGGATTCGGCCGCGATTCCGGCTTGCTAGAAAAGTTCGTCCCCGTCATGGCTGGCGCCATGGGTATGGTCGGTGCCGGTTCCACCGGTGACGGTTTGCGGATGGCTTGGGAATTGGGTGCTGACATCGTCGACATGCCTTACATCAAGGCTACCTTCGGTATGCATCCTGAAGGCAAGACCATCGACGATTTGGCGCTCACCTATTACAGCGGTGCTATCATCGTCAATCAGAACGGCGAACGGTTTGTCGATGAGTCCATCAACTACAAAGCCGTTGGTGACGCTGCTTTGGCCCAACCCGGCGCTATCGCTTACCAGATCTACGATGCCAAGATCCGGGCCGAAGCCACCAAGGATCCTCTGACACCCTTGTTCGACTTGGAAGATAAGGGCATGGTCTACAAAGCCGATACTCTAGAAGAATTGGCGGCTTTGATCGATGTTCCCGCGGAAAACCTCAAGGCTACTGTCGAACGCTACAACAGCTATGCCGAACAGGGCTTCGATCCCGAATGTGGCCGCGCCTCCCTTAATGCCGGTTCGGGCAAACTGGTCAAGATAACCGAAGGCCCCTTCTACGCCTTCCCCTCCACAGGGGTCATCTTCGGCACCTACGGCGGCATCCTCATCGATAGCTCCGCCCGGGTCATCGATGTCTACGGCAAGGTCATCCCCAGCTTGTACGCCGCTGGGGAAGTGACCGGTGGTGTCCACGGTGCTGGTTACATGACCGGAACTGCCGTCGGCAAGGCGGTCATCTTCGGTCGCATCGCTGGTCTGTCGGTCATCGCCGACTAACGGTTCAACTCTCCTTTGGCAGGCCGCCCTTTAGGACATCCTAAAGGGTAGGCCTGCCTCTTTATTGTCCAGCCACCTGGACCAAACAAACTAAATAGGTTATAATTTCCCAACGAAAGGAGATAAGAAAGGAAGGGTACCATGGACAACTACCAGAAGGTCTTGGAGTTTTTCGAGCAAGCGCAAGAGCCCGTTCGGGCCGGTGCTGTGGTTGAAGCCACAGGTCTTGATCGCAAGGAAGTGGACAAGATCATGGGCCAACTTAAAAAGGAAGGCAAGATCGTTTCTCCCAAACGCTGCTTGTGGGAAATTCAGAAATAAGCTGGTGGGCAAGCAGGCACCCGGGATATCCTGGGTGCCTCAGTCTTTGCGCCACGGTGCCGCCGATAATGAGTGGGAGTAGCTCTAATGCCGATCGGCGTTGACACACTGCGTCGTTTTCTTCTTGGTCTTGTGTCACCAAAAAAACCGGGAGCTGTGCTCCCGGACCATTTCAACCTTTCCTATGCCCTGACAGCCAGCTTACTTGCCATGCAGACTGCGCCACTTGGCCGAGTTGGGGAAGAACAAAGCCTCGCCGTACACGTCCTTCTTGAAGTCGCGGATGACGATCTGGGCCTCTTCCGATGTCAGGAAGTCCACGAACTGCATGGTCAAATCATAATTCACCTGAGGGAACCTTTCGGGGTTCACTGGAATCAAAGTGATGAAGTTTAGCATCGCTTCGTCTTTCTCCACCAGAACGGTTAGGGAGATGTCGTTCTTGAGAACTAGATAGGTCGCCCGGTCGATGACGGTATACGCTTGTCGTTCATCGGTGTAGCGGAGGGTGGCGGAGTTGCCTTGGGGACCACCTTCCCATTCTAAATACCAATCGCCTTTGGGTTCCAATCCCGCTGCTATCCATAGGTTCCGCTCGGCCACGTGGGTGCCCGACAGATCGCCGCGGCTAATAAAGAGAGACTCTGTATCCATGATCTTCTCTAGTGCCTCGGGGAGGGGAAGTCCTTTAATCCCGGCCGGATCGTCTTTGGGCCCTACAATGACGAAGTCGTTGTACATGAGATCGATCCGCTCAGTACCATAACCCTCGGCTACGAATTTCTCTTCCAATTCCTTGGCGTGGACTTGAACTATGTCAAAATCACCAGTCTTAGCCATTTCCAAAGCCTTGCCGGTACCAGCCTTCGCGTATTCAACTTTGATACCGGTCTTTGCCTCGAAAAGATCGATTAGCGTGTCGACAATGCCGGCGTCAACAGGGCCTATGGTGGTGGCCATCCGGATCACCCGTTCAGAACCTATCCCGGTTCCAGCCATCACTAGAACCAATGCCAGACCGACTAAGATGGACAAGTATTCTTTCAACTATGCTCCCTCCTATTTCTGATTAATCTTGCGTTAGTCGCCTCTAGGTTGCCTTGCACCTCCTTTGGCGGCGTATCCCAAAAGACGTTATGTTCACGCGGACATAGCGTTTGGCTAACGAAACTTATTATTCGATGGCTGTCAATCCTTTTCCTTCCCCGAAATCAGTTTAGTGAAACGAGAGTGGGGAGACGAACTGTCATAGGGGGACAACCTAATCGGGCCATAGGTTCTCGGCAGCAAATGATAGAGCGGGTCTAGAAAGTCAACTTCACCTCTACGGGTGAAATTGTTGTACTGGATGATGATGAAAAGGAATACCTTCGTGTGGGAATTTCTGTGATGCTAGCCGTTGACATAATTACCCCTTTCTTGCTTTGTGTCTAATCTCGTTGTCCAGCCGCCTGCCCCTAGCAAGGCATCAAACGACTTTGGTGACAGAAAAGACAAGATAAAACATGCAGGAACTATGATTGCAGAGAAGACTAGAAACTATAAATGTTGTGGAAAGACTGCACAATCTGAGAAAACAGGTGCCAATAGGAGGTGGGGTGGGAACGAAATCCTGAGCCTGATGAACCCAAAAACCAAGGGGGGTCACTAGATGAAACGGTTTATGTCCGTGATGGTTATCAGTCTAGTTTTACTGATAGGCGTCAGTACACTGGCCTTCGCCTCGGTGAAGTGGGAGCGCCCGGTAACTGTACTAGTCGGGGCGGCCCCGGGAGGCAACATGGATGTGGTCGTCAGAGCCATTCAGCCGGCTTTGGAGAAAGAACTCGGTGTGCCGGTAGTGGTACTCAACATCACTGGCGCCAGCGGAGGAGCAGCCGCGGCCAAGCTAATTACCGAACCAGCCGACGGCTATCACCTGCTGATCATCTCCCGGACTTTCTCCGCTCTGCCCTATACGGGTCAACCCCACATCGATCCCTTAACGACCATGATTCCGATTGGCGTCTTGGCCGAGGACGTGTCAGCCATCACCGTCAGGGCAGACTTCCCTGCCGACACCATCGAAGAGTTCATCGAATACGTTAAAGAGAATCCGGGTGAAGTGCGGGTTGGCTGCTCCGGACGGGGTGGAATCTGGCATATGGCCGGCTTGATCTTTGCCGAGAAAGTCGGGATCGAACTTGATTTCGTCTTCTATGCCGGCAGCTCACCGACGATTGCCGCTGCCATTGCCGGTGAGATCCAAGCAATGACCATCAGTCCGGCGGAGGTCAAGGCACTAGTCGATGCTGGGGAACTCAAGGCCCTGGCCGTCATGGCCGACGAGCGGGATGCCTTGTTCCCCGATGTTCCTACGTTAAAGGAGCGGGGCATCGATGTAACCTATGGGGTATGGCGGGGGCTGGTGGTCCGAGCTGGGACACCGGTGGATGTGGTAGCGGACTTAGAAAAGAAGGTTGCCGCGGCCGCGGCTTCGGAAGAATTCAAGACGGCCATGAACACCGCCGGGATCAACATCGCTTATCTAGACGGGAAAGGATTCCGGGAAGTGATGGAGCAAGAAGATGTCCTCGTTTCGCAGTTGTTGGCTGAACTTGGACTAATCACCACTACCCCGACGCGGTAGTGCAGCAAAAGGGCAGGAGGGTGGAGCATTGATCAAAGACTGGATAGCAATGGCAGTAATGTTCCTTGCCGGGATTGCGATCTATTGCGGAACAAGTACATATCCCCGGGAACCCAATCCCGCCAACGATCCTGCCCTTTTCCCCCGTGCAATTGCCGTTTCGCTCATTGTCCTCGGGATCTTGACTGGAATCGAGGCCTGGAAAAAAAGACAGCCGAGGAGTATCGATGCCGCGTCCGTAGGGCAACTTGCGAACATCATCATCACCCTGCTCCTCCTGGTCATGATCCTGGTCTACAGCCTGGGCATCCTGCGCGGAGCTTTCTTGCTTCTGACCTTCGCTTTCTTGACCGGGGCAGCTTTGCTGCTTGGCGAGCGCCCGCTTGTTCGCGTCCTGGCTTTTAGTGTCGGACTCTCACTTAGCATCTACGGGATCTTTGTTGTCTTGCTGAGGGTACCCCTTTGACTTGAGACTGGAGGAGTTGACCGGAGTGGGACCAGGTTCTTTTGACTTGTATACCCTTGGTTGGTCATTGGTGCTGGAGCCGATGACCCTTCTCCTGCTATTAGGCGGTGTTTTCTTCGGCATCATTTTCGGGGCCATGCCGGGGTTGACTGCCAACATGGGCGTTGCCATCCTAGTGCCGTTCACCTACGCGATGTCGCCGACGGCCGCCATCCTCGTGCTGATCGGGGTCTATTGTGGGGCCGTGTACGGGGGCTCCATCTCAGCCACGCTGGTAAACATCCCCGGGACACCGGCAGCCATCATGACGGTCATCGACGCTTACCCGATGGCTCAGCGGGGTGAAGCGGGTCGGGCCCTTGGCTTGGCGACGACGGCATCCTTCATTGGCGGCCTGTTGTCTGTCGCCGCTCTAGCCGTCTTTGCGCCGGCGATTGCAGGGATTGCCTCCACTTTCCGGTCCCAGGAATATTTCGCCGTTGCGGTACTCGGCCTAAGCGTGGTCGCCTTCGTATCTGGCTCCAACCTGGTGCGAGGGCTTGCCTCTGGCCTTTTCGGCTTATTCGTGGCCTCCATCGGCGTTGACTTGGCCACAGGCTACCCGCGGTTTCTCATGGGGATGACCAACTTGCTAAGCGGGGTCGAATTCGTTCCTGTCCTGATCGGTCTATTTGGCCTTAGTGAAGTGTTGGAACAGGTTTATTCGGGAAGCTACAAGACGACGCCCACCCAGAAGCTTCAGCGGATCATGCCCAGCATACAGGAGTTTGGCAAGCATATCTGGACAGTGATTCGCTCCTCGATCATTGGGGTGTTCGTTGGGGCTCTGCCGGGAGCCGGTGCAACCATTGCCTCCATTGTCGCCTATGGACAGGAGAAACGTCTTTCGCAAAACCCCGATGAGCTGGGTAAAGGAGCTCCTGAAGGGATCATCGCTGCCGAGTCAGCCAACAACGCTTGCACAGGTGGAGCGATGATTACGATGCTATCCCTTGGCATTCCCGGCGATTCGGTAACGGCCATTCTCATCGGAGCGCTGATCCTCCACGGTATTCGCCCAGGGCCTCTCCTCTTTTCCCAGCAGCCTGCCTTGGTGTCATCAATCTTCATCGGCATGTTCCTGGCCAACTGCGCCATGTTCGTCCTCGGCATTAGTGGGGCTAGACTCTTTGCCCGTCTCATCTCCCTGTCCAAGGCAATTTTATTGCCCACAGTGGTGGTGTTGGCCACGGTTGGCGCCTACGCGATCAGGAACAATCCCTTTGATGTGGGAGTAATGCTCACTTTCGGCCTCATCGGCTTCCTGTTGGAAAGGCTCAGCATACCGAAGGCGCCGATGGTGCTAGGGATCATCCTCGGGCCGTTGATGGAGGTTAACCTGCGGCGGGCATTTCAACTAAACCGCGGCAGCTTCTGGGCGACGGTCAATTCCTTTCTCAAGAGTCCGATGGCCATGGGCATCCTCATTTTTAGCGCCTTCATTCTATTGCTTCCATGGCTGCAGCGACGGTGGACGGAAAGAAAACACCTGGGCTCGGCTTAAGCTGGCTGCGGGCCCGCCTTTGGAGAAGGATGGGGCTCCCAGCCTTCTGGGAGCCCCATCCCTATTCTTTAACGGGAACTCTGCCTGATCACGTCGTAGACTTCTTGCCCCCACTCATCCATATATCTTTCAAACAGCGGCAAGATCCGGGCCCGGAAGGCCTCTTGATCCACCTCGACGAAGGTAACGCCTTCATTTTCCATCAGCTCGCGATAGTATTGCTCTTCCTGTCTGCTAAGCTCGGTTTCATATACCCCGGCTTCAACCGCCGCTTCCCGCAGGATTTGCTGGTGTTCAGGGAACAGGCTGGCAAACACTTTGCTGTTGATGAGCACCGTATTCATGTAGCGGTTGTGGGCCGTTAGATTGAGGTACTTCGCGTGCTCATGGAACCCGCTGGTGTAAATCCAGTTCAAGGGGCACTCCATCGCATCGACTACCCCTTGCTGCAGGGCCGTGTACACCTCAGGGAAAGCAAGGGGTGTGGGGTTAGCCCCTAGGGCTCGCCAACTTTCAACGTGGAGAGGTAATTGACCAGTGCGGATCTTGACGCCCCTCAGGTCCTCGGGCGTGCGGACGGGTTTCTTGGAGAGGAGATGACGGGCTCCCTGCTCCCAGTTCACGGCCAGGACGGTGATGCCGGCATTTTCCTCGTACTCTTTGATGAAGGGTTCAAAGGCTGGACCGGCCTGAATGCGATGCATCGTTTCCACATCCGGCCAGAGGTAATACATGACTAGGATGTGCCATGGCTTGCTGTAGCTGGCTAGTATGCCGTCGCCAACGGATGCCATGTGAACGGCGCCGCTCCTAACCGCCGCCTGGAGCTCAATCTCGCCGCCTAACACTCCGCCGGGGAAAACCTGGATTTCAATTGCCCCGCCCGTTCGTTCTTGGACCAGCTCAGCCATGTACTCGGAAGCCTTGGCTACCGGATGATCCGTTGGCGCGATAAGCCCCATTTTCAGCACGATAGGCTTGTTTTGGGCCAGCGCGGCCCAAGAGAACGCTAGGCTCAAGACCAATACCACGACCAGCGATAGACGTCGATAGTGCATTCTCTAACCTCCTCGCATAATCTCCTCGTCACCTCTCCTAAAGGAAGCAAGTGTAGACAATGGGGCTCCCAGCTTGATGGGAGCCCCATTTAATTTTGCTAGTTGCTTACTGCATGATCACGTCGTAGACTTCCTGGCCCCACTTATCCATATGCTGCTCAAACAAGGGCAAGATCCGGGCCCGGAAGGCTTCCACATCCGCCTCGACGAAGGTCACGCCTTCCTTCTCCATCAGCTCGCGATAGTGCTGCTCTTCCTGTCTGCTCAGCTCCGTCTCATACACGCCGGCTTCAACGGCAGCTTCGCGGAGGATTTGCTGATATTCAGGGGATAGGCCTTCATACAGCTTGGTATTGATGATCACCGTGTTCATGTACCGGCTGTGGGCAGTCAGATTGAGGTACTTGGCGTGCTCATGGAACCCGCTGGTGTAGATCCAGTTCAAGGGACACTCCATCGCGTCGACTACCCCTTGCTGGAGGGCCGAATACACTTCGGGGAAAGCAAGGGGTGTGGGATTGGCCCCCATGGCTCTCCAACCGTCGGCGTGGAGGGGCAGTTGGTCAACGCGGATCTTGACGCCCCGCAAGTCCTCGGGCGTGCGGACAGGTTTCTTGGCCAAGAGATGGCGGGTGCCCTGCTCCCAGTTGATGGCCAAGACGGTGATCCCGGCATTCTTCTCGTAGTCCCTGATGAAGGGTTCGAAGGGGGGGCCCGCCTGAATGCGATGCATCGTTTCCGCGTCGGGCCATATGTAATACATGACGAAGATGTTCCATGGCTTGCTGTAGCTTGCCAGTTGCCCATCGCCAATCGATGCCATGTGAACAGCGCCGCCCCTGACTGCCGCCTGGAGCTCAACCTCACCGCCTAATACTCCCGCGGGGAAGACTTGGATTTCGATTGCTCCGCCTGTTCGTTCTTTGACCAGCTGTGCCATGTACTCGGAAGCTTTGGTTACCGGGTGATCGGCTGGGGAGATGAGCCCCATTTTCAGTACGAGGGGCTTGTTTTGGGCAAGTACAGCACCAGACAATGCTAGGGTCAAGACCAATACTACCAACCACATGCAGCTTGAACGTCGATGATGCATTTGCTTTACCTCCTCTGATTTCTCTATTATTCAGCCCAAGGTTCGGTAAGGTCCATTTCGACAGATAACGTGGAAATCCTCCACTTGAGACCAAATTTGCTGACTTGGACATTGAGAGGGGCCGAAATAGGCATGCTAACAAATGATAAAGGAAAAAGGGCTTCGGCGACGAAAATCAAGGCGATAAATGGGTGGTCAAGGAGGGATCGCCATGGCAGACATTTGTCTGGGTTGCCTCTCTCCCCATGCTCCACTTCTGATTCCCGAAGTGGGCCAGGAGGACCTGGAGAAGGTACGGGCAACGCGGGAGGCAATGGAAGAGATGGGCCGCTGGTTGTGGGAAGCCGCGCCGGAGACAGTGGTGGTGATCTCCCCCCATGGGACGGTCTTCTACGATGCTGTGGGGATCATGACGGAGAAGCGCTTGGAAGGCGACTTCGGATCTTTTGGTTACCGAGGCATCAAACTCGCCTATGATAACGACTTGGAGCTAATGGAGGCCATCGTCCGGAACATGGCGGCCGATGGGTTGAAAACCCAGCAAATCGATAAGGAGCGAGCCCGAAGGCTCGGAGTCCCCGGGGTACTAGACTATGGAACGCTAGTGCCCCTGTACTATTTAGAGGGGGATTTCCGGCTGGTCTCCATGTCCATGGCGCTATTGTCCTACGGGGAACTGTACCGTTGCGGCAAAGCCATCCGGGCTGCGGCCAGGGAAGTCGGGCGGCGGGTTGCGGTCATCGCCAGCGGCGATTTGTCCCACCGGCTAATTGAGGGAGCGCCTGCGGGATACGATCCTATGGGAGCTAAGTTCGACCAACTGCTCCTGGAGCGGATTGCAGATTGGGATGTGGAAGGCATCTTGGCTATGGACCGGGAGCTGGTGGAGAGGGCGGGGGAGTGCGGCCTGCGGCCGGTAACCATGCTCCTGGGGGCCATGGACGGCCTCGATGTCATCCCGAAGGTGATCTCTTATGAAGGACCTTTTGGCGTCGGCTATGGCGTGGCCGTCATGGCTCCGATTGGCCTTGGCCTAGAGAGGGTCGCCGACGAGGAGCTTCCTGGAATGCTGGCCCGGAGGGCGGTGGCGGAATACTTGACCCGTGGAAGGGTGATCGATCCGCCAAAGGTGCTGCCAGCCTTCATGAAGGGGCGGGCAGGGACCTTTGTTACCATCACCAAAGGCAACCACCTGCGGGGCTGCATCGGAACCATCGAAAGCACTAAAGGGAATATAGCGGAAGAGATCATCGCCAACGCCATCCAGGCGGCGATGGAAGATCCGCGGTTTCCTCCTGTCGGGGTGGGCGAATTGGCCGAACTTAGCTTCTCGGTGGACATATTAAGCCCTCTCGAACCTGTTGCTGAACTCAGTCAACTCGATCCAAAACAGTATGGCATCCTGGTGCGGCGGGGACGGAGGGCGGGACTGTTGCTTCCCGATATCGAAGGGATCAACACCGTCGATGAGCAGCTTAGGATTGCCAAGCAAAAGGCAGGGATCGGCCCTGAGGAACAGGTGGAGGTGCTGCGTTTTCGGGTCGATCGCTACTGATGGAGGGATCGATGCTTGCAGACAGCCTATTGCCAGCGGGAAGGAGACAAGGTCCGCTGCCTGCTTTGCCCCCATCGCTGCTTGCTAGCGGCGGGGAAGCGAGGCATCTGCCGGGTGCGGGAGTGCACCGGCGATGAGATTATCAGCTTGAATTATGCTTCATGCACCAGTGTGGCCTTAGACCCCATCGAAAAGAAACCCCTGTATCATTTCTACCCGGGAGGGACCATCCTCTCCGTCGGCACCTGGGGGTGCAACCTTGCCTGTCCCTTCTGTCAAAACTGGTCCATCTCCCAAGGGGAAGTCCCAAGCAGGATAATCAGTCCGGAGAAGCTGGCTGATCTTGCTCGCGGGAGCATCGGCGTTGCTTACACCTACTCTGAGCCCACCGTTTGGTATGAATACGTTAAAGACGCGGCCCAAGCAGTTAAAGAACGGGGACTAGTTAATGTGTTGGTTACGAACGGCATGATCAGCCAGGAGCCCCTCGCCGAGCTTCTTCCTTTGATCGATGCTTGCAATATCGACATCAAAGCCATGGACCATGACTTTTACCGGCGGACGGTGAAGGGCGACCTACAGACGGTGCTAGAGGCCGCCAAAGCCGCCAAAGGGCAGTGTCATTTGGAAATAACGAATCTCATCATCCCCGGACTGAATGACGCCGAAGGTCAGATTCGGGCCCTCATCGATTGGGTGGCTGAGAACCTTGGCCGGGATACTCCGCTCCATTTCTCCCGGTACTTCCCAGCCTATCAATGGGACGCTCCGCCAACTTCCCCGGACACTATGATCAAAGCCCTAGAGTTTGGCCGGGCGAGGTTGGACTACGTCTACTTGGGCAACTTCCCTTATCCTAGCGGAAGCGACACCTACTGTCCGGAATGTCGGCGGAAAGTGCTCAGTCGGAGTTGGGGAAAGGTGAGGAGTTGGCTGAAGGGCAAGGAGTGTCCCCAGTGCGGCCGGGAAGTGCTCCTGGTGGGAGAGGTCCAAGGCTAGTTTGAAAGGATGGTTGCATGGTTATGCAGATACATAGTATAATTATTCTATATTTGGCTGCGGAAAGGGCGGTATAGATGATTAAGGTTGGCATTATCGGTAGTTCTGGCTACACCGGGGGGGAGTTTTTGCGGATCTTGGCCGGCCACCCTGAGGCAGAGGTGACTTACCTTGCCTCCCACACCTACGCTGGCTCCCGGGTGGGCGATGTGCTGCCGGCCTTTGCCCACACCCCTTGGGTCTTTGCACCAGTAGATATCGACCAGATGGCGGCCCAATGTGATTGTATCATCGCCGCGGTGCCGGCGGGGGTGGCCATGGAGCTTGCGCCGGCGGTACTGGCGGCGGGCAAGAAATTCATCGATATTGGCACTGATTTTCGCTTTCATGACACCCAGCTTTATAAAAAGTGGTATGGGATTGACCATTCCTGTCCCGACCTGTTGCCAGGGGCAGTCTATGGACTGCCGGAGCTGTTTCGGGACCAAATCAGAGGGGCCGATTTAATCGGCAACCCGGGCTGCTACCCGACGAGCATCCTCCTGGGACTGGCTCCGGCCCTCAAAGCCGGCATCATCGATCCCAAGGATGTGGTGGTGGCATCCATGTCGGGCGTTTCCGGGGCTGGGCGGAAGCCTACGCTAACCAACCATTTTCCCGAGCGGACGGAGAATCTGTGTCCCTATGGGGTGGCAAGTCACAGGCATACCCCGGAAATAGAAGTCCAGGCAGGGCTCTACGGGAAGACCGAGGTGCAAGTTTCCTTCACGCCCCACCTGGTCCCCATGAGCCGGGGGATCCTCAGTACCTTGGTCCTTAAGCTGCGCCAACCCATGGGGGAAGATGCGGTCAGAGAGCTCTATGAAGAGCACTACGGAGGAGAGGAGTTCGTCTGTGTTCTATCGCCGCCGGCCCTGCCCCAGACCAAGGCCGTTGCCGGCAGCAACTACGCGCACCTTGCGGTTAGGGTCGATGAACGGCTGGGAAGGCTCCTGGTGATGGTCGCAATTGACAATCTAGGCAAGGGGGCTGCCGGCCAGGCCATCCAAAACATGAATCTAATGTTCGGGCTCGATGAAGGGATGGGTCTGCGGACTGTCGGCCTTTATCCGTAAAGGTCGCAGCATTCTTGGATTAACTGGAATGGGGTGGTAAGAGTGGCGATCAAGCCTATTGAAGGTGGAGTCACTGCTGCCAAGGGCTTTCTGGCGGCCGGCGTCCACTGTGGACTTAAGGCGCAAGGATTGGACCTGGCAGTAATCTTCAGCGAGGTGCCGGCGGCGGGAGCGGCCGTGTTCACCACCAATAAGGTGGCCGCAGCACCGGTTCTCCTTTCCCGGCAGCACCTGGGTTCGGGCCCCATGAGGGCTGTGGTGGCCAACAGCGGCAATGCCAATGCGTGCAATGGGGAACGGGGGATGGAGGATGCCCGGGCCATGGCGGCCGCCGCAGCAAAGGCTCTAGGAGTTGAAACTGAGCAAGTCTTCGTTGCTTCAACGGGGGTCATCGGGCAGCCTTTGGCGATCGACAAGGTGGAGGCGGGAATCAAGCAGGCAGCTTCCGTCCTGAGCATTGATGGGGGCGAAGATGCGGCCCGGGCCATCATGACGACGGATACGCGGAAAAAGGAACGGGCGGTGGTGGTAGACATAAACGGGGTCCAGGTGAGGATCGGCGGCATCGCCAAAGGTGCGGGGATGATCCAGCCCAACATGGCGACGATGCTGGCCTTCATCACTACCGACTGCGTCATCAAAGAAGACCTTCTCCAGGCGGCTTTGAAGGAAGCAGTTGATGAATCCTTCAACATGATCACCGTCGATGGCGACACGAGCACGAATGATACGGTCATCGTCTTGGCCAATGGCCAGGCGGAGAATCCTTTGATCGATCAGCAAGATGAGGCTTACTTTGCTTTTTTGGCCGGGCTTAAGGAAATAGCGACGGGTCTGGCTAAGGATATTGTCCGGGATGGGGAAGGGGCAACTAAGCTCATCGAAGTCAATGTAAAGGGGGCGAAGGACTTTGCCGCGGCCCGCCAGGTGGCCAAGGCCATCGCCAACTCCAATTTGGTCAAGACGGCCATTTTCGGCTGCGATGCCAACTGGGGGAGAATCATCTGCGCCGCGGGCTATGCAGGAGTGGACCTCATCCCCAGTCAGGTCGATATCTACCTAGGCGATGAGCAGGTGGCCGCGAAGGGCGCGGGCCTTCCCTTCGATGAGGACCGGGTCAAAAAGATCCTTGAGGGGGATGAAGTGGCCATCACTGTTGATTTAAACATGGGCGGCGGCATGGCGACCGTTTGGACCTGCGATCTAACCTATGATTACATCAAGGTCAACGCCAGCTACCGATCATAAAAGGGGGGGGTCGACGATGAACGGGCTGATCGAAAAGGCAAACGTACTCATTGAAGCCTTGCCGTACATCCGGACTTTCTTTGGTCGAACCTTCGTCATCAAATATGGCGGCAGCGCCATGATCGATGAAGAGCTGAAAAAGTCCGTCATGTTGGATTTGATCCTGCTCAAGTATGTGGGGGTTGATCCGGTATTGGTCCACGGCGGCGGGCCGGCCATCAACGAGATGATGGAGAGGCTGGGCAAAAAGCCCGCCTTTGTCAGCGGCCTGCGGGTGACCGATGAGGAGACGATGGAGATCGCCGAGATGGTCTTGGCGGGGAAGGTCAATAAGGAGATAGTCAGCCTCATCAGCAAGTATGGGGGCAAGGCCGTTGGGCTGTCGGGCAAGGACGGGAATATGCTCATTGCCCGGAAGAAGGTCGTGGTGGGGGAGGACAATCAGGAAATCGACCTGGGCCATGTGGGGGAAGTGGAGAAGATCAATCCCCAGGTCATCCGGATCCTGAGCAAAGAAGGCTTCATCCCCGTGATTTCCTCCATCGGGGTTGGGTACCAGGGAGAAAGCTACAACATCAATGCCGATTCTGTGGCCGGGGAGCTGGCCATCGCCCTGGAGGCCGCCAAACTAATCTTGCTCACCGACGTGGAAGGGATTTATGAACAACCAGGGGATCCGAAGACATTGATTTCGGCCCTTCACATCGAACAAGCTAGGAAGCTGGTGGCCAGCGGCAAGATCAGTGCAGGCATGATTCCAAAGGTGGAAGCCTGCATCAAAGCGGTGGAGAATGGAGTTCCCCGCACCCACATTATCGACGGGCGCACTAAGCACAGCATGCTCTTGGAGATTTTCACCGACAAGGGCATCGGCACCATGGTGGTGGCCTAACGAAGGAGGTAGCTCAGCGTGGATAGCAAGAGCATTATGGAATTGACCAATGAAGCTGTGATGCACACCTACTCCCGGCTGCCCCTGGCCTTAGTCAAAGGTCAAGGCGCCCGGGTATGGGATGCGGACGGGAAAGAATACTTGGATTTCCTAGGGGGGCTGGCGGTCAACTCCCTGGGACACTGCCACCCCCGGGTGGTGGAGGCCATCAAGAAGCAGGCGGAGAATTTCCTCCATTGCTCTAATCTTTATTACATCCAGCCCCAGGCGCAACTGGCCAAGTGGTTGATCGACCATTCGGCGGCCGACCGGGTGTTTTTCTGCAACAGCGGGGCCGAGGCCAACGAAGCGGCTATTAAACTGGCTCGGCGCTGGGGCAAAGCAAACCGGGGGCCCGAGGCAGGACACATCATTTCCATGCGGAATTCCTTCCACGGACGGACCCTAGCGACGATCACCGCCACGGGCCAGGCCAAGTATCAGGAGGGACTCGAACCTTTGCCGGCCGGTTTCAGCTATGTGACCCTCAATGATCTGGATGAACTAGAGGCTGAAATTGAGCGGCAAGGAGACAGATTATGTGCTATAATGCTTGAGGTGATCCAGGGGGAAGGCGGCGTCAACGTGGCCGACCGGGAGTATGTCCAGTCGGTTCGCCGCCTGTGCGATGAGCGGGGTCTGCTCCTCATCATCGATGAGGTGCAGACGGGCATGGGTCGAACGGGCAAGCTGTTCGGCTACGAGCACTATGACATTGAACCGGATATCTTCACCCTGGCGAAAGCCCTGGGAGGCGGGGTGCCCATCGGCGCCATGCTGGCCAAGGAAGAAGTAGCCAAGGCCTTCTCTCCGGGGACCCATGCATCGACTTTTGGAGGCAACCCCCTGGCTTGTGCGGCCGGTCTGGCGGTGGTCCAGACCATGGAGGACGAAGGCCTAGTTGAGCGCTGCGCCAAGATGGGCGAGTACTTCATGGAAGGCCTGCGCGGCCTGGGCAAGAAGCATCAGTCCCTTGTGCAGGAAGTGCGGGGCAAGGGTTTGATTGTGGGTTTGGAGCTTGCCCGGGGAGCCCGCGATGTTGCCGGGGCTTGCCTGGCCAAAGGGATCTTGGTCAATGCCATTGGCGATCAGGTCCTCCGGTTCCTGCCCCCCTTCATCATTACGGAGGCCGAAGTTGACCAGGTGGTCGCTGTGCTCGATGGCCTCTTGAGCGGGTTGGACTCCTGCAACTAAGGATTGTTGGCGTATGGGCGTGGAATGATTGGTCGGCCTTCGGCCCGGTCGACCAATTCTTATGCCCAAGGATAGGTGAAGGTTTGCACACAAAGCGAGGGGAGTATATGCCGAAGCGAAAAGATTTGCAAAGGGTCTTGGTCATCGGTTCGGGCCCCATCGTCATCGGTCAGGCGGCGGAGTTCGACTACGCGGGCACCCAAGCCTGCAAGTCCCTGCAAGAAGAAGGGATCGAAGTCATCCTCATCAACAGCAATCCGGCTACCATCATGACCGACATTCACATCGCCCACCGGGTGTACATGGACCCTTTGACAGTGGAGTTTGCAACCCAAGTCATTGACAAGGAGCGGCCCCAGGGCTTGTTGCCCACTTTAGGGGGGCAGACGGGCCTTAACTTGGCGGTGCGTCTTGCGGAAGCTGGGGTGCTGGAGAAGTACGGGGTTGAGCTCCTCGGAACTCCCCTGGAAGCTATTCAACAGGCGGAGGATCGGGATAAGTTTAAAGCGACGATGCAGAGCATCGGTGAACCGGTGCCCGAGAGCGCGATCGTCACCTCCTTGGCGGAGGCTCGCCGCTTCGCCGAGGAGATTGGCCTGCCCATCATCGTTCGCCCTGCCTTTACCTTGGGGGGAAGCGGCGGCGGCATGGCCCACACGATGGATGAGCTGATGGAAATTGTTGGGCGGGGGTTGAAAAACAGCCCCATCCGGCAGGTTCTTCTGGAAAGGAGCGTTGCCGGCTGGAAGGAGATCGAATACGAGGTCATCCGCGATGGGGCCGGCAACGCCATCACCGTCTGCAACATGGAAAACATCGACCCTATCGGCATCCACACCGGCGACAGCATCGTCGTCGCCCCGTGTCAGACCCTATCCAACCTGGAGACCCAGATGCTGCGGGCAGCTTCCTTGCGGATCATCGAGACATTAGGGATCGAAGGGGGCTGCAACATTCAGTTCGCCCTCAACCCCCAGGCCCTTGAGTACTACGTCATCGAAGTCAATCCCCGGGTCAGCCGCTCTAGCGCCTTGGCTTCCAAGGCTACCGGGTACCCAATCGCCAAAGTATCGGCCAAGATAGCCATCGGTCTGCGCCTCGATGAAATCGAAAACTCCGTCACCGGCAAGACGAAGGCCTTCTTTGAGCCGACGATGGATTATGTGGTGGTCAAGGTTCCCCGCTGGCCCTTCGACAAGTTCGTCACCGCGGATCGGGTCTTGGGGACCCAGATGAAGGCGACTGGCGAGGTGATGGCCATTGATCGGACTTTTGAGCGGGCTTTGCTGAAGGCCGTCCGTTCTTTGGACATCGGCATTGCCAGCCTGCGCCTCAAAGGGATGGAGACGTGGTCCGATGAGCAGGTCAGGAGGCGGCTTGAAGTTGCGACTGATGAGCGCTTGTTCGTCATCGCCGAGGCCTTGCGCCGGGGAGTCTCCCGGGAAGAAATCGCCCAGGTCACCAAGGTCGACAGCTTCTTCATCCAGAAGGTAGGCAACATCGTCGAGCTGGAAAAGCGGGCGGGGATGCTTGGCTCTGCGCTGCGGGACCTGGCCGCAGATGCCCAGCCCATCGGGGAAGAAAGAGAATACCTGTATGAATTCTTGAGCATGGCCAAGCGGTACGGTCTGGCCGATGCCACCCTGGCGGAACTGGCGGGAATACCGGAGGCCAGATTCCGAGCCCTGCGCAAGGAACTGGGCATCAAGCCGGTGTATAAGAAAGTCGACACCTGTGCCGGCGAGTTTGAAGCAGCCACTCCCTATTACTACTCAGCCTACGAGCAGGAAGATGAGGCGGAGGTGTCGGCCAGGCCTAAAGTAGTGGTGTTAGGGTCTGGACCCATCCGGATCGGCCAGGGGGTTGAGTTTGACTACTGTTCTGTCCATTCGGTGTGGGCCCTCAGGGAAGCCGGTTATGAATCAGTAATCATTAATAATAATCCGGAGACGGTATCGACAGATTTTGACACCTCTGATAGACTATATTTTGAACCTTTGACCGTTGAAGATGTTCTAGCCATTGTGGAGAAGGAAAAACCCCTGGGGGTCATCGTCCAGTTCGGCGGCCAAACGGCCATCAACCTGGCCGGGCACTTGGCCCAGGCGGGAGTGCCCATCCTGGGCACCTCGGTGGAAGCCATCGATCTGGCTGAGGACAGGGAGAAATTCGAACAGCTCCTGAGCCGCCTTGGCATTCTGCAAACGGAGGGCAGGGCTGCCCACTCGGTCGCCGAGGCTTCAGGGATCGCAATGAAGCTGGGCTTTCCCGTCCTCGTCCGTCCATCCTATGTATTGGGAGGGCGGGCAATGGAGATAGTCTACAACGAGGCGGAGCTCTTGGAGTATATGAAGAATGCGGTGGAGGTCTCTCCTGAGCATCCCGTCCTAGTGGACAGGTATGTCAATGGGCGGGAGGTGGAGGTGGATGCCGTCGCCGACGGGGAAGAGGTCCTCATCCCTGGGATCATGGAACACATCGAGCGGGCAGGGGTCCACTCGGGGGACAGCATGGCTGTCTTCCCGCCCCAAAACCTCACCCAGGCGGAGATCGACACCATCGTTGCCAATACTACGGTGATAGCCAGGGCCCTCGGCGTCAAAGGCATTTTGAATATCCAGTACGTGGTGGATGACGAGGGCAAAGTATACGTGATTGAAGTCAATCCCCGGGCTAGCCGCACGGTGCCCTTTATGAGCAAGATAACGGGGATCCCATTGGTGGCCCTGGCCACGAAGATCGCCATGGGCAGCACCCTGCGGGAGTTGGGCTACCAGGGAGGGCTTGTGCCGCCTCCACCCTTCGCTTCGGTCAAGGTGCCGGTCTTCTCCTTTGAGAAGCTAGGGGACGTGGATGTCTTCTTAAGTCCCGAGATGAAATCCACCGGCGAGGTCATCGGGATGGATGAGGACTATGCCCTGAGCCTTTACAAAGGATTGGTCGCAGCTGGCTACAGCGTGCCGTCCCATGGTGTCATCCTGGCCACTTTGGCCGATAAGGACAAGGAGGAAGGGCTTGCCCTCCTCAAGGGGTTTGCGGAGCTAGGATTCGGCTTCATTGCCACCCGGGGGACAGCGGCACTGCTGGCGGGAGCAGGCATTTCCGCCGAGGTCGTCAACAAGATCGGCGAGAGCAGCCCCAATACCTTGGACATCATCCGGGAGGGCAAGGTGGACCTGGTGATCAACACCCCGACCAAAGGCAAGATCCCTCAGCGGAGCGGATTCAAGATGAGGCGTGCCGCGGTGGAGTTTCGCATTCCTTGTCTGACCTCCCTTGATACGGCCTGGGCCCTGCTTCAGGTGCTGAAAGCGAGGCGGAAAAAGAGGGAGGTTGAGGCCAGGCCCTTGAATTCATACCTAAGCTCTTGGGATTAACAAAAGGAAGGGAAGGGTTAATATGGTAAAAGTGAACAAGGTAGTCCTTGCCTACTCCGGCGGCCTTGACACCTCTGTCATCATCCCTTGGCTCAAGGAAAATTACGACTGTGAAGTGATTGCCGCCTGCGTTGACGTGGGACAGAGGGAAGAACTAGAGGGCCTGGAAGAGAAGGCCCTGAGCAGCGGTGCGAGCAAGTGCTACATAATCGATGCCCGGCAGGAATTCATCGAAGACTATATCTATCCGACGATGATGGCCGGGGCGGTTTATGAAGGCGAGTACCTCCTCGGGACTTCCTTCGCTCGGCCCATCATCGCCAAGAAGCAAGTGGAGGTTGCCCGGAAGGAGGGGGCTGATGCGGTGGCCCACGGCGCAACGGGGAAAGGAAACGACCAGGTGCGCTTTGAGCTCACCTACAAGGCCCTCGCGCCCGACCTGAAGGTCATTGCCCCTTGGCGGATTTGGAATATTACCTCCCGGGAAGATGCCATCGATTACGCTACTGAGCGGGGCATTCCCGTCCCCGTGTCGAAGGCCAAGCCCTACAGCATGGACCTTAACCTGTGGCATTGCAGCTACGAGGGAGGAGTGCTGGAAGACCCGTGGCAGGAGCCCGATGATGAGATGTTCCGGTTGACCCTCGATCCGGTCAAGGCCCCAAGTGAGCCCGAGTATCTGGAGATCTCCTTTGAACGGGGCCGTCCGGTGGCCCTGGATGGACGGGAGTTGGACAGCATCACTTTGATCGAGCGGTTGAATGCCGCGGGCGGTCGCCATGGCATTGGCCGGATCGATATTGTGGAAAACCGTCTGGTGGGGATGAAATCGCGGGGCGTTTATGAGACTCCCGGCGGGACGATCTTGTACGCTGCCCATCGAGCTTTGGAGCAGCTGACCTTGGATAAGGACACCATGCACTACAAGCAGCTAATCGCCCACCGGTATGCTGAGCTGGTATACAACGGGCAATGGTTCACCCCCCTGCGGGAGGCCCTGGATGCCTTTGTCCGGGTCACCCAAGAGACGGTCACGGGGACCGTGCGTTTGAAGCTGTTCAAAGGTTCGGTAACCGTTGTGGGACGCCAGTCGCCCTATTCCCTCTACAGTGAGGAGCTTGCTACCTTTGGGGCTAGTTCCTACGACCATAAGGACGCCCAAGGCTTTATCAACCTGTTCGGGCTGCCTATCAAGAGTCGGGCCCAATTGGAGGCCAAACGTTCGGTCAAGGAGGACTAGAGATTGGCGAAGCTTTGGGGGGGCAGATTCAAGAAACAAACAGCCCCGGCTGTTGACCATTTTCACTCATCGATCAGCTTCGATTGGCGCCTTTACCCCTATGATATTCAAGGCAGCAAGGCCCATGTCCGCATGCTGGGAAGGCAAGGGATCATCACCCCTGAGGAAGCCCAGGCCCTCGAAGAAGCCCTGGATGAAATCTTGGCCGATATCGAAGAGGGACGGGTGGAGCTGTCGGAGGGGGCAGAGGACATCCATATGAATATCGAGGCGATCCTCATCGAGCGGACGGGGGATCTTGGCCGCAAGCTGCACACCGCCCGCAGCCGGAACGATCAAGTGGCCCTTGACACACGATTGTATGTTCGCGAGCACATCCAGCTGATCATGGCCGAAATTCGCCGGCTGCAACAGACCTTGCTGGCCAAGGCGGAAGCGAATCTCGATGTGTCCATGCCCGGCTACACCCATCTCCAGCCGGCCCAGCCGATTCTCTTTGCCCATCATTGCCTGGCTTACTTTCACATGTTCCAGCGGGACTGGGAGCGGCTGGCCGACTGCCTGGAGCGGGCTAACCTCTGTCCCTTGGGAGCGGGGGCGTTGGCGGGAGTCACCTATCCCATCGACCGGGAGATGGTGGCGGGGGAGCTTGGCTTCCGGGGCATTGTGCCCAACAGTCTCGATGCTGTCTCCGATCGGGACTACATCCTGGAGTTTTTGAGCGCGGGCTCGATCTTGATGATGCACCTTAGCCGCTATTGTGAAGAAATCATCCTGTGGGCCAACCCTTCCTTTGGCTTCATCGAACTAGATGATGCCTACTCCACCGGGAGCAGCATCATGCCCCAGAAGAAAA
>LSQX01239700.1_pt1 | contig 21398 bp, 13 predicted proteins | sample 654561 | NCBI WGS metagenome assembly LSQX01 (sample SAMN04489861, study PRJNA283612) | anaerobic digester metagenome | isolation source: 4 biogas reactors fed with cattle manure at either 37C or 55C with and... | place: Denmark: Kongens Lyngby | collected 2014 | reverse complement strand
CATATTTTATAATGATTATATCATTATTAGCAACAAATTTACAGATGGATCGACAAAATGGAAGTGTAAATGACAAACTTGAGATTACTAATATGATTAGACAGGACTGCTATTTGCAGCCCAGAAATTTTGACATGATATCTATGTATTCCATATAAAGATTTTTTACATTGTTTATTGAACTGTAGACTATTTCATCTTCTACCTGTTTGTATCCATGAACCAGGATATTTCTCAAACCTGCGGACGGGGCTATTTTCACAGCGAATTCCATATCTATTACATTGATTTCGGCAAGATCAATAAAGGAATTATAGTAATCCCGCGAAGGGCCTTTTTCCATCTTTTTTAAAATCATATTGTTTATGTCCGTTGCGTTTTCGACAATTAATTGAATCTCACGCTCAATTGCCCTTTTAGTAACTATATTATCGGCATAGTCGTCAAAGGTAAGGCCGTCTGTCAACTGCCGGAATTCATCAAAATAATTAATCAATACTTCCAGCTTTTTGCATATTACTGCGTTATCAAATACCTGTTCCGCCGGATTTGTTATTTTCCCCGTTTCGTCTTCCAATACAGACTTTTGCTCGTATATGGCTTTTTTATAAAACGAACCATATCTTTCAAATAAATTCTTTTCTTTTTCGTACAGCACTCTTCCATTAACCGCAATTTCATGCCTGAGTACAGGATCGGCTGTTCTCAAATCAACAAGATCAATTTCACTTTTTTTATGGTAGTGAATTAAATCTTCCAATAGTTCCAGTTTCTCTTGAATTGACAGATGATCGGCAGAAAGAAAAGCTATGTCGATATCACTTTCATTATTATAAAACTCAGTGCCATAACTTCCAAAATAAACGAGTAATTCAATGTTATATTTCTTCACTATCTCATTAAGTGCTTTCTTGCTAATCATCATGAATTCCCTTGTTTTTGGATGTTTATTACTTATAATCCAAGTATAACACAATACGTGTTTTCCTACAATCAAACATTCTAAATGTTTTCGTTCACGCAGGATTTTTTAATTTAGAAGTTCCCGGCTTTCTTAAGTTCTCGGGCAGCCATATACGATAGATTTTCGATGATTTCTTCCCCTGTATAAAGAACAACAGGAATAAATAATAATTTCTTGATTTGTTATGTTATAATCATTGGGCTGTCCGCCATAAGACCATTTTATCGATTTCGGGGATAAACCCGGCCGCAGCCAGTACCAACTTAAGTTTTTCCTTCTGTTCCGGATCATCCGGCCAATATTTTACCGCAATCCTTTTCCGTTCGGGCCAGATTTTTTTTGCCTGGAACGCGTTTTTAATTTCCTGTACAGGTTTACAAAGATCATCTGTATCCGGGCTGAAGGTAATCTTTTCGCCGTACCGTTCCAGCAGCATAACAGGCCTGCCCCGGAAAAATATAATTGCCGTTCCCGGAACACAGGTAAACGGAAGTTCCTGTTCGCTGTGCGGGACAATACGGCCATAGGGCTGAGCCGGATCGGACGCGTTAAGTACGAAATAATCCTCTTTCACAGCATCTAATTTGTTCAACACATCGGGAAGCATGAACTGGATGCCCGATATTCCGGTAAAAAAGTATCCACGCCGCATTTCTCCGGCATATTCCATCTGTTTCAGCTTTTCGTAAACCTCCGGCCACGTATACGGGCTGTCTTCCAGTCCGGTAATTTCTTTCGAGAGCATGCCGTATCTTATCCCGCAACGGCGGATAAATTCGTGCATCGACAGCGGTTTTGGAGGATAAGCAGGCTCCCACCTTCCCATTTCCATTCCGGATACGATCATTGCTATTCTTTTCGCCTTTTGCATCGGATTCAACGCTTTATATGCTTCCTCGTTTAAAAAGAAACGAAGCGGGGTAAAAGAATCATTTACAACGAGACCTTTCAGCACAAGCCCTTTAAGTATATCGAGCAGTTCTCCCGCAGGTATTCCCGATAATGACGTAAGGACATGCGTAAAGGCTGATCCCCTTTTTCGCAAAAGGGTATATATGTTCTTCTCTTTCTCGGACAGATAAATAGTTTCCGTACTTTCGTCATAACCGAAATCAATGCTTTCCGCCCTGAACCAGGCGAGCCTGAACTGATTTTTTCCCTCGCCGGGTTTGATGCGCCAAACGATCCTTCCCGATGAGCAAAGCTTATCAAGAAGCCCCGGGTAATATCCGTTTATTCTTGCCGGAAAAACAAAGTTTTCCCATGCATCCGCGGGCAGGTACAGCCCTTCGAGCCGCGTAACCGCATCATACAACTGTTCTTCCGCTGTCGCGGCTTTTATTGCGATCTGTCGTTCATACAGCAAACAGGCAAGTTCGGCAGGATCCCGGGCTTTTATTTCATCAACCGCTAAATTCAGTGTAAGGCGGGCTGCCCTGTCGTAAATGGCCGCGTGAAAATATTTCTTATACTGGTCGGAATAGACTATCGTTCCATCGGCGGATAGCTTTGATAATATTTTTTCAAGCTTCATGCCGGAAAACGGATATCGTCCGATAAGCTCTTCCCTGTCAAAGGGGCTGTTATACCTCGCGAACCGGCGAATTATCCTTGTTATTGCCTCCTCTTCCGTCCAGGCATCTCCCTCGCGGTCCATAAAAGACAACGATGGGACGGGGAACTCATAGTTTTCAGCCGCGCTGTACAAACCAGCCTCTTCTGCGGCTATCACCCTCGGCACCGGTGACGGTATAACAGCGACACGGTTCTCTTTTTCAAGTTCTGATATCCACTCCGCATGCTGTCCGGTGAAAGCATCTTTTGGCGTATCCCCATAGATCAGCAAAAAGGAATGCAGTTCATTCGGCGATTTTACCTGTTCAAGCCTCCATGCGGCATTTTTCTTTTTGACAATTTCCGCTACCGCTTCGTCACGAAGCAAAACCGCCGGCTTTTCATCCCTGTACGAAAGGTTTAGGGATTCAATGCCGGATATCGCCGGGTACTCGGTATGACCGGGGTGCGGGTCCTTTTCCATGTACAGAATTTCCTGCTCAAATTGGAACAGGATTTCCGACGCAAACGGCGAGGGAAACCACGTTTTTTTCTCAACCACCTGGATACGTCCCTGTTCGATATCCTTCAGCACGCGTATAGTATTCGGGATGTCAAAGATATCTTCAAGGCACTCCCGCATTGTTTCGATGATCAGCGGATGATCGACGTATTTCTGCGCGTTTTCGAGGGCGTCCACCGAGCGCAGCCTTTGCACCCAAAGCGGAAGGCGCTGCCCTTGCTTGCGCGTGCCCATCATAAGGGCGCGGTACGCGTTATACCGGAAGGTCAGCGCAAATCTGGACGTTCTTGGAAGCGCGTTTAATAAAACCTGTTCCACGTTTTTAGATGAAATAAGGGAGAAAATATCAGAAAGCTCGTCATAATAACCGTAAAGATGAATTAGCACCGCGTCATTCGTATGGCTCGTATATGCCTTGCAGCCGGCTTTTTTATCAAGCGCCTCCTGGAACAAAACCGAAAGGACGCTGTTGACTCTCCCCCCGAAATGGGCATGGATTACAATCTTATTGTCGTTTTCGTTTGCACTGGTATATTCAACAACAACGAGGCGGTCATTGGATATGACACCTGTTGTTTCAACCTGATCAATAAGGTAATTTCTTATATTCAGCGCGCCTTTTTCATCGAGCACCGATGATTTAACGGCATTTTCAATGAATGCATCGTTTTCAACCTGTTCCGCAATAAACCTGAGGAACTTCCCGAAGGCAACAGCAAGCTCGAAGGGCATTCCGATCCCGTCACCCCTCCAGAACGGTGCAGTCGCACCGATGGCCGATGTAGGGGCAACTATAACACGGTTCCTGTCAATTCTCGTAACCCGCCACGGAGTGCTGCCGAGCATGAATTTGTCTCCGATGCGCGATTCAAACACAAATTCCTCGTCAAGCTCTCCAACGCGCGTTTTGTAATCTTCGAGATAAACAGGGAACATGCCCCTGTCGGGGATAGTCCCGCTTGCGGATAAAGCCAGCATTCTGCTGTAAGGGCTGCCTTCAACCGTTTTGTTATGCCTGTCCCAGATAATCCTCGGTTTTGCCGGGATGTCTTCGTTATGCTCATAATCCCCCGCCAGCATCGCAAGAACCTTCCTTAAGTCATTCCCGCGAAGGGTCCGGTAAGAATAAGCCTGCCTTACAAGGTTATAAAGGTCGTTTTCACGCCATTTTTCGGTACAGCACATCGAAACTATATGCTGGGCAAGTATATCGAGGCAATTTTCCGGAATGCGTTCCTTTTCAATACGCGCGTCAAGCATTTCTTCCGCTATGAAACAGGATCTTAACAGGTCGCCGCGCGTTTTCGGAATTATAACACCCTTTGACACGGCGGACAGCCGGTGCTCGGCACGCCCTAACCGCTGCAATCCGCTCGACACTGAAAGCGGAGCCGACACCTGCGCAATAAAATCGACACTGCCGACATCTATACCTAATTCAAGAGTCGAAGTTGCAATTATGCACTTTAACTGACCGGTTTTGAACAATTCTTCAGTCTCTAACCTTCGGTTTTTTGAAATGCTGCCGTGATGCGGACGGCAAAGCTCTTCATCAGCGATGGAATTAACGTTTGCCGCTGTCTTTTCGGCGATTGCCCTGTTATTTACAAAAACAAGGGTAGACCTGTGCTCACGGATCAGTTTTACAAGCAGTGCATATATGTCGGGCCAGACGGAGCCTTGCTCGAGAACACGGTAATCTTCCACCGGTACATTTATTTTCAGCTCCTTACCGCGTTCGATTGCCGGAGCGATAATTTCAACCGGGCGTTCTTCGTAACCGCTGCCGGTATGGTACAGGCCTCCCAAATAACGGGCTGCAGCATCCAAAGGGTTAACCGTTGCCGAAAGGCCTATACGGACAATTTTCCGCTGCGCCAGAGCCTCCAGCCGCTCCATCGACAAAGCGAGGTGAACCCCTCTTTTTGTCCCGAGAAGAGTATGTATTTCATCTATAATCATGTAATGCACGGTTTTCAGTATTTCCCTCGCTTTTTGCGAGGTCAGCATCAAATAAAGCGACTCGGGCGTCGTAATGAGTATATGCGGAGGCTTTTTTAATATCTGTGCCCTTTCATGCTGGGACGTATCGCCGGTCCGGACGGCTTTCCGTATATCCGGAAAGGATTCGCCTTTTACTTCGAATATTTGCCGAATTCCCCGAAACGGTATTTCGAGGTTCTTATTGATATCATTATTTAACGCCTTAAGCGGGGATACGTACAGAATGAAGACACCGTCCGGAAGCTCGCCTTTCAAGCCCATTTCGAGCAGGCGGTTAATGCTTTCGAGAAATGCCGCTAATGTTTTACCGGTACCGGTGGGCGCCGAGATTAAAACATTTCTGCCCGACTGGATCTGCGGCCAGCCTTCTGCCTGGGGAGGGCTCGGCGTTCCTATATTGTTTATAAACCATTCTTTCACCGCCGGATGGAAAATATCCAGCACTTCCGATTTGTCCATATATACCTTCCTGTAAACAACGGGAGAAATTGCCTGGCAATTCCAACACATCAGGCTGCACAGGTGAGTAAATCATCCTATGGAAGCCGGAGAAATACCAGGAAAATACAAAAAAACGCCTATTTGTCTCCGAACTTATGTTCTATTTTACTAAATACAGGTAATTAATGCAAGTGTAATGGAAAAATCGGATACGGCGTTGCCGATAAAAATTAGGATGATAAAACAATTGATGCAAATATAATGAGAAAACCGGCCGGGTGAGAGGCAATAAAATGCAAAACGGACGGTTGATTTTAAATTGTCTGTTATGGGTAAATATTACGTAATACTATTATATACAGGAAAAGGAGAGGTTTGGCAATGGAAAATGTCGGGAACAGGCAGTATGGTCACAGGATGTCGGTCAAAAAGATTACGTTTATCAGAAGTGACGGACAGCCGTTGAAAAACACGAAAGTGAGCGTCAAACAAACAAAGCACGGGTTTTTGTTCGGAGGCGTAGGGTTTTATGCCATCCCGCTCGCGAACAACGAACTTGAAGGCAAGCAGAAGGAATTGTTTGAAAAGGTAATTGAGAAGTTTCTTGACATATTCAATTACTCTACCCTGCCTTTCTATTGGGGCAGGTTCGAACCTTTAAAGGGACAGCCCGACACGAAAAGAGTCAGAAAAGGCGCGGAATGGCTGATTTCCAGGGGCTGTAAGCTCAAAGGGCACCCGCTCTGCTGGCATACCGTAACCGCTCCGTGGCTTTTGGAAATGTCGAATGTCGATATCTTTACATCGCAGATAAACCGGATACGGCGCGAAGTTTCGGATTTCGCAGGCATTATTGATATTTGGGATGTAATAAATGAAGTGGTTATAATGCCGATATTCGACAAATATGATAACGGGATTACACGCATATGCAAGGAAATGGGACGTATCCGCCTTGTCCGGGAAGTGTTTCACGCTGCCAAAAAGGCTAATCCCGACGCAATTCTGCTGATAAACGATTTTGACGTCTCGGAATCTTATGACATCCTCGTTGAAGGGTGCCTCGAGGCGGGAATTCCGATAGATGTCATCGGGATTCAGTCACATATGCATAAGGGATATTGGGGTGTTGAAAAAACGCTCGAAGTTATTGAACGTTTTTCACGGTTCAAACTGCCGATCCATTTTACTGAAAATAACATCTTATCGGGTCATCTTATGCCCCGCGAGTATGTTGATCTTAACGATTATGTTGTTGATGACTGGCCTACGACGCCCGACGGCGAAGAACGCCAGGCAAGAGAACTGGTAACGCATTACAAGACATTGTTTGCGCATCCTGCGGTTGAATCGATTACTTACTGGGATTTTATGGACGGGCAGTGGCTGCGTGCCCCATCCGGTTTCCTGCGTAAAGACGGTTCCGAAAAACCGGCATACCAGGAAATACGGAAATTGATAAAAGAAGAATGGTGGACAAAACCGAAAGAATATGTAACAGATGAATCCGGAGCTATTAATGTGACAGGGTTCGTTGGCGAGTATGATGCTGAATGCATGGGTAAAACGGCTGCTTTTACATTGGAAAAGATGAATCCGGACAACAGCTTTATTTATATATAAAACCACCATTTTGGATCAAAGCCGCCGCGCGTTGTTCCCGACATAACAGATATTTTACTCCTGAGCGGCTAAAGTTCACTCCGCCGGCGGCCATTGATCCCTCGGCACATTCCGGTATACTTCCTCCATTGTGTGAAACCCGTCTTTAATTACGGTATCCATCATATTGTCCTTTGTTACGAGAACCGGCTCGTACCGTATAAACGGAACCTCCTTTTTTCCGTCAAAAATCGTATGTTCATATTCGATCTCAACTCCCTTTGCCATTTTTACGGCCAGTTCCGCGGCACCTTCGGCGAGAACCCTTATGGGCTTATATACGGTAGCAAGCTGCAGTCCCTCAACGATCCTCTGGCATGCCGACAACTCCGCGTCATGCCCGACCACATAAACGTCATCGGCAAGCCTGTGTTCCGAAAGGGCTTTCAGCGCGCCTTCGGCAAGCCGGTCATTGCCTCCGATAACGGCATCTATTCTTTTTCCTTCGCTGATAGCCTGGCTGACCGTATTGTATGACTCGTTTTCCCTCCAGTCATCCGCCCATACTTCATCGATTATCCGAATGCGATTGTTGTCAAGCCCATCTTTCAAAGCCATTTTGAATCCGCTGTTAAACAGATAGCTGTTATTGTCCTTCTGCGAGCCGTTGACGATTATATAATTTCCTTCGGGCACCTTTTCATACAGTACACCTGCCATAAGCTGGCCTACTTTGACACTGTTGAACGCGACATAGGCGTCTATGTCGGCATTTAAAATGAGCCTGTCATAGGCAATGACTTTGATTCCTTTTTTCTTAGCAGCTTTAATACACTGCGTCAGACCATCCTTTTCATAAGGAAGAATTAAAAGAACGTCTATACCTTCCTCAATGATCGCGTATATCTGTTCCACCTGCCTGTCGGTATCCTCATTCGCGTTCCGTACGATAACCTCAGCACCGAGTTCCTTTGCTTTCGATACAAAAATATCCCTGTCTTTCTGCCATCTTTCAATAACCAGCCCTTCAATTACAAAGCCGAGCATAATTCTATCGTCTTCGCCGGGCCCTGCTGTCTCGATGCTGCCGCCGCACGCAAAGCAGGCAAACAAGATAATAAAAACCATCAATGACAGGACTGCCCGTTTTATCAACTCTTGCACCGCATGACCCCCCTTCTTATCTGTTATTTCCGACATATACGGTAGGAGACATCCCTGTGTTTTTTTTGAATAACCGGCTGAAATAATTCGGATCCCCGTATCCGACGTTGTAGCATATTTCCTTGACCGTCATATTCGTTGTAGTCAATAGTATCTTGCTGTGTTCAATGCGGACAAACGTAAGATATTCTATGAAATTATATCCAGTTTCTTCCTTGAACAGCCTGCTGAAATACTGCGGGCTTATATTCATCTTCCTTGAAAGTTCTTCAAGTGTAATTTCGTCTTTGAAGTTGTCCCTTATATATTTCTTTGCTCTACAGATAATACCGCTGCCTTTTTCCGACTCTTTGCTGCGTATTTTTCCCGTAATATGCTTTATACGGTTTATGCACCATGAAGTCAGCTTCTCAATGCTGTCATGGGACAGCATTTCCTGTATATAATCGTTGTATTTCAGGCACGAATCCTCTTCTACTTTCGCTTCCATCGCTGTCCTGTGCACAATTACCATGTATTCTATCAGCAGGTTTTTCTTTATATCGAACCCTAACCCGGTCAAACCGTCAATCCTGTCCGCGATTTTCGCGAAGACTGCCGCGGCTCCTTCACTGTCTCCCATCTCGATTTTAGCGACCATGTTCCCTGCTGCCTGAATATCATATGCATACCCGGGCTGTTCGCCGCATATATCCAGGATGTGAGATATTGGCTCTCCCCTGTTGTGCCTTAATGCCTTTACCGCTTCATTGTAAGAATGGATAATGTCGTGATTTCTTTTATACCCGCCTATCCCTATAAAGTATTCCATTTTCATTTTCCGCCGGATGCTGTTTAGAATATCCTCAGCCAGTTCAATCGTCTGCAGCCTGAATTCATATTCATCCCTGAATTCTTCGCACGGAACATACACGATTATTTTATTTACAAGAACCGGACCGACAATGCAGTTGCACTTGAATTTGAATATATCCCTGACGTAAGGATAGTTTTCATGTCCGACAATTGACGAGCCGATCCTGTTCGACAGCCCCGACGCTTTATCACCGTCGCCGAACTGCATAACCATGATATATCCGCCGGAATAACCGATATCGAGGATTTCCATATACCTTGCCAGTTCTTCGTCGAACTCGGTATTCAGCAGAATGGAATAAATAAACCCCTGCTCCATGTACGGTATTACTTTTTCAAGCTTTTCCTTTATTTCAAGTTCTTTTTTTTTCTCTTCTTTTTGCTGCCGGATTTGGTGCGTCATTTTGTTAATCGTGTTTATCAGAACGGTCCTGTTGATCGGCTTTAAAATATAGTGTTCCACTCCGAACTCCATTGCCTGCTTCGCGAATTCAAACTGTTCATAAGCAGAAATGATCGCGAACTTTATGTCAGGGTAAAATTTTTGTATTTCGGCAATCGCGTCAATCCCGTTTATCCCGGGCATGCGTATGTCCATCAGAATGATTTCAGGATGAACCGCCCTGGCTTTTTCAATTGCGTCCCGGCCGTTTTTTGCGCATGCTGCAATCTCTACATCCCTGATATTCTTATTAATGATATGGGTTACCGCGTCAATGACTATCTGCTCATCATCGACAATCATAAGCTTGTACATATTTTTCCCTCCTGCGTCGGAATCCTGACAACAATTCTTGTACCCTCTCCTTTTACGCTGGAAATGTCAATAACATCATCTTTTTTATAATAAAGCCTGAGCCTCTGTATGACGTTCGTAATTCCTATTCCGGTGGTATGGCCTTTCTTTGGTTTCTCGGGCATCGCTTCCCCTCCCGAAGCTTTGTCGATAATGCCGTCAATCACTTCTTTGCCCATACCTACACCGTTATCAATAATTTCAATCAAACCGTCTTCTTCATCCCTGAAAACGCGTATGTCAATCCTTCCGCCTTCCTCTCTTTCTCCAATCCCGTGAATGCACGCGTTTTCGACGATCGGCTGAAGAATAAGCGGGGGCATATTAAGCTGCATCAATTCTTCGTCTTTAATTTCAACACCGAAGGAAATCATATCCCCAAACCTTACTTTCATCAAATCAATATAGGCACACACACTGTTTATTTCATCATTCAGCGTAACCTCTTTATCGAGACGCCTCACGTTATACCGGAACACCGCCGCGAGATTCTCAAGAAAGCATGATGTCTGGTCCGCTTCTTCCATCATCGCAAGCTGCACTCCGGCGTTCAGTGTGTTGAACAGGAAATGCGGGTTGATCTGCGACTGCAGGGACTGCAGTTCCGCATTGTTTAAAAGGGTTTGCATCTTAAGGTTCTGCATTTCCTTTTCCATCAGTTTTGATTCAATTTCGGATTTATTGTGCAGTTCCTGAATATAGTTTCTTACGCTCGATTTCATCTTATTGAACGCTTCGGCCATAATTTTAATTTCGTCTTCACTTGTAACTATAACTTCGTCCACGTCAAAATTACCTTTTGATATTTCTTCCGCCGATTGGGAAAGCTTCATTATCGGATCTGTCATTTTATAAGTAATATAAAATATAATTATGCATGACAGGACAAGGATATCAACAATCATAACGAGGTTGGCCTTTTGGACAATGATATTGTTCCGGGCCAGAGCGGAATAATATTCGGTGTTCTGCTCCAACTGCTGCAGGTTCAGCCACTGAATCTCTTCCATTATATATTTTCCGACCTGATGGACATAATTGTACTTTTCACGCATTGTGTTCGCGTCACGCCCCTGTTTCGCGTATATCGCGTCCTCGGCGTTTTCGGTAAACGTGTCAATCAGGTTCGTAAGCCTTTCTATATTATAATCATCCGCAAGCAATATGTTTTTCAGTTTCTCCGCATTTTCATTCAGAAGATCGGCGTTCAGTTGATAATTGTTCTTGCTGTCTGAATCCTTTGTCCGGATAAAAAGCACGAGGTTTTTTTCCGATTCGGCGAGATAATTCTGCATGTCTTCAAGCAGAACGCTTGATAAAAACATCGCGTCTATCTTCCTGAAAAATTTATTGGAATTAATTGATAAATATACGCTTACCGAGCTCACAAGGGCAATCGACATAAGAAAATAAAAAAGCATTTTTTTTCGTATTGTATTCAGTGAAAACTTCATTTTATGTTTTATAACCTCTCCCGTTATTTTTTATACTTATGAACATTATTGTAAGTAACAGCTTCTATCGGCGTTTCGAAATAATCGCTGCTTCCTCCGTCACCGGTTAATTTTTCGATGCATAATTTGCTCATAAGTTCCGGATTCATATCAAACGAAGACGCAATAACCTCAAGTTCAATGTACTTAATGATTTCTTCCGAAACACCCGCTCCGATTATTTTGATATCACCGACCCGGTTCAAATCAATAACAACCTGCGCGACCCCAAAAGAGTCCCTTTCACTCGTGCAGACTATCACATCAATATCCGGATACCTGCTTAAAATATCATAGGTTATATCTTCCGCGCTGAACATATCATAGCTTGTCCGCAGAATTTCAACCAGATTCACCATCGGGTATTTGTCTACAATTGATTTAAAACCTTCAATGAACAACCCGCCCGTAACATCCTTTTCATTGTAGGTAGCGCTTTGAACCATAAGCGCAATTTCGCCCTTCATTTCATGAAGCTGCTCAATTGCGCTGCGGGATGCCATTTTCCCGTAATCATAAGCGTTATAACCGACAAAATAAGCCCTGTCAATGCCCCATGCGTCGGTATATATAAATTCAACGGTGATTCCATTCTCAATAGCTTTTTTAATTGCCTGGATATAGTCGGTATCGTAAATGCCCTGTGCAATAATTCCGTCAACCTTTGCCGCAACAGCCGTATTGATTTTGTTTATTGCCTCATTTATGCTTTCAACATTGATAAAATCTATACGGATATGTTCTTCTTCGGCCTTTTTGTAAATGCCTTCGCGAAACTTTTTAAGGAAATCATCGGATGTCTGGTACATAACGACGAGAAAATTTTTGTTGTACTCCTTTTTTGCCCCGTTTCCCGTCCGTCTGTAAAAATTCTCTTCCATAATCATTGAATATGTAATGGAAATAGTAAATGCCGCAGCGAGAATAATAAACAGAATAATTGTCAGCAGCTTGAATAACAGTCTTGTTTTTTTATTACCGAATATATACCCGAACAGCTTGCTTTGAGTATTGTTCATCTGTCCGGCCTCCTATTCAAAACAAATAGAAATTAATTCCATTATACATTAATTTATAGCAATTCATATAGCATTTTTTTAACAATAAAAAAGCAAAGAGACAAAACTCTTTGCATAACACAATTAAGGTAAGGGGCAGTTTTCGCTCAAATCATGCGACTTTCGCTTTTGATTTCGAGTATACGTCAAAAGCGACGGCAAATATTGTAACGAGCCCTTTTATAATGTTTTGCCAGAATGTACTTACTCCCATGATTGACATTCCGTTATTCATTATGCCCATTATGAATCCGCCGATAATCGCGCCGATTATTGTCCCGACACCTCCAGTCGCCGAAGCTCCGCCTATGAAACACGCTGCGATCGTATCCAGTTCAAACCCGTCTCCGGCGGTTGGAGATGCTGAGTTAAGCCTTCCCGCAAACACAATTCCGGCAATGGCCGCTAAAAAACCCATATTTGCGTAAACCCAGAACATCACTCTTTTTATATTAATCCCCGACAGTTCCGCTGCTTTAGCGTTTCCGCCCAGCGCATAAATATGTCGTCCCGCAACCGTTTTGTTTGTAATGAATGAATATACGACAATCAGCACAACGAGCAAAATAACGGCGTATGTAAGACCGTTTGCCCTCGCGAGCCAGTATGTGAATAAGTTTACAACGAGGGCGGTGACAATTATCTTTGCCGCGAACAACCGATCGGACCCGGTATCATAGCCGTATTTCTTTTTCTTAGCGCGGCTGAAAAGCTCTATTATTATGTATAAAGCGGAACAGATAATACCGATCACTATCGTCGTTATATGCAGCTTGCTTCCTGAACCGATAAAATCGGGTATGCTGTCCGACGCGATTGTTATATACAACTGCGGCAGCAGGACGGTTTTCCCGCTGAGAATTATATTGTTTACGCCGTTAAAAATCAGCATTCCCGCAAGAGTTACAATAAACGGCGGGATTTTGACAAACGCAATCCAAAAGCCCTGCCATACTCCCGCAAGAAACCCTACAATGAGCGACAGGAAAATTGAAAGCGGTACGGGCAATCCCATTTTTACGCTGAACAATGCCGATGACGCGCTGACCATCGCTACAATCGATCCTACCGACAAGTCAATATGACCCCCGGTTAAAATACACAGCATCATGCCGATAGCCAGTATAAGAATATAACTGTTCTGGAAAATCAACCTGGATACGTTAATAGGCCTTAACAGTATGCCGCCCGTTAATATCTGGAAAATAAGCGTAATCGCTATCAGCGCGAACAGCATTCCGTATTGCCGTATATTATGCCTGAATACATCTCTGATACTTTCCATATTGCAACCCTTTCCTTCTTCTTAACTCTTGTTGGCGGTCGAATTCAGAATGCATTTCATGATTTTTTCCGGACTGGCCTCTTCCCTGCTCATCTCGCCGACAATGCTGCCTTCGTTCATTATGTATATCCTGTCGCATATCCCTAAAATCTCAGGCAGTTCCGACGATATTACAATAACGCACTTTCCCTGGGACGCAAGCTGATTGATTATTGTATAGATTTCATATTTTGCTCCTACGTCAATTCCGCGCGTAGGTTCATCTAAAAACAATACATCCGGTTCGGAAAAAATCCATTTGCTCAGCACAACCTTCTGCTGGTTGCCTCCCGACAGATTTCCTGTTTTCTGGTAGATTCCCGACGACTTTATATTCAATTTCCTTCTTTGTTCCTCCGCGGCCTTAACCTCAAGGGCTTCGTTAATAACGGAATTTTTGCTCACCTTGTCGAGGCGCGGCAGCGTGATATTTCTCCTTATATCATCTATAAGTATCAGGCCCGCTGTTTTCCTGTCCTCGGTAGCATATGCAATCCCTGCGTTTATCGCTTCATGCACGGATTTCAGTGCGAGCTTCTTCCCGTCTTTCAGGATTGTGCCGCTGATTTTTTTTCCGTATGCTCTTCCGAACAAACTCATGACAAGTTCCGTCCTGCCTGCTCCCATGAGCCCGGCAATACCTACGACTTCACCTTTGCGTACATTAAAGCTCACATGTTTGATACGCATTCTTTCATCGTCAAGAGGATCATAAACTACCCAATCCTTTACCTCAAACCCGATCTCGCCTATATGCACCTTTTCTTTTGGAGGGAAACGATTCACAAGCTCTCTTCCGACCATCCCTTTAATTATCCTGTTTTCCGAAAATTCATCGACTCCCTTTACGAGCGTTTCAATTATCGAGCCATCGCGAATTATCGTAATTTGATCGGCTATCCGCGTGACTTCGTGAATTTTATGCGAAATAATAATACATGTAAGGCCTTGTTGGTTCAATTCGAGCAGGAGATTCAGCAGGTTGTCGGAATCCCTGTCATTTAAGGCGGCGGTGGGTTCATCGAGAATCAAAAGCCTTACATCTTTTGACAGCGCTTTTGCTATTTCAACAAGCTGCTGCTTTCCAACACCGATATCCATAACAAGCGTGTTGTGTTTTTCCTTTAAACCGACTTTTGCCATAAGCTTCTTTGCTTCCTGATTTGTGCGATCCCAATTAATAATGCCGTATTTCGATCGCTCATTGCATAGAAATATGTTTTCGGCGACTGTCATATAGGGATTCAGCGCCAATTCCTGGTGTATGATGGCAATCCCCGCTTTCTCGCTGTCCCGGACATTTTTGAATTCGCATTTTTTCCCCTCAAAGAAAACATCCCCCGAATAAGTACCATAGGGGTGAATACCACTAAGTACATTCATCAAGGTGGATTTACCGGCTCCATTCTCCCCGACGAGCGCATGTATTTCTCCTTTTCTCACCTGAAGATTCACATTGTCCAGCGCTTTTACGCCTGGGAAAACTTTTGTAATGTTTTTCATATCAAGAATAATCTCGGACATATTTTTCTCCTCATATTTTAAAAATAAGGATATCGAGTATCTGAGAAGATGCTGCAACAGGGCGGCAAAGCGCCCCGTTACAGCATCCGTGGTTATATTATTTCAACTGGTCTTCCGTATAGTATCCGGAATCAATCAATAATTCCTTGTAATTGTTCGCATCGGCGAATACGGGCTCACACAAATATGAAGGAACAACTTTTATGCCGTTATCGTATGTTTTCGTGTCGTTGATCTCGGGCTCGGTTCCCTTCATGATTGCGTCCACCATTCCGACAACTTTTGCGGCCAGCGTTCTTGTATCCTTAAATACGGACATTGACTGTTCACCCGCGATTAAATGTTTCACATTCGTAACGTCACAATCCTGCCCTGTCAAAATCGGAAACGGTTTGTCGGCGGAACCATACCCGGCTGCCTTCAGCGACGCGACAATTCCTGCTGCGAGGCTGTCATTAGGTGATAACACAACATCTATGTTCTCGTCCGAGTAATAGGCGGTCAGAAGATTATCCATTCTTGCCTGGGAGCCTTCAGATTTCCAGCCCGGTATCGCAATTTGTTCCATATCGACCTGTCCGGACTTGATTACCAGCGCTCCGCTGTCTATGTACGGCCGCAGTGTATCCATCGCGCCCGCATTAAAGAAATACGCGTTATTGTCATCAGGAGAGCCTCCGAATACCTCCAATGTGAAGGGACCTTTTTCTCCTTTATCTAGCCCCAGCGCTTCAACTATGTATTTTCCCTGGAGTTCGCCGACTTTATAGTTATCAAACGTCGCATAATAGTCAACATGCTCGGTGCCTCTTATCAGACGGTCGTAAGCAATAACCTTGATGCCTTCTTTTGCTGCATCTTCAAGAACACCCTTCAGCGATTCACCGTCAATTGAAGCAATAACGAGAACCTTTGCGCCCTTTGTTATCATATTCTCAATCTGTGATACCTGGGTTTCTACAGAATCTGCCGCATATTGAAGATCAACCTTGTAACCTGCCGCTTCCAGCTTTGTCTTCATGTGATCTCCATCCTGGTTCCAGCGCTGCAGTGATTTTGTCGGCATAGCAACGCCGATCAGCGCTCCGCCCCCGCCGCCGCCGGATGGTACCGTACAGCTTGTCGCCAGTGTGACTAAAGTTGCAAGTAACATAAGTGCCGCTGCGATCGATACAAATTTTCTCATAAGAAAACCTCCTTGAAAAAACGATAAATTCGGCATATACGTTTTTTATAAGCCGGGATTTTTATGCCTTGGAAGAAATGTCCCCATGCCCTTTTCTTCACCCCGGGGCATTGATTCGGGCTGGCAGGGACATATTTAAAACGTCCGGCCTATTTAGACATACTGCCTTGCAATATATAATAGACCAGCGTACTGTTTTTTTCTCTGGATATAATTATTAATTTCTGCATAAATTTATTATATTTTTTAAGAAAAGAATTGATATAGTAAATACTTAAGGATAAAAACGGATAGGTAAAAAAGACCGGTTAAGATGAAGCTGTGTCGAAAGCAAAAATCGGGTTATAAAAAAAACTGCCCGAAAGCGGGCAGTCCGTTAAAATCCCATCATTTCATAGGTAAGATCTCTGATCTTCGGATGAATAACCTCGTAGACATAACCGCAGTTAAGAACATGCTGCACGTAAAAGATCGCAAGATTGTTTTGCGTATCTATAAGCGCGTAAGCGCCCGCGGCGCCGTCCCATCCGAATTCACCGAAGGGACTTCTGACACCGGATTTTTCCTTTTCAATGAGCGTGCGTACACCAAGCCCGTAACTGTACCCTTTTCTTCCGAATAAGTCAAAATCCTTTTTGGAATCTCCCTTTAACTGGTCCTCACGCATGAGGTCAATGGTCTGCCCGGAGAGCAGCCTGTACCCATCGGCGCTTGTACCGCCGTTGCACATCGCATCCAAAAACAGAATATAATCGTCAGCGGTTGAGTAAAGCCCGGCGCCTCCGCTTTCGTAGTTCTTCGTAAGAACATATCGGTTTTTCTTCGGTATCTTGACGGAGGACCACGTGTCGGGCCGGTAATCAAACTGGTTTGCCATCTTTGCCTCAAGTTCGGGCGTCAGGTTGAAACCCGTGTTTTTCATGCCGAGCGGCTTAAAAATATATTCGTCAAAGTATTTCCCTAATTTCATGCCCGAAGCTGCCTCTATCACCGCGCCGAGCACATCATGGCTTAAGCTGTACAGGAAATGTGTTCCGGGTTCAAATTCAAGAGGCTCATTCGCAAGCGCTTCAATGATTTGACGCGTGTCCGCGGTCCCGTTCGTGCTTTCTATAGCCTTTATTATTGAAGGGACTTCAAGATTATAGTTCAGGCCGCTTTGCATCGTCAGCAGGTGCCTTATTGTAATCGCGTTCTGAGCCTTCCTGAGCCCGGAATCATGTTTTACCATCATATCCCCGTATTCGGGCAGGTAATCGGAAACCGCGTCGTCGAGCCCTATATGGCCTTTTTCTATAAGCTGCATGACGGCTGTGCATGTAATCAGTTTTGTCGCCGAATACAGCCAGTATATATTCGTTCCGAGCGACGACTTCAATTCGCTGTTTTCATCATACCCTGCAATATGGCTCAATACGCGCTTATGTTTATGGTACACGATGCATTCACATCCGGGTATTCCATATTTTCTAAGTGAATCGAGGTAATTTGTGAGTATTGATTTATCCATACTATCATCCTTCCCGTGTGGGAATCATAACTGCTGTTCGCTGTCCATGCACCGCACGCCGCCTGTAAATGGGGGACGGGGCTCATGCTTCGTTACATCAATATTCTATATAACCTTAACATTTTTTACAAGCGTTTATTTAGACTCTTTTAGATAACGAAAGGTGGAGGTCTATTCCTCCACCGATACTGATGGGCCTACAAGTGCAAAAACCAGCCGGTATTATCCTTTTAAGCCCGTAATTGCAATGCCTTTGATAAAATACTTCTGGCCTAAGAAAAACAACACAATAGGCGGTATCAATATCATAGTGGCCGCTGCCATGAGTAATTCCCACTGTGCTGTGTAATACCCGATAAACTGCTGCAGCCCCAAAGCAAGTGTAAACATTGATTCCTTGTTGACATAAACCAGCGGGCCTAAAAAGTCATTCCACACACCTAAAAATTGAAACAGCCCAACAACAATTATTGCCGTTTTCGATAAAGGAAAAACAATCTGTAAAAAAATACGGAAATATCCGGCACCATCCGCTAATGCCGCTTCGTCAAGCTCCTTTGGTATTGATCGCATAAACTGCCTTATCAGAAAAATATTAAATGCACCTCCGCCAAACCAGGCCGGCACAATTAGAGGCAGATAGCTATTAGGGCCTACTACCGTCCGCCATCCTAAAAATGTAGGAATCAGTGTAACGGCATAAGGCAGCATCATCCCGGCCATAAGCATCCCGAAAAAAAAGTCGCGTCCCGGCCACCGCAGTCTTGCAAAGCTATAACCGCATACCGAACTGGATAAAACCGCACCGGTAACATTAAATATAACAATAACAAATGTATTAAGAAAATAACGTCCAAAGGGGACTGTGCTGAGTGTTTTTTGAAAATTACCAAACCGGACAGGATTCGGCAGCCAAATAGGCGGTACGATAAATATTTGGGAAGGATCCATAAGGGCACTTCGAACCATCCATACCATAGGCAAAACAAACACCATAGAGCCCGAAATCAATAAGGTATAAATCAAAAACTTTTTAAAGGTGCCGTATCTTTTAGTATTCATCATTTCCCCTCCCCTTCATAATAAACCCATAATGCCGATGACCTGAAAATTAATACGGAAAGCAGCATTATTATGAGAAACAACACCCATGCTATAGCACATGCGGAACCCATTCTCTGATGAGTAAAAGCTTCCCTGTATAAATAAACAGTATAAAAAAGCGATGCGTTATTTGGTCCGCCTTCAGTCATAATATAAGCCTGGGAGAATGTTTGAAATCCATTAATAATACCCATAACCAAATTAAAAAAAATGGTTGGCGTCATCATAGGCAATGTAACTGAAATTAGTTTGTGCCACCAGTTGCCCCCATCAATATCTACCACTTCATAGTATTGATCAGGAATGGATTCCAGTCCGGCAAGAAAAATCAGCATCGTACCCCCAACCGTCCATACACTCATAAGCGCCAATGTAGGAATAACCGTTACTTCATCATATATCCACAAGCTCGTGGGTAAATGTAAAAATTTCAGGATCTGGTTAAACAGACCAATGTCCGGATTGAGTAACCAGATAAATATTGTAGAGGTAGCCACTATAGGAACAATTGACGGCAAGTAAAATATGGCACGAAATACTGCCTTGCCTAATACATTTTGTTTGAGCAAAAGCGCCAATATAAAAGCAGATGTCAAGCTTACAGGAACTGCTAAAGCTACATAATAAATTGTCACCAATAAAGACTTATAAAAAAAATTGTCTTCGCCTGAAAACATTTTTCTATAGTTTTCAAATCCTATTATCTTGTAAACATTAGTTACGGAGTAATCTGTAAAGCTCAAGAACAGACTGGCAAGTATAGGACCAAGAGTAAATATGAAAAACCCCAAAATTGCAGGTGCAGCCATAGCATAACCAAAAAAATGTTCTCTTGATAATTTGTGCCTTTTATTCTTTACAACATTTATTTGCTGCGTTTGACTCATCTTCATCACCTACCTTATCATAAACTCAAAGTGTAATGCTCAGGAATGCAAAAATAATGGGCGGAAAAGCTCCACAATCTATCCCGATTCTATAAAATTGTGGTTACCCTCCAAATATGGAGGGTTAACCTGTTTCCGCCCGCTATTTTTATCGTAACTCTATTATTTAGTTCAACAAGCTTCATTTATTTAATACTGCCTTCAAGCAACGGCTCCAGTTTCGGCATAATTTCAGCCATCACTTCATCTACAGTTTTTTTGCCGACCCAAACCTGGTCCAGTGCCGGAAACAAAATATCGTTAATATCATTAAAGTTCTTTACATATACCTCTGAAGTAACCTGGCTGTCGTTCACAATCGGATCAACCAGAACATCCCGATAGCCCTCTACTCTTGCACGACTTAATGATGCCCACATGGAAATTTTATCATCATCTGTATAATACGCTTTCAGATTCGGCATCCAAAGACCGTCTCTGAAGAGTTCCAAAGAACTTTCCGGATTGGTTATATGTTTCAGTAAATCCCATGCCTCCTGTTTGTGCTTTGACGCGGAGAACAACACTCCCAGCGCACCGCTGTAAACAGCCGTAGTGCTGGTCATTTTGGGTATAACACCAATACCATAATTCAGCCCTTCGGATGGTGCAAAATCATTGCAGACCCACTGTCCATCCAGTACTATCGCATAGCGCCTTGATTGGAGAGAAACAGCAGGTGCGGGCATGCTTTTAGCAGTGGTGGGGCTTGGCATAACATGATGAACGTTGATCAGATCCGCTGCCTTCTGAAGTACCTCATTAAATGCAGGCGTATTGATTCCTGTTACGTTTCCCTGGTTAGGAAAGTACTGAGTGTTGTTGCGTAAGAACAGCGCTTCAAACGGTCCGGACCAGAAATCCATATAGAATCCATACTGCGCAATATTATCTTTATCAAAATCAGGGGATAGGGCATTATTGCCATTAGCATCAATTGTCAGTTTCTTTGCCACCTCTACGAACTGTTCCCAAGTCCAGGCATCTTCCGGCTTTGTAGGCGGAGCATCCAGTCCGGCTTCCGCAAATGCATCCTTGTTGTAGAACAGTGCATAAGACTCCAGGTTATTCATTAATCCGACAATAGCATCGCCTTTTCTTACAATAACGCCATCTATGTAATCTTCTTCCTTTGTTTTCGTATCTGTAAGAAACAACTCCTTAATATTGGCCAATTTCCCGTCATCATACCACTTGTATGCGGTCGGCGGACCCAAATAGCCGGTATCAGGCGCATCGTTTGCTGCAATCATAGTTGTCAGTTTTGTTTCATATTCCGAAGGAATAATCATTCCCTCCACTTCAATACCTGTGGATTTTGTAAATTTGTCAATTGCTTTGCTAATTGTTCCAGGCCACAATAAATTAGC
>LSQX01084615.1_pt1 | contig 21398 bp, 20 predicted proteins | sample 654561 | NCBI WGS metagenome assembly LSQX01 (sample SAMN04489861, study PRJNA283612) | anaerobic digester metagenome | isolation source: 4 biogas reactors fed with cattle manure at either 37C or 55C with and... | place: Denmark: Kongens Lyngby | collected 2014 | reverse complement strand
AGATGTGTATCAGAGACAGTTAATATGCAGTGCATCATCGTCTGCTTCTATTCCTTCTGCTTTTGCTACTTCGGCGAGATGAGATTTAATATCCTGCACCCCGATTCGTTTAAAATCAAATATTTGACAACGTGACAGAATGGTGGGAATTATTTTGTGTTTCTCGGTAGTCGCAAGAATAAATATGGCGTGTTTTGGCGGTTCTTCCAAAGTTTTCAGAAAAGCGTTAAATGCTTGTGTGGAAAGCATGTGAACCTCATCAATAATATATACTTTATAATTGCCTACTTGTGGCGGAATTCGCACTTGCTCAATCAAATTCCGTATGTCATCTACTGAATTATTTGAAGCGGCATCAAGTTCAAAAATGTTGAATGCAAAATCTTCATCACCTTTGGATGCAGCATCTTGGTTGATTCTTTTGGCAAGAATTCGGGCACAGGTTGTTTTTCCGACTCCTCTCGGACCGGTGAATAATAAGGCTTGTGCCAACTGATTGTTGGAAATGGCATTTTCCAGCGTATTTGTAATAGCTTGCTGCCCCACTACATCTTTAAAAGTAGTCGGTCTGTATTTGCGAGCTGATACGATAAATTGTTCCATAACATACTTTGGAAAGGGTTGGCAAAATACAAATTTTTAAATGCACTCAAAAAGATTTTCAAAGGATAGTAAAAGCAATAAGCGTTAAATTTGGCTTCTTTTTTGATAGGTTAAATCAGTTTTTAGTGTACTTTTGAATCGCAGGTCGCCTTATCGCTCTCAATTTCAGATTGAGGGAGGAAAGTCCGGGCACCACAGGGAAGCATAACGGCTAACAGCCGTCACTCCGCAAATTGCGGAGGCGGACAAGTGCAACAGAAAGAATGTACAGGTCATGCTGTAGTGAAATCAGGTAAACTCTATGCGGTGAAATGCCAAGTAAACCTGCGTTTGAGGATTTCCCGTCCGATGCAGGAGGGTCGGCAGATAGAACGTCTTTGGTAACAAAGCGTCCAGATAAATGATAAGGGATTGAGAAATTTCTCAATTACAGAACCCGGCTTACAGACCTGCTTTTTTTTATTTAAATACCAAAAAAACTAAATACGGTGTCTCCGTATTTTCTGCTATTTTGGAAATTCAGCAGCGTTGATAAATCCATTTTCTTGTGATGTTCCACTATTAGCAAACCATCTTCTGCAAGCAACGATTTTTCAAATACAAGAGATATTATCTTTTCAAAAGAAGGAAAATCCATATCATAAGGTGGATCTGAAAAGATTATTGAAAATCTTTGATTGGCTTTTTCTAAATACTGAAACACATCCATTCGGAACGCTTGAATCGGGAAACTGAAACTCTCAGCGGTGCGTTCCACATAGCGCACACTTTCCCGATGACTGTCAACCGTAACAATTGAAGGAACACCACGTGACGCAAACTCATAACTGATACTCCCCGTCCCGGAGAACAAATCCAATACAGAAAGTTCTTCAAAATCAAATTGATTTCGCAGAATGTTAAACAACGATTCTTTGGCAAAATCTGTAGTAGGTCTTGCCGGTAATTTTTTGGGTATTAATAATTTTCGTCCTTTTTCAGAACCTGAAATAATTCGCATTATACTATCTTTTGTAATGAAAACGGAATTTTCGCTTCCGAATTATGGGTCGGAATAAAATCGATGTGCCGAATGTATTTATACAGCAATTCGTGGATGGCATTGTTTTCCTGAATTTTTCCACAGAGTGAAATCGGAATTTTATCGGGATTCAGTTGTAGTTGTTCCATCATAAACAGCAGGTAATACAAAAAATCTTCAGGCGAAGCATAGGGATACGAATTACACAATTCCAAGCGGTCTTCTTTATAAACCACACAATCAAATGAAGATTCGCGCACGTGTACAAACACACGTGTTTCTGCTTTGTCGTGGATTTTGAAGAAGGCATCGAGTAACACAGTTGCGAGATGAAAATATTCAAAGCTTCCAAGTTTTTCAAACAGAGCGTTGTTGAGGTTCATCAACGGTACATATACCACTACGAGATTTAAAAAATCAAGCCGGTCGTGAGAAATATAATCGTTAACTAGAATTTTGGAATTAAATTTTAAGTATTCACTGGCTTTTCTTTCATCAAAAAACAGTTCAGGCACCACGGTATAAACCGGAGTTTCATAAATTACAGATACTTCTTTAAACACTGAATTTTGCGGAAGCTTCCTCAAGAGTTTCTCAAGTTCTGAATGCAATTCAAATGGTGTGGTTGCATAGAACCATTCTTCATTTTCAAATCGTATTTGGTTTTGATTTTCATCTGTAATTAAAAAAGAAAGCCCGTTCAAAGAAATTTGAACGGACAAACTTTGATGCTTATTAGTATGTAAATTAGTCTCGAGTTGTCTCATAAAATTTAGGCCAATTACCGGAGGTATTAATCTCATTCATCGAGCCCACCTGGATATACGGTCCGTTTACGGCATCTACCGATTGGACTGCTTTTTCTTGAACTACCAAATCCGGATTTTGATCATGAAGAATTACCTCTTTAGGAACGCGGGCTTCAAAGACTGCATACATAATATCATTTCTCTCAATATGACCTGCTTGAAGTTCTATGGTAGAATTTACACCCTCAATAGGGATGTTCATCATTGTACGATAACGATCACTACCGTGGAACAATGAATCTCTGACAGGAACAAAACCAAGCGTATCGATAAGAACTCCTTCAATATAGTAACCTTCCTTAACGCCATACGCTTTGTTTCGCTCAACATCAGCATATACTGTATCTCTACGTTGTGTAATTGCAAATTTTGCAGTATCCAAAAACGCAATCAAACTATCAAAACTGCCGGTGAATTCGCCGGTAATCTCTTTATAAGCAAGTTGAGATTGTTGAATGTCCTTTAAGTTTTTGATCACTTTTGCATAGCGAGCTTCTTTAATTTCATTAAATTTTATAGGACCATTAATAGAATCGTATAATTTCCACCCTAGGAAGACTATAAGAACCCAAAGAACAATTTGAACAACTATTTTCATTTATTTTGTATGTTTACTTTTTAGAAATATGGGATAGGCAAATCTACAATTTTTTTTTATTGATAAAAGTTTCTTGTCTAAAAAAACCCGCTATATATTTACCAATGATTATCTAAGTAGCAATTATTTTATTTAAGATTTTAAATTCTTGCTTTACAAAAACTGTACCTTAGATAAAAATGCTCCATTTCAATGAAAAATCCAACGGAATTTTACGGTTCTTTAAAAGCTGATTTTCCTCACGAAACCACTTCTCAACAAGAAGTTGCACTTCAATTACTTTCCCAATTTTTAGTTTCCAAAAACCCGAGAAAATTATTTATTCTCAAAGGGTATGCCGGTACCGGAAAAACAACCATTGTGGGTACCATCGTTAAAAATTTATCCAAAATCGGTTTAAAATCGGTGCTCTTGGCGCCCACCGGACGTGCCGCCAAAGTGATTAGCAATTACTCCAAAAAACAGGCATTTACAATTCACAAGCAAATTTATTTCCCGAAAAGTATCAAAGGCGGCATTGCTTTTAAACTTAAAGAAAACAAGTACAGAAACACCCTTTTTATTGTCGATGAAGCCTCAATGATTCCGGATAGCAATCAAAACGGGAAATCCACCAACACCGAATCGCTCTTGGACGATTTAATGAATTATGTCTATTCCGGACACAATTGTAAAATTTTATTTATCGGTGATACGGCACAGCTTCCGCCGGTCGGACTTTTATTAAGTCCTGCGCTCGATGCGGATTTATTGCAATTGCGTTATCAAACAGAGGTAGAATCCATCGAATTGAATGAAGTTGTGCGACAAGAAGAAAACAGTGGCATCCTTTTTAATGCAACTCAAATTCGTGAAGCTTTGGAAAACAATTACATTGAAGGATTTAAGTTTTCCGGAATTAGCTTTCCCGACGTCATTCGTCCGTCAGACGGACACGAAATTTTAGATGCCATCAGCGACAGCTATTCCACATTGGGAAATGAAGGCTCGGTAATCATTGTGCGTTCAAACAAACGTGCCAATTTATACAACAAAAACATACGTGAACGGATTTTGTTCCAAGAAGCCGAACTTTCCGCAGGAGATTATCTGATGGTCGTCAAGAACAATTATTTCTGGATTAAAGACAACAGCGAAGCCGGGTTCATTGCCAACGGGGATATCATTGAAGTGTTGGAAATTTTTGCGTTTAAAGAATTATACGGTTTTAAATTTGCAGAAGTTTTGGTCAGAATGGTAGATTATCCAACGATGAAACCTTTTGAAACCGTATTGCTGTTGGACACCTTAACTTCCGAAAGTGCCTCATTGAGTTATGAAGATTCCAATCGATTGTATCAAGAAGTCATGAAAGATTTCGCTCATTTGAAATCCAATTACAAACGATTTTTAAGCGTAAAAAACAACACGTATTTTAATGCACTTCAAGTGAAATTCAGCTATGCCATCACCTGTCACAAGTCTCAGGGAGGTCAATGGGACACGGTCTTTGTCGAACAACCTTTCTTGCCCGAAGGGATTAATGAAGATTATTTGAGATGGCTTTATACAGCGGTTACGCGTGCACAAAACAAATTGTATTTGATTGGATTTAAAGATGATTTTTTTGAATATTAAACCCTAGAAAAACGATCCGTTATGAAAATAATAGCAATGATTCCGGCGCGTTATCAGGCCTCCCGATTTCCGGGAAAATTAATGCAGGAACTCAACGGAAAACCGGTCATCGTTCATACTTATGAAGCTACTTTAGCTACCCGCCTTTTTGATGAAGTGTATGTTGTAACCGACAGTGATATCATTTTACGCGCCATTGAAAACATTGGCGGAAAAGGCATAAAAAGCATAAAAGAACACGAATGCGGAAGCGATCGCATTGCAGAAGCCGTAGAAACCATGGATGTCGATATCGTGGTCAATGTCCAAGGCGATGAACCTTTTATCGATAAAGAAAGTCTAAGAAAATTGATTGCAGTTTTTGACGATGTTGATGCAAACCGAATTGATTTGGCTTCTGTGATGACCAAAATTAGTGACCCTGAAGAAATTAACAATCCGAATACTGTAAAAGTCATTACCGACCGGGATAATTTCGCGCTGTATTTTTCGCGTTCACCGATTCCGTATCCGAGAGAAAAAAACATTCAAATTGAATATTATAAACACAAAGGGGTGTATGCTTTTCGGAAAGCAGCCTTATTGGATTTTTATTATTTGCCGATGCGCCCGTTGGAAGCTGCAGAAAAAATTGAATGTTTACGCTATTTGGAATATGGAAAAACCATCAAAATGGTTCTTACCGATGTGGAGAGTATCGGGATTGATACCCCCGATGATTTGGAAAAAGCAAAACAATTGATTGAAGTATCCAAACAAAATAAAAAGCAACTTTAAAAAATAACTTTTTCATGTTCCGATGGGTAGCGCACTTGATATTTTATCGAATCCTAGGTTGGAAAATTGAAGGTCATTTTGATGCTTCGATAAAAAAATCCGTTGTCATCGTTGTTCCGCATACCAGTTGGCATGATTTTTATATTGGCGCATTAGCGAGAAAATTAGTCGATGTCGACATTCATTACATTGCCAAAAAAGAACTGTTTCGCCCGCCGTTTGGCTGGTATTTTCGTTGGATGGGCGGCACGCCCTTAAATCGTGAAGTCAGCGAAAATAAAGTCGAAGCCATTGCAAATATTTTTAAAAGCAAAGAAGAATTTCGTCTTGCCATTGCTCCGGAAGGAACGAGACAAAAAGTTGAACAATGGAAAACGGGATTTTATTATATCGCTTTGCTCGCCAAAGTTCCGATCATTCCGGTTGCTTTTGATTACAAACGCAAGGTCGTACGAATCGGGAGACCATTTTATCCGATCGAGAACATTGAAAAAAATATGAGATTACTGAAATTGTTTTATAAGGGCGTTGTTGGAAAAGTACCTGAATACACTTAAAATCGATTTACAAGATTTTAAAAAAACACGAACCATCAGAAGAATTGAAATGGAGATAAAGCACCTCCTGAAACCGAAAGCTTTGTACATTTGAATATGCGAAAAAGAATAACTGTAATTTTATCGGTCTTTTTACTCTTTCAAATTTTGGGATTGCAAATTTTAAAACACTATCCCGAAGTGGTCGAAAAATATTACAGTCAGGGAATTTATATCGTAATTTCAAAATCGTTACGATTTCTTTTGGGTTGGATTCCTTTTTCGGTAGGCGATTTAGTTTACACCGCGATTGGAATTTTTGCGCTTCGATGGATTTATATAAATTTCAGGCGTTGGCGCAAAGAATTTCATTGGATGATTTTGGAAATCGTCGCTACATTTTCAGTTATCTATTTTATTTTTCACCTTTTTTGGGGATTGAATTATTATCGGAAACCGTTGCACGAATTTTTGCAAATCAAAAATGAATATACCCAAGAAGAATTAATTCAATCAACCCATTATTTCATTCAAAAAAGCAATCAGTTACATCAATCGCTTGTTAATTATGACAGTTTGGTGGTTCCTGTTCCTTATACTCAAAAAGAATTCTACCAAAAAACTGCAAACGGATACCAACGGCTTCAGCAGGAGTTTTCGCATTTAAGCTATGCGCCAAAAAGCATCAAAAACAGCTTATATTCATTGTTTTTAACGTATATGGGATATAGCGGTTATTTGAATCCTTTAACGGGAGAAGCGCACGTAAACAGTTTGATTACCACTTATAAATTTCCCGTTGTTGCTTGTCACGAGGAAGCACATCAAATTGGTTTTGCAGCAGAAAACGAAGCCAATTTCATTGCCACTTTAGCTACACTTTACAATGATGATCCTTACATTCAATATGCAGGAAGCATTTTTGCATTGCAATATTTACTGGTTGACGTTGCGAGAAACGATCGGGAACAATTTGAAGCTTTACGTTCGGAAGTAGCTCCGGGAATTCTCGAAAGTTATCGTGAAATGAATGCTTTTTGGGAACAGTATGAAAACCCGTTTGAAATTGTTTTTATCACTTTGTGGGACAACTTCTTAAAAGCGAGCAATCAGTCACAGGGCATCCGAAGTTACAGTTATGTTGTAGCGTTGATTGTAAATTATGACTTTGAAAAGATGAGGCTGTAAAAATTATCATAAATCAATGCACATGTGTCGTTTAGGTTTTATTTTTACTTAAAAATTATCTTATGGAATTTGGAATTGGATTATTCGGAGATTTAACCTATGATTTTACGACAAAAAAATATCAATCTCCCAAAGCGCGATTAAACGAGATTGTCGAACAAGTAAAATTGGCAGATGAATTGGGAATTGATGTGCTTTCCTTAGGCGAACACCACCGACCCGATTATGCTGTTTCTTCAACTGAAATTGTTTTGGCAACCCTTGCCGGAGTTACAAAAAATATCCTTCTCGGAAGTGGAGTTACGGTTCTTAGTTCTGCTGATCCGGTGAAAGTTTATCAAGATTATGCCACTTTGGATTTGCTTTCCGGAAACCGTGCCGAGATTACCGCCGGAAGAGGGAGTTTTATCGAATCGTTTCCCTTGTTTGGATACGACTTAAAAGATTATGCTTCCCTTTTTGAGGAAAAATTAGAACTTTTGATTCATTTAAATGAAAATGAAGTAATCAATTGGAGCGGAAAACATCGGGCTCCTATTGTGGATCAAACCATTTATCCAAGACCGGAACGAAAACTTCCGTTATGGATTGCGGTGGGTGGTACTCCCGAATCGGTTATTCGTGCCGCACGCCTGGGAGTTCCCATAATTTTTGCCATTATTGGCGGACGTCCGAAACAATTTCGTCCTTTGATAGATTTGTATAAAAATCAATACGCTTCATACGGACACAATCCTGAAAATATGCAAATTGCAGTACATTCCCATGCGTTTGTGGGAGATTCCAAACAAGAATTACTGGATACTTATTTCCCTTATTATGCAGCACAAATGGACAGAATTGGTCGTGAGCGCGGATGGAGCAGTTATACAAAAATGCAGTTTGAAGGCGGAATGTCACCTGAGGGAGCTTTATTTATGGGAAATGCAAATGAAGTTGCCGAAAAAATGATAGCGATTATTGAATATTTCGGACTCACTCGATTTGTAGCTCATATCGATGTGGGCGGTCCTTCGCATAAAGATATGATGAAATCCATTGAATTATATGGAGACAAGGTTATTCCTATGGTTCGAAAAGCTCTTAAATAATTTTTAATTAAGAATCTCATACAAAAAAGTCCGACTTGGTTTTTCCAGTCGGACTTTTGCTTTAAAAATGCATTTACTGTTTTATTCTTGTTCTTGCATGGCTTTTGCAACTGCCGCAGAGAGTTTCTTATAATCTCCTGATTCAAGTCTTTCTCGAATTGCCGAAAACGCATTTAATGTTTCTTCAATATCTTGCATCGTATGTGATGCAGTTGGAATCAATCGCAGCAGGATAAGTCCTTTTGGAATTACCGGATATACCACGATTGAACAGAAGACGCCGTGATTTTCTCTTAAATCTTTTACCAATGCCATAGCTTCCGGAATGCTTCCTTTTAAATAAACCGGAGTCACACAGGTTTGTGTTGTTCCCAAATCAAATCCGCGTGTTCTCAACCCATTTTGCAACGCATTTGTATTTTCCCAAAGCTTTTCTTTCAGTTCGGGCATGGTTCGAATCATATCCAAACGCTTCAGTGCTCCTTCCACCAATTGCATTTGCAATGATTTGGCAAACATTTGCGAACGCAGGTTATACTTCAGATAATTAATTATGATTTCATCTGCAGCAATAAATGCACCGGTACTTGCCATTGCTTTTGCAAAAGTTGCGAAATAAACATCAATTCCGTCTTGTACTCCTTGCTCTTCACCGGTTCCGGCTCCTGTTTTTCCGAGCGTCCCAAAACCATGTGCATCATCTACAAAAAACCTGAATTTGTATTTTTTCTTTAACGCGATAATTTCTTTCAGTTTACCTTGTTCGCCTCTCATTCCAAAAACACCTTCAGAAATCAAAAGGATTCCCCCTCCGGTTTTTTCTGCAACTTTGGTAGCGCGCTGTAAATTTTTCTCAATGCTTTCCATATCGTTGTGACGATACGTAAACCGTTGTCCCAAGTGAAGACGCACACCGTCAATGATACAAGCGTGTGCATCCACATCATAAACAATTACATCATCTTTTGAGACCAATGCGTCAATGGTTGATACCATTCCTTGATATCCGAAATTCAATAGATACGCTGCTTCTTTATTTACAAAAGCTGCCAATTCGCGTTGTAATTGTTCGTGTAAATCGGTATGACCACTCATCATTCTTGCACCCATCGGATATGCCGAACCCCATTTCTTTCCAGCTTCTGCATCTACTTTTCGCACTTCCGGATGGTTTGCCAATCCCAAGTAATCATTAATACTCCATGTAATAACCTCTCTCCCTTTGAACTTCATCCGATTGGACACTTCTCCTTCTAATTTTGGAAATATAAAATATCCCTCAGCATGATCCGCCCATTTTCCAAGCGGACCTTTATCCTTGTAAATTTTATCAAATAAATCTTTCATTTAGTTTTGAATATAGGTTTTAAGTTGCGCAAAATTAACAAAATAATACGGATTATTTTAGTTTTTGCGCATTACTATTCTATTACGATAATTCTATATTACGCATTTCAATTGATTATTTCTTTCTTAGGATTGTTTTATTTAAGTTGGGTAAAAACCAAGCGATAATTCCCATCAATGGCAAAAACGAACAAAGTCTATAAACCCATTCAATTCCGGTAGCATCTGCCATAACTCCAAGGATTGCCGAACCCAGTCCTGCTATTCCGAATGCAAATCCGAAAAAAAATCCGGAAATCATTCCTATTTTTCCGGGAAGTAATTCCTGCGCATACACGAGAATGGCCGAAAAAGCCGACGATAAAATAAAGCCGACCAAAAAAATCAATACGCCGGTCCAAAATAAATCTACGTAAGGCAACAGAAGTGCAAAGGGTGCCGACCCGAGAATGGAAAACCAGATTACATACTTTCGTCCAAATTTATCTCCCAAAGGCCCGCCTAACAATGTTCCTGCGGCTACAGCTCCGAAAAACAAAAACAAGTAAAATTGAGATTCTCTGACCGTTACTTGAAACTTTTCCATCAGATAAAAAGTAAAATAACTAGAGATGCTTGTCATATAGATGTATTTGGAAAAAATTAGAACAAGCAGGATAAAAATTGACACTTTCACTTGTTTTTTACTGATGTTAACAAGGCTTTCAGAAAGTTGTTTCTCCCTTCTTTTCTGAAGATTCAGCCTGAATTTGTACCACTTTGCGACGTTTCCCAACAAGACTATTCCCACAACCGCAAGCAGCAAAAACCACAATATGTATAGTTGTCCCCGCGGCATTACAATTGCTATTACTAAAAGTGGTCCTAGGGCTGTCCCTGAATTTCCTCCTACTTGAAAAATAGATTGTGCCAAGCCTCTTCGCTTTCCGGCAGCGAGGTAGGCTACCTTGGAAGCTTCGGGATGAAAAATAGACGAACCGATTCCGACCAACGCCACAGCAAACAAAATGAATGCGTACGAGTTTGCAAATGCCAACAAACTCAATCCCAACAGCGTAAAAATCATTCCGATGGTCAACGAATACGGCTGTGGATTTTTATCCGTATAATTGCCGACAATCGGTTGCAAGAGGGATGCCGTTAGCTGATAAACCAAAGTTATAAAACCGATTTGCGTAAAAGACAATTGATACGTGTCTTTTAACAGCGGATATACAGAAGGAATCACTATTTGAAGCAAGTCATTTATAAAGTGACCGGAAGCAATGGCAAATAAAATTGGGTATACGGTTTTCTCTAAATTGGAATCCGAAGTCAGCTTCAAAGATTTTCTCATTTGAATATCATAAACAGAAAAACCAAACGTCATTCAGACATTTGGCTTTGCATGATTGTTAATTAATGTCAATGTGTTATTTCACATATTGTACTTTCTCGATGAGGTGCGCTTCGTCAGTTTCCATAAATCCTTGTGCTTCCATCCACGCATCACTGTAAACTTTACTCATATATCTTGAACCATGATCGGGAAATATCGCCACGGTGTTACTGTCTTCGGCAAATTCTCCTTCTTCGGAAAGTTGTTTGATTCCTTGCATCACTGCGCCACTGGTATAACCGACAAAAAGTCCTTCAGTTCGTGCAATTTCACGCGCTGTATGGGCACTGTCTTCATCGGTAACTTTGGTAAACTTGTCGATTACATCAAAATCTGTTGCGGTTGGAATCAAATTTTTCCCTAATCCTTCTATGCGATAGGGATAGATTTCATTTTTATCGAATTCTCGGGTTTCGTGATATTTTTGAAGTACCGATCCGTAAGCATCGATTCCCAAGATTCTGATATTGGGATTTTTCTCTTTTAAGTAGCGAGCCGTTCCGGAAATTGTTCCTCCCGTACCGCTGCAAGCTATCAAATGTGTTATTTTCCCTTGAGTTTGTTCCCAAATCTCAGGACCTGTGGTGTGATAATGAGCATCTATGTTTAGCGCATTGAAGTACTGATTGATATAAACAGAACCCGGAGTTTCCCGGTGTAGTCTTTTGGCGACTTCGTAATAAGAATTTGGGTCGTCTGCAGGAACATGAGCCGGACACACATAAACTTCCGCTCCCATTGCTTTCAACATATCAATTTTATCGGCAGAGGATTTGGAACTAACCGCAAGAATGCATTTGTACCCGCGAACAATACAAACCATAGCAAGACTAAAACCGGTATTCCCGCTTGTGGTTTCTATAATGGTACTTCCGGGCTTTAGTATTCCTCTTTTTTCCGCTTCATTGATGATGTAAAGCGCTATTCTGTCTTTGGTTGAATGACCGGGGTTAAACGCCTCGACTTTTGCATAGAAATTTCCTTTCAAGTGCTCAGTCATTTTGGAAAGTTTTATCAGTGGAGTATTTCCTATTAAATCTAAAATACTCTCATGAGCTTTAATTTCATTTTTCATAAAATGTACTTCAATTAGAATACTTATTTTGAAAACCGAAATCGCGGTGGGGCGAAAATGATTTAAGATGAGGCAAAGATACGGAATAATAATTTATTACTCTTTTATCTTCTCTAAATCTAACAAAAAAGCATATTCTTTTGCCACTTCTTTTAAAGCTTCAAATCTTCCCGATGCACCACTGTGACCGACATCCATGTTTGTTTCAAAAAGCAGGATATTGTTGTCTGTTTTTTTATCCCGCAGTTTGGCAACCCATTTTGCAGGTTCCCAATATTGAACCTGACTATCGTGAAATCCTGTGGTGACTAAAATATTGGGATACGCTTTTGCTTCTACATTATCGTAAGGAGAATAAGATTTAATGTAATTGTAATATTCAATTTCATTGGGATTTCCCCATTCGTCATATTCGCCGGTTGTTAAAGGAATGCTTTCATCGAGCATGGTGGTCAACACATCTACAAAAGGAACCGAAGCAATGATTCCGTTGTATAAATGCGGCGCCATATTCATGATTGCTCCCATCAAAAGTCCGCCTGCGGATCCTCCGGATGCATATAAATGTTTTGGGGAAGTATAGTTTTGATTAATCAAATATTCAGAAACGGCGATAAAATCTGTAAATGTATTTTTTTTGAAAAGCAACTTTCCGTTTTCATACCATTGTCTTCCCATATATTCTCCTCCTCGAACATGCGCAATTGCAAAAATAAATCCGCGATCCAGCAAACTCAATCGCACGGATGAAAAATAAGGATCAATCGTTGAACCATAAGATCCATAGCCATATAAAAGCAACGGATTGGTGCCGTCTTTTTTAATTCCTTTTCGATAAACTACTGATATGGGAATTTTCATTCCATCTTCTGCCGTAGCCCACAATCTTTCGGTTGTATAATTGTTCTTGTCAAACTTTCCGCCCAAAACTTCCACTTCTTTTACAATGGTTTTTTCTTTTGTTTCCATATTAAAATCAATTACGGAAGCAGGCGTATTGAGTGAATTATATCCGTATCGAAGAATTTTTGTGTCAAATTCCGGATTTCGACTTACATAGGCTGTATAAGTTTCATTATCAAATGGCAAATAATAATCCGTGGCATCGTTCCATTTTTTGATACGAATCTGCGTCAATCCGTTTGTTCTTTCACTAATCACTAAAAAATCTTTGAAAATTTCAAAATCTTCCACAAGCACCTCTTTTCGATGCGGAATCATGTCTTTCCAATTTTCAACAGTGGTCTTTCCTTCGGGCGTAATCATGATTTTAAAATTAAAAGCATCGTCTTTGTTGGTTAAGATATACCAATGGTCGCCGTAATGCGCTATGTTGTATTCCATTCCTCGTATGCGCGGTTGAAACACCTTAAAAGTTCCTGTGGGATTGTCAGCCGAAAGTATTCTGAACTCTGAAGAAAGTGTGCTGTAAGACCCAATAACGATATATTTTTTGGACTTTGTTTTATAAACGTACGTTCCGAACATTTCATCTTCTTCCGTATAAATCAGTTGATCAGTTTGAGGATTTTTCCCCAAACTATGTCTGAAAATTTGATTGGCCCGCAACGTTTGTTCATCTTTTCTTGTATAAAAAAGCGTTTTGTTATCATTCCCCCAAGTACTTCCTCCTGTAGTGTTTCTTATAACTTCAGGATAAATTTCTCCTGTTTCCAGATTCTTTATGTATATATCGTATTTTCTTCTGCTTAACGTATCGACACCATATGCCACTAATTTGTTATTCGGAGATACATTAATTCCGGCAAGATTGTAATAGGCATATCCTTTTGCCATTTCGTTTACGTCAAAAAGTATTTCTTCCGGAGCATCTAAAGTACTTTTTCTTCTGGTATATATAGGATAATCCTGCCCCTCTTTATAACGTGTGATGTAATAATATCCGTTTAATTTATAGGGTACCGACTCATCATCTTCTTTAATTCTGCTTTTCATTTCTTGAAAAAGTTTTTCCTTCAATGCATCGGTATGTGCAGTCATTTGTTCATAATATAAATTTTCTGCTTTCAGATAATCAATAACTTCCGGATTTTCACGTTCATTCATCCAGTAATATTCATCTATTCGAATATCGTTGTGTGCTCTTAATTCCTTGGCTATTTTCTTTGCCTTGGGAGGGGTACTATTCATAGTTTTATGTTCATTTATATTTTGTGCCGTTAATGCAACTGCAAAAATAGCGAGACTACAAGAAAGAAAAACTTTTTTCATGGAAGAAGGATTTTTTAAGAACAGCCAAAGTAGTAAATTTGTCACACTAAATTCATAAATTATGTTTGGAGATTTAATGGGTATGATGGGGAAACTTAAAGAAACCCAAGAAAAAGTTGAAGCCACCAAAAAACGCTTGGATACAGTTACCATCGAAGAAAAAAACAATGACCATTCGATTGCGGTTACACTTACTGCCAATCGGGAAATTAAATCAATTGCTATTGATGAAAAATTACTGTCAGACAAGGAACAATTGGAAGATTATCTGATTATTACCTTGAACAGAGCCATCAAAAAAGCGACAGAAATTCACGAAGCAGAGTTGGCTGCAGTTGCAAAAGAAGGAATGCCGAATATTCCCGGAATGGATATGTTTAAATAAATTTTATTTCTTTTATTTAAAAGTTCTCCAATAATGAAACTGCGGAATGTATAAAACCATTACAAGTTCCCAAAATCCGATAATCAAAAACATACAGTTATTGGATTCCAAATCAAGAGAACGTAGAAAGCAGGGACTTTTTGTCGTCGAAGGAAAACGGGAGATTTCTATGGCATTTAAAGGCGGTTATCAATTTCAAACGATTCTGTTTTGCCCGAAAATTTTTCCTGAAACGACATTCTCAAAGTTTGTAAAAAAAGTTTATCCCAAACCTGAATGCATTGCGCTTTCTTCCGATTTGTATAAAAAAATAGCCTACCGCAGTTCCACGGAAGGAATTATCGGTATTGCAAAAACAAAATCTTTGCACTTGGATGACATTCAGTTTTCGAAAAAAAATCCTTTGATTCTCGTAGCTGAAGCTCCCGAAAAACCGGGGAATATCGGCGCTTTGTTGCGAACTGCGGATGCGGCGAAATTGGATGCTGTCATCATTGCAAATCCAAAAACGGATATGTATAACCCGAACATCATCAGAAGCAGTCTCGGATGTGTCTTTACCAATGCCATTGCATCCGGAACCACCGATGAAATCATTTCATTTCTAAAAAGAAACAACATTTCAATTTATTGTGCAGCCTTGCAAGGGTCGGTTTCCTATCACCTTGCGGATTATACACAATCGACAGCAATTGTAGTGGGAACAGAAGCTACAGGATTATCGGAAAATTGGCTTGCCGAGAGCACGAAAAACATCCTCATTCCGATGCAAGGTGAAATTGACAGCATGAATGTTTCAGTTGCGGCAGGGATTCTTATTTTTGAAGCCAAAAGACAACGTAACTTTTTATAAAAATTGACTGTGACACCCGAAATTTTATTTTACTTATTAATAGGTATTCTCGTCTTGAGTTTTCTAATAGATCAGGGGCTGGATTATTTAAATGCCAAACGATATTCCGATCCGATTCCAGAAGAACTCAACGATGTTTATGAGCCTGAAGAATACAAAAAATCACAGCGGTACAACAAAGAACGGTACAAATTTGGAGTGTTAACCTCCACAGTTTCACTTCTCATCACGTTGGCTTTTTTCTTTTTTGACGGGTTTGCTTTCGTCGATTCTATTGCACGTTCCATCAGTGACAATGAAATTTTAATCGGACTTGTTTTTTTCGGTATCATTTTATTTGGAAGCGATATTTTAATGACTCCATTTAGTTATTACAGTACCTTTGTCATTGAAGAAAAATACGGTTTCAATAAAACATCTGTAAAGACTTTTATTACAGACAAGTTAAAAGGATGGGCGGTTACGGCACTTCTGGGAGGTGTGATTCTCGCTGCAATTATTTGGTTTTATCAACAAACAAATGACAAGTTCTGGCTTTATGCTTGGGGTGTCGTCACTTTATTTTCAGTTTTTCTGAATTTTTTCTACGCGCGCTTAATCGTTCCTTTATTTAATAAACAAACACCTTTGGAAAAAGGTGATTTACGTTCAGAAATTGAGGATTATGCAACAAAAGTCGGATTTACCTTAGACAAAATTTTTGTTATTGACGGCAGCAAACGAAGCACCAAGGCAAATGCGTATTTCTCGGGTTTCGGCAGCGAAAAAAGAGTCACGCTTTACGACACCTTAATTCACGATTTGGAAACGGATGAAATCGTAGCGGTTTTAGCTCACGAAGTAGGGCATTACAAACGCAACCACATCATTATCAATCTTTTCATTTCCATAGTAATCACCGGATTTACCTTTTGGTTGTTGTCATTATTTATTGGAAATCCGTTACTTTCCGAAGCACTTCATGTGGCTACTCCGTCTTTTCATGTCGGATTAATTGCTTTTGGAATCTTGTATAGTCCCATTTCAGAAATTACCGGACTCATTATGAATTACATAAGTAGAAAATTTGAGTATCAGGCAGATAATTATGCTAAAGATACGCACAGCGCTTCGGCTTTAATTTCGGGATTAAAAAAGTTAAACAAAAACAGCCTGAGTAATCTCACACCGCATCCGTGGTATGTTTTTATGCATTATTCACATCCCACGCTTTTGCAACGTTACAGAAACCTTTTGGATGGATAGACTGTTTTTGAAAAATAAAAAAGATTAATATTCTATTTTATTTTCTTTGGACTCCCAATCTTTAAAAACCAATTTTCCTGCCTCCCGACCTATATTAATAAATTTGATTTTTCTTTTTTCCATCGGGATATTTAGTTCTTCGTAAATAAAATTATCATCAAAACCAATTCCAGCGGCATCTTCTTTGGTACAGGCATAATAAACCGCATCGGGTCGTGCCCAATAAATGGCCCCAAGGCACATGGGGCAAGGTTCGCAAGAAGTGTAAATTACACACCCTTCCAATTGGAAAGAATTTAGTTTTTTACACGCCGCTCTGATTGCAACCATTTCCGCATGTGCTGTAGGATCATTTGTAGAAGTTACTTTATTATATCCTTCGGCAATAATTTTTCCGTCTTTGACTACAATTGCTCCAAAAGGACCGCCTGCATCAGCACGAATCCCTTGTTCTGATAATTTTATTGCATGATTGATAAAAGCAACATCTTGGTCTGTCATAGCTACTTATTAATTTTTAAAAAGCGGTTTGTTCGACATCATTTCAACAACTTGTTCACCAACGGATGCTAAAACTTGCTCATCTTCATGATTTGTAATTACACGATCGATTAAATCAGCAATTACTTTCATATCTTCTTCAACCAGTCCGCGAGTGGTAACCGCCGGGGTTCCAATTCGGATTCCGCTTGTGATAAATGGTGATTTGTCGTCAAAAGGTACCATATTCTTATTGACGGTGATTTCTGCTTTTTCAAGTGCTTCTTCCGCTTGTTTACCGGAAATATTTTTATTTCTCAAATCAATGAGAATCAAATGGTTGTCCGTACCTCCGGAAATAATATTGTATCCCTTATCCATAAAATGTTGGGCGAGTGTTTCAGCATTCTTTTTCACCTGAACAATATAATGCAGAAAATCATCGGTCAGGGCTTCTCCGAAAGCAACAGCTTTGGCGGCAATAATATGCTCCAAAGGACCTCCTTGATTTCCGGGAAAAATAGCACTGTCAAGCAAACTGCTCATCATTCTGGGTTTTCCGTTTTTTAATTTGATTCCAAACGGGTTCTCAAAATCTTTACCAACCAAAATCATTCCTCCGCGCGGTCCCCGAAGCGTTTTGTGAGTTGTTGTGGTTATCACATGACAATGCGGAACGGGATCTGATAAAATTCCTTTGGCAATGAGTCCGGCAGGATGGGCAATATCTGCAAACAGAATTGCACCCACTTTATCGGCAATTTCACGAAAACGTTTGTAATTAATATCTCTGGAATAAGCAGAAGCACCGGCAATTATCATTTTCGGTTTTTCTTTCATTGCAATTGCTTCCACTTGATCGTAATCAATCAAACCGGTTTCTTTATCCACTCCGTAAAACACCGGATTGTATAGTCTTCCTGAAAAATTCACCGGCGATCCGTGCGTAAGATGTCCTCCGTGAGACAGGTCAAAACCTAAAAATTTATCTCCCGGATTCAGGCAAGCTGCAAAAACCGCCGTATTTGCTTGGGACCCGCTGTGCGGCTGAACGTTGGCATATTCGGCACCAAAAAGCGTTTTCGCACGATCAATGGCGAGTTGTTCAATTTCATCCACAATTTCACATCCTCCATAATAGCGCTTTCCGGGATATCCTTCGGCGTATTTATTGGTCAGAATGGAACCTGCGGCTTCCATTACCTGATCGCTGACAAAGTTCTCAGAAGCTATCAGTTCCAGTCCGTTAATTTGTCGACGTCTTTCGTCTTCAATCAGCTCAAAAATCTGTTCATCTCGTTGTATCATAGATTAAAATATTAAATAATTCCAAAAATAATAATTACATTCGGTAACTACCATGAAATATATATATTTGATGAATTATTTTACTAACATATCCTGAAAAAAATTCATGAGAAGAATTTCAGATAAAATTTAATTAAAAGATGATTAAGATAACTGCGAATGATCCTCATAGAAAATCATGGCTTGATGTTGCCGATGATTCTGATTTTCCAATTCAAAATCTTCCTTTTGGAGTATTTTTAACTGCCGATGATATCGTAACTATTGGAACACGCATTGGCGATTATGCGATTGATTTGGCTGCGTTACATCAGTTGGGATATTTTGAAGGAATCAATTTGACTGATGATATTTTTTTGCAAGATACTTTAAACGATTTTATAAGTTCCGGACGAAAAACGTGGCGCGCCGTAAGAAACAGACTTGCAGAAATTTTTGATGAAAACAACTCGGAGCTTCGTGACAATCAAGAACACAGAAAAAATATTTTATTTAATATTGACCAAGTAGAAATGCAATTGCCGGTACAAATCGGAGATTACACTGATTTTTATTCGAGTAAAGAACACGCCACCAATGTAGGCACGATGTTCCGCGGCAAAGAAAATGCATTAATGCCCAACTGGCTTCACATTCCGGTTGGTTATCACGGGCGAAGCTCTTCAATCATCCCAAGCGGGATTAACATTCGCCGCCCCAACGGTCAAACGATTCCCGACGGTTCCGACACGCCGGTTTTCGGACCCTCCAAACAAGTGGATTTTGAACTGGAGATGGCTTTTATCACTACAGACGGAAATGCCCTTGGCGAACCGATTCCTGTGAATGAAGCAGAAGATTATATTTTTGGATTGGTACTCTTTAACGATTGGAGTGCACGAGACATTCAAAGATGGGAATATGTACCTCTTGGTCCTTTTCTTGCGAAAAACTTCGCTTCTACCATCTCTCCGTGGATTGTAACTTTAGATGCGCTGCAGCCTTTTAAAGTCGAAAGTCCGAAAATGGAAAAACCAGTGTTCCCGTATCTGCAATCGACAGGCAAAAAAAGTTATGACATTCATCTGGAAGTGTATTTACAACCTGAAAATGCAGAAGCCCAAAAAATTTGCTCCTCCAACTTTAAATACATGTATTGGAATATGAGTCAGCAACTTGCGCATCACACAATCAATGGTTGTAATGTTAACAGTGGCGATATGATGGGAAGCGGTACAATTTCCGGTCCAACTCCGGATTCATACGGGTCGATGTTGGAATTAACGTGGCGCGGACAAAATCCTTTGAAAATGAATGACGGAAGCGAAAGAAAATTTATCAATGACAACGACAGCGTCATCATGAAAGGCTATTGCAAAAAAGACGGCATCCGAATTGGTTTTGGAGAATGTAAGTCAAAATTATTGCCTGCGCTTGACTTAAAATTTTGAATTAAATCGGAGTTAACCTATTAAAAAATCATCATCAGGAACTAAATCTGATGTTGATTTTTTATTTTAATTAAACTACTATTTATTTTATTAATTTTTTGATAACCTCGAAATCAATATCATAATGCGAGGCATCGTATATTGATTTTCCGTTTTTAATAATTAGTACTTGCGGACTTTCGTGAAGCACACCAAATTGTTTTTCAATTTTATTAGAAATAGTTCTGTATTCCCATATATCCAAATAATAAAGTTTCAACCGCGTTTCTAATAATTTAAAAGCATTCTCAAAGGTTTTCAACACGCTTTTACTGATTTCACAACGTGTTGAATGTTTAAAAATCAATACCGGAACCTCCTCCGATTCTTTTAAAATCGTTTCCAGTTGTTTCGCTTCATTTAAAATATTCCAAGGAATTTCAATAATAGATTCCTTAGCAATATCGCGTGCAGATTTTAATTTATCAAAAAGACTCATTTTTAGTGATGGTTAAATTTCGTTTTACAATATTATAAAGGATGGATTTAAAATATGAAAAACATTACGTTAAATATGTCATAATGTCGTTTAAATTTCGCAGAATACGAGACAAATTGTCTTATTTTTAGATTGGCTCTAAAGTTGAAATAATCCTTCAAAAAAAACTGAATTTGAATCTATGAACTTTAATAATTTTACCATAAAAAGCCAAGAGACCATACAACAAGCCCATCAAATTGCTCATGGTTATGGTCATCAACAAATTGAAAACGAACATATCCTTAAAGCGTTATTTGAGATTGATGAAAATGTAGTTCCTTTTATTTTAAAGAAACTCAATGTCAATGTGCAGATGTTGCAAGAAATCTTAAATAAGCAATTGCAGAGTTTTCCAAAAGTTTCCGGTGGGGATTTGATGTTATCGCGTGAGACGGCGAGAACCATCACTGAAGCCTCTACAATTGCCAAAAAGATGAATGACGAATATGTTTCAATAGAGCACATTCTTCTTGCAATTCTCAATTCCAAAAGCAGCATTGCTCAAAGTTTGCGAGACCAAGGGGCTACAGAAAAAGACATGAAAGCTGCCATTCAAGAATTGCGAGGCGGTGAAAGAGTCACTTCACACAGTGCAGAAGAAACTTATAATTCACTCAATAAATATGCGAATAATCTAAATCAATTGGCTCGCGACGGAAAATTAGATCCGGTGATTGGTCGCGATGAGGAAATTCGTCGAATTCTTCAAATTTTATCGCGTCGAACCAAAAACAATCCGATGCTTGTGGGAGAACCGGGAACCGGAAAAACTGCAATTGCAGAAGGTTTAGCACACCGGATTGTGGATGGTGATGTTCCTGAAAACTTAAAGAATAAAGAAATCTATTCTTTGGATATGGGAGCCTTAATTGCCGGAGCAAAATACAAAGGTGAATTTGAAGAAC
>LSQX01133597.1_pt2 | contig 21400 bp, 19 predicted proteins | sample 654561 | NCBI WGS metagenome assembly LSQX01 (sample SAMN04489861, study PRJNA283612) | anaerobic digester metagenome | isolation source: 4 biogas reactors fed with cattle manure at either 37C or 55C with and... | place: Denmark: Kongens Lyngby | collected 2014 | reverse complement strand
TTTACCGTCTGCTAATTTAATTAGAAATGGAGCCTTTGACCGGCCCCTCTTACAGACGCAATATTTGGTTAACGGGGGTAGCGAAGATAGATTCTCAGTTACAGCTACAGACTCCATTGGCAATCTCCCACTGACAGATGACTACTTTAAGGGAGCGAATATCCACATTTTTCGCTCCAGTAATGAGGGGATGCAAAAACTACACTCTGCCACTGTCAGCAATTATGAGATCGGTCGTCTGCTCAATAGAACTGCTATAGATTTGACCGACGACGTCAAGGAAGTGCAATGGTTTGATTTTGCTGAGTCTGAAGAAATGGCTGAACGCGTTGTAGTAGCAGGCTCAGACGGGACTTTGCTATCATTCGACAAAAATAACGAGATAAAAGTAATCAAGTCAGGTCACGAAGATGACATTACATCTATCGTGTATGGCAGTGATGGTTTTTTGGCGGTTGATCTTGGCGGCCGTTTTTATATGTCTGACGATGGCTTGAACTTCACAGAACTAGATCTGGTCGGTAGCGGCCCATTGTACGATGTGGCTTATCGCGCTGACGCCGGAGGAGATTCGGGCTTTTATTTAGTAGCAGGGCAAGCGGGACAATTGTATTTAGGTCGGGGCAGAGAATTTGAAGAGGTCAATCTTACTTTGGGAGAAAGCTTAAATGCGCTGGTGGTTCCTGAAGAGGGGATTATGTACGTCCTAGGCAGAAACGGCAGTGCCTTATATTCTCACAACGGAATCGACTGGCAGCAAGACGAGAGTTTAGCGCTTGAGGGAGACTGGCTTTGCGGTGATGTAACCGAAGACGTGATGTTTATTGCCGGCAGCGACGGTCTAATGGCCGTTAAACGCGGTGATGATGAGTTTGAAATCTTGGATCGAGACCGTCTGCTTCCGATTTTAAGACTCTCACACGATGAAACAATCGCTCCCGGCATGCTCACGGAAATTGAGTGGCCGGATTTGCAAGAGACGAGCTTGTTCAGCTCAGAGCATATTATTGTGATTGACGAAACGGGCATAGCGTACCAGTCGCTGAACCAGGGTGATGACTGGGAACTGGTCGGGAATTCCGAAGATTCACTTGCCGCGATGACAAATATGGAGCGCTTACCTTCGGGTCGGGTTTTTATTGCTAAAGAAGACGGCAATATTGATTGGGCTACGTTTTCATCAGTCTTTACGTTTAGTCCGGCTTTAGATTCCACTAACGTTATGTCCGGTGATTATGTGACTGTCGATCTTTCAACTGTTGTAGCCCTCAACACGGCTCAATTGCCGGAGCTATACCCCGAAGTGGATGTTCAAAGCGGAGAGTGGCTTGTATCAGGCAAGGCTGCGGCAGCAATCGTTCCCGTGTCTGAAAGCGGTTACGTCGAAGAATCTGACGATACTCTGCTCAAACGCAGACCGCGAGGCAGCGTCTTGCGGATAGAGCAGGCGCAGGAAGAGGCAGAGGTGTCTTATCAGGAAGCTGACGCTCGACTGGATAAGCAGAATCTTTTTTCCTTGCGACGTAAAGCTTTAATCGGAGAGCAGCTCCTAAATCCGATGCGTCCGTATTTGGATGTGCGCTTGGTGCAGCAAATCGACACAGAGAATCTAATCAGAGCTGTGGAGCCCTCTGTTTTCCCTCTTGAGTTTGATATTTGTCTTGAAGGAGACATGCAAGGACCTTTAGAAATCTGGCTCTCGGGTTCGAATTTTGAAGTTTATGAAGAAATTGAAGTGAAAAAAGGCTGGCAACACATCAATACGGTGTTACTGTTGCCGCGGGCGCTCAATCCTCAAGATGAGGTCTTTCTGAACATTGGTTTTGCCGGAGATGCCCGCATCTATCTCGACAATATTTTTATGGGCCGTACGGACGAAGAACCGGATAACATTTCATCCTTAGTGAAGAACCTAGCTGCCGTTTCTCCGGAATTTCCGGTCTTGCGGCTAGACTGTGTTCCGATCGGAAAACCGGGCTTCAGTCCTTTTTCTTGGGTCTTGCCGGAGGGTGAAACCAGCTATCATTTAGCTAACAGCAAAGGCTTGAGTGAGCGCCATAACCTCGGAGCCGTTCTGCAGCTGGCAGAAGAGGTCAATGCTTCACCTTGGCTGGTGCTGGATGCCAGAGCGGGAGAAGAGGAAATCGATAAGCTTTTGGAATATTTGGCCGGCTCACCGCTTTCAACCTACGGCAGAATTAGAGCCAATGAAGGAGTTCTCGGACGCTGGACCGATGCTTTCGATCTTGTGTACATCGAGCTGGTCGACAGCGCGGATAGCTTTCCTTCAGACGGATTAAAAGCGCAGCGAGTCAACTGGGCGGTGGAGCAATGTCAGAAGTCTGCCATCTATCCGGAGATTGCAAATAAATTGGTTTTTATTGACGGAATGGAATATGAAGACGGCGGTCTGCGTACCAATGTTGATTTTCACGCCAGTGCTTTACATAGTGATCAGGAAATGCTGAACAGCGAGTCCGAATTGGAAGCTTTCTTGAGTGAGTGGCAGCAGTCGCTGCCGCGGCGTACGATAATTGGCAGCTCGTTCCGCCCCGAATTGATTTCTTCCTTGCATCATGGAGATGCATTAAGTACCCCGATGCGAGTGGCAGATGTGGCTGCTTTAAGTCTGGCCGCACTCGAAAGCGATAACGAGCTGGTCTTGCTAGATGCAAATATGTTAAATCAGACTTATTACGAGGGAAATAATGCACAAATTTCGCTCTTAGAACTGGCTGAGTCGCTTCAGGGCGCGCGGGTGCTGGACAGGGCTGAACGAGAACCGCTGCTTGATGCAGGCTCAGAACTTCCCGGACAGGAAGGAACGGCTGATTCGAGTCTCCTGCTTTTTTCATTCAAAAATGAGCAAACTTACTTGTTTGTGGCAGTAAATTTGGGTGAGAATGCGGAGCAACTCACTTTGCGCGGTCTACCGGAGTTGGAGACGATAACGCAGAAAGGCTACGATCATCAAGGCCGACTCATTAGGGAAGAAGAACAAAAACGTATCAGAACCTCCTTTTCGGTCATGCCGGGGGGATTTTTGGTGCTGGAGCTAGTCACCGCTGATTGAGGATGTTGCCAGCCTCTTGAACTCGTGCAATACTAGCCGTTATGAGTTCGCAAAAAAGCGTAGAAGAGGGTTATAAATGGAATGGCTTGAGTTATTAAAAGCAATAGTTTACGGCATTGTCCAAGGGATTAGCGAGTGGCTGCCTATTAGCAGCACCGGTCATCTAATCCTTTTGGAGGAATGGTTGCCGCTTAATGTAGGTACGTCAACGGATCAGGCGTCAGCCTTTTTCTCATTGTTCATGGTCACCTTACACCTTGGATCCATCATGGCTGTCATTATCAATTTCTGGCCGGATCTCTGGCCCTTGAAGCGAAGAACGACCTTGGCTTTGTCGCCGGAATCTTGGGACGAAGCGGAATATATTAATTTCTTCTCAGATTCCCTACTGCTGAGCAAATCGCAGCTGCGCATGTGGGTTAATATTCTGATTGCTGTTATCCCTGCGGCGGTTGTAGGACTGCTGTTTCAAGATACCTTTGAACGCCTCTTTTATAACCCTATATCGGTTGCTATTGCTTTAATAGCGGTAGGTATAGCTTTTATTGTAGTGGAAAATTATGTATCTACTAAGAAAAGCAGCATAAATGAAATCAATCAAATCGACTGGCGGATTGCCGTCATCATTGGCCTGTTTCAAGTTATTGCAGCAGTCTTTCCCGGAACTTCACGTTCGGGCATTACCATTTTAGGAGCGCTGTTGATCGGGCTTTCACGTCCTTTAGCGGCCAAGTTCACCTTCTATCTGGCGGTCCCGGTGATGATCGGGGCAAATGTGCTCAAGCTTTTCCGCTACGAAGGAGATATAAACAGCACTCAAGTTTTGGTGATTTTTGTCGGTATGCTTACGGCGTTTTTGGTTTCCATCTTTGTCATTCGTGGCTTACTCAAATTTATCAGGACGAATAATTTCAAACCTTTTGCCTGGTATCGCATCGCTTTGGGAATATTTGTGCTGGCAGTGGCTTACATGGGCTTGATATAATCAGAAGCACTTAAGCTCTGCGTCGCTACCTAAAAGGGAGGCGCAAAAGATTGATTGAGGTAAATAATGACTACTAATGACGCTAGCGTTAATAAAAATCTAATGACTAAGGAGCAGTTTCTGGCCTTGTTGCAAGATTTGCAGCTTCCGGATCAGGCCTTGGCCGTGCGCGCACGAGCAAGATGGAATAATCTCAGCAAGCCGCTCGCTTCCTTTGGTCAGCTGGAGCTTATGCATCAGAGGTTGGCAGCAATAGCGGGAAGCTCTGATCCCGAAATTAAACCACGAGCAGTGTTTGTTTTCGGAGCTGATAACGGTATTGAAAAGAGCAGAATAGATCCCGCACCAAGTCTTGTAGCTCCGCTTCTGCGCAGTATTGCTGCGAATACGGCCATAATCAATATCCTAGGCCGGCAAAACGAGACGACCGTAATTCCGGTCAATCTAGGAGTGCGTGACCTCAGTGACGAAGACGGAATTGTTCATATTGTTATTAATCCGGAGGGAACAGAAAATTTTGCGCAGACGGAAGCCATGAATGAAGCTGAAATGATGCTGGCCATTCAGCTGGGCTATGAGTTGGCGCTAAGAGCGATACAGAGTGGCTACAAACTCCTGATCGCAGGTGAGGCGGGAAGTGCGAATACTGCAAGCGCGACCGCTGTTTTGGCCGCCCTGGAAGAAACAGATGCCGCTTCAATCTGTAGCAGAGAGCCCGGTCTGTCGGATGATATGTTCTTGCGTAAACAGGAAATCATTGCGGCTGCGGTGAAAAAGCATGACGTAGAAGCTGGCGATCCTCTGCAGGCGGTGCATACCTTCGGAGGCTTTGATCTGGCAGCCATGATGGGCTTTTATGCTGCTGCGGCGCTAAATAAGGTGCCGATTATCCTCGACGGTTTGATCAGCCAGGTTGCAGCTGTGGTTTTGCATAAGCTACAGCCGAACATCAGCCATTACCTCTTTGCAGCGCATAAGACCAGTGAGCCCGGTTGCGAGCTTGCCTTACGCTCACTGGGTTTAACCAGCATCCTCGATCTGGATATTTTTCACGGCGAGGGTAGTGGAGCCGTTATAGCCTTGCCGCTGATGGATAGCGCCATTGAAATCTACCGTGAGTCCGCTCTTCTTGACGACGGTGTTGATTTCATTAACTGAGGTGAAAATTAGCGAAGCATCGCAATTTATTAATAAAGCCTGTAGCAAATGTATCAGCAGCCGCCGTAGAGGCTTAAACAAATTCGATTTTAGTATATAATGCTCAAAAGACTATGCTATAAAGATAGTTAAAACAGGAGGAAAATGAATGGATAAGTATGTATGTGATGTCTGTGGCTATGTTTATGATCCAGAGATAGGCGATCCCGATGGTGGTATCGACCCGGGTGTATCTTTTGCCGATTTGCCTGAAGATTGGCTATGCCCACTCTGCGGAGCACCCAAAGAGGATTTCTCACTCATAGAATAGTTATAAGAAGAAAAGCGAAGAAGGCCGAGATTTGATCGGCCTTCTTGATTGAAAGGGTTACAAAATGAACGTCCAAAAAATCAGCGAACGTGTTCTGTCGCTGGGTGCGTCGGATCCTAACCTACAATACTTCGATAAATTGATGCCCACACCCTATGGGACAACTTACAACAGTTTTATTGTGCGCGGTGAAGAGAAAACTGCTTTGCTCGATCCCGTTCAGAGTGATTCAATTCATCAGCTCTTAACAAATCTGGCAAAAGCCGGAATCACACATATCGACTACATCATCAGCCTGCACACGGAACAAGATCATTCCGGATCAACAGAACTCCTCTTGCAGCGCTTCCCGGAAGCCAAACTGCTGGGTTCAGCCAAAGTGGCGGAGTTTTTAGAAATACATCTCAATATCCCTGCTGATGAAGTGCAAATTATTGAAGATGGCGAAAGGCTTGATCTCGGCGGCATAGGCCTGACCTGCATCCCGATCCCTTTCGCACATTGGCCGGACAATACCATGTATTGGTTGGAAGAGGAGAGAATCCTTTTCAGTTCGGATCTGTATGGTAGCCATTATGCAGCGCCAACTTATAAAGCAGCGGACGAAGACATCCAGCTGGAGACGACGAGGTCATACTTTGCCGAGATTATGATGCCGACCAGCAAACAGGTCGCGCGCCACGTGGCTAAGACACGGGACCTTGATCCTGCCATTATCTGCCCGGCCCATGGGCCGATGTGGTTTGAACCGGACAAAGTCTTATCTCTTTACGAAGGCTATGTTTCAGACAAAGTCGAGCGCCGCGTGGTCATGCCCGTTGTTTCGATGCATGAGAGTTCGAGAACCATGGCGTATTATCTGGCGGAAAAACTCGAGAATCTGGGTGTTCCCGTCAATATTCATCATCTGGATAATCCTAATCAGGACTTGAGAGTTTCGATGGGCGAGGTGGTTGAGGACACTGTGGACGCCGCCTGTTTGATTATGGCTGCGCCGACTGTGCTTGTCGGTCCTCATCCTTCTGCGGGCGCCATGGCCTTGATGTTGAATGCCTTTAAACCGCCTTTACGCTATATTGGCCTGATTGGATCTTTCGGTTGGGGCAGTCAAATTGAGAAACGCTTCTATGATCTCTTGCCGCAATTGAAAGCTGAAAAGCTGGATACAATTCTAATTAAAGGATTGCCCAAAGAGGAGGAATACCAAATTTTAGATGATTATGCTCAGGCGATAAAAGAAAAATTGATGGGCTTGCCGGAGGGCGAGGTCTTCTAAGAGGCCTGATCGCAAGCTAGTATCTGGTAAGTATTAATAAACCGCTGAATCGCCAGCGGTTTATTCATTCTCGATCAAAGTTTCGAGCATTGTGGCGTAGAACTTTTCCGGATTACGCTTGAAGGAGAACGCCGCCTTGCGCGCCAAGTCCTCCGTAGGCAATTCTAGCTCCACACTGAAAGAGTCACCTTGATCACTCAGGTGCTGTACTTGTAGGAGAAAAGTATTCTTTTCTGTAGGGCGATAGTTTGCTTCGATAGATTTGCGCTTCCTGCGTTCTAGGCTCGTTTCGTCAAGATGCTCGTTCAGCCAGGTGCGGATGCTCTCCGGCAGCTGCTCCTGCAATGCCGCTACTACTTTTTCCCCTTCAGGAGTGAGATAACATTCCGCAGCACTTCTGTCAGTGTCGGGCTCGATCAAGAGATCGCTATCCATCAAAACAATCAGTTCTGAGGACTCAAGCCAGCTCAACGCTTCAGCCAACATGAAATAGTCAGCGGTCAAAGTCCCCAAGGCAGTTTCTATCAAATCGCTGCGCCGTAATCCCGGCGCTTCTTGCAGGATGTATAAGAGAACCAGCTTTTCTCTGCTTATGTCTCTGTTCATTTCTTCCCATCCTTTCTCACCAATCTCTCCACATAATATTTTATATACCTTGGCTGATCAAGTCTCTAGCTTTTTGTCATTAGCTTCGATACGCATCTAAGCATTAACCCTGAGAAAAACTTGACATAATCTTAGATATATATTTTAATGATATTTAGATAACGGCCTAAGTATACTTTTTTAGATCATAAAAGCTTAAGTAATCACAAACTTTAAGTAGGTGAGGCGGCAGGCGAGGAGAGGAACAATGGATAGAAAAATTATTGATCGTATAGTAGTAGAGAAAGAACCGGACTTCACCCGAGAGGCAGTAAATTTCACTAGTGAGTATTTTGCAGCTCTTTCCGAAGGCAAAGAATTCTTTGATCAAGCGAGCTTGGTGAAAGAAGAGCGCTACGATGAAGACGCAAGTGTCGTGGATGAGCGCTATAGTCAACTCTTGGACTACCTGAGCTCGATCCGAAAAGAAATGCCGCAGTTGTGGCAGGGGAAAGAAGACCTGCTACCACTTTTCATGTTGAACAATGAAAACGAAAACTATGACAATTTTGCAGAATCATTGTTTTTGAATATTCCTTCCGGCATAAGTTTGGCAGATCTGGACGTTGAGAAATTCACCATTGCTGCCAAGTTTGCCTTAATTGATCTAATACAAGATGATTTGGATATTCTGGCAGCAAGTCCGGAGGAGTTAGCGGAGATCTTCGGTGATTACCAGACTAGTGATTTGGACTTTGAGTTGCTGATTGAACAAGTCCAGAAGCTTGAATTCACGGATAGTCAGAAAATTTTCGTGTTAGATTTTTTCATTAATATTTCTGATTATTATGAAAAAATTATCTCCTCTCTGATAGAAGTGGAAAAATTATGCAAGCTGTCTTTTGAGATAATTCGTCCGCTCTTTGAAGAGAAAATAAAAAATTTGGATTCAGACTCCGGTCTGAAACACTTAAATGAACAGTGGCTGAAGCGTTTCGACTTCGAACAGATCAGTTTCCGCCGTGGAGAAGATATACACTTGTACGTGTCAATCGTTAGATACAATGGTCTCTGGCTTCGTTATTCCCAGAATTTTAATCAAGAACTGGTCATTGGTCTCGGTTTGATTTTTGCAGAAATGCTGGAAGTCAGCAGTAAGAGCGATCAGCGGCAATTGCTGGATCAGAAACAGCTCAACGCATTGTCGGACAACACTCGCTATCAGGTGATTCAAATTTTAGCTGAACGCCCGCATTACGCGCAAGAAATCGCAGACAAACTGGGCATCACGGCAGCGACTCTCTCTCATCATATGCAAATTCTGATTAACGCGTTACTGATCAAAATTAGAACAGAAGGTCGCAAAGTCTTCTATCGTCTCCAGACCTCTGAGATTAAACGCTTGGCATACTCACTTATGAGTTTTGCAGAAGCAGTGGAAAGGGGGGAGCATGAATAGTAACGCTCCGCAAAAACGAAAAAACCTAGCACTTGACTTGGCTGACGCCGAGTTTAGGAAGGAATATCTGCATTCTCGTGATTTTAAACTTTGGGACATACTGAAATATATGTATAAGCCGGTTCTAGCTAATCCGAAAATTTGCCTTGCTTCAATTGGCTATGCGCTGGCGGATGGGATCCTTCCTCTTTTCTCGGTCTTAATCTTTTATCTTTTAGTGGAAATCATTCAGAGTCCGGGTGCTAATCTCCAGCAGATATTGCTTGCTACGGGAGTATACGCGCTCTTGTTTTTTGCTTTTTCTACTGTGGCGACACAGCTCAAGAATCGCAACTATACCTTTTTTATGCGACTACGGATGCAATGGCTGAATCAGGCGTTAAATCAGTACATGACAATGGATTATGGACTCTATGAAAATGTCGAGTTTTTGGACGATTTCGGTAATTGGGACCGCTCAGTATCTAACAACGTTCAAGGCATTGAAGGTATCTGGCATCGTATCTTTGAGATGGGCGGTACCGTTGTTTCTTGCCTGCTCTTAGGAATTTTACTGACGACGCAAAGCCCTCTGATCGTGATTGTCGCTCTCGTTTTTCTCATAGCCTCTTATTTGATTCAGAGACATGTGACGGGCTTTAGGCATTCGCGGCGTGAAGAGCTGACACGGGTGAGAAGGCGCACGGGGAAAATTACGGAGGCGGCATCTGATTTCCGTTATGGGAAAGATTTGCGGTTGTTCAAGTTTTCGGGGAAATTTATGGAGCTTCTGCAGCCTCTGGTAAAGACTTATGAAAAGCTGTTGAAGCTCTTTACTTTGCGTTCGCTCCAGCTTTCTTTCATTGAAAGTCTGGCGCTCGTATTGATTGACCTGAGTAGTCTGCTCATTTTAATTAACTCCTTTTTGCAAGGTGGGATCACCTTGGCGACATTAGTCATGCTCTTGTCTGCAGTTACGGTTTTCAGCGCATTGATGCAAAAACTGGCAGAAAGCATGGCCTTCGTCAAAGAAGAATCTATGTATGTGGATGATACGATTGACTTTTTGGAAGCAGACCTGAAGTCGTCCGGAGGCTCAGCAGAGCTCAGCGGCAACGGCCCCGTTCATGTGCAATTTGAGAATGTATCCTTTTCCTATCCTGCCAGCGACAAGCTGGTTTTGGACAAGCTTAATCTAGAGATCAAGCCGGGAGAACGCCTAGCTTTGGTCGGTGTCAACGGAGCCGGCAAGACAACTTTGGTCAAACTCTTGACAGGCTTGTATCTGCCTACTGAAGGTAGAATTCTGATTGACGGAGTGGATAGCTCACATATTGAGCCTGAAAAATTATTTTCTATCTTCGGTGTCGTTTTCCAGGAATGCTCGCCTCTAGCTCTCACTGTAGCGGAGAATGTGGCGGGGACTGAGCTGGATATCGATCGCGAGAGGGTCGTGAAGTCTTTGCAGACCGCCGGCTTATGGGAAAAGGTCAGTTCGTTTGAGCTGGGCATTGACCAGCCTCTCCTCAAGGTAGTTGATGACAGAGGCACTATTTTATCAGGAGGCGAAAACCAGAAACTCTCCATCGCCCGCGCTCTTTATCGCGACGGGACGCGCTGTATGGTGATGGACGAGCCGACAGCTGCCCTGGATGCTCTGGCTGAAGCGAAGATCTATGAAGAGTTTGATGCGCTTCTCTCCGGTCGCACTGCGCTTTTCATTTCACATCGGCTGGCCTCGACTTTGTTCTGCGATCGCATCCTGCTCTTGGATGATGGAAGAATTGCCGAGCAGGGAACTCACGACGAATTAATGAAAAACGGCGGCCTCTATCAACACATGTTCACAACTCAAGGAAAATATTATCAGGAAAAAAGAGATGAGCAACAGGAGGAGCGCAATGGCTAAGATGAAAAAGATTAAAGTAGAAGCTAATCCAGAGGAGAAACAAGTCTCTTGGTCCAAGACAGTAGCGGTTCTGTTAAAGCTGGTCTATGACTTAGATCCGTGGTATTTCCTGATCATGATTGCTTCTGCGCTGGTTCAGGCGGCAAACAATATTTTAATCATCTTTATTCCGCGCATAATCATTGACGGCATAGCAGCAGCTTGGCAGTGGCAGAGGTTTCTGCAGGTCATTCTGCTGCTAGTGGCTGCCAAGTATATCTTGCGGCAACTGTCGGCCTGGCTCAAACGAAAAGACGAAATCCATCAGAGTCTGCTCCAACAAAGGGTGCCGATTTACTTCGCAGCCAAAGTCATGCGAATGGATTATTCCAAGCTAGAAGATACCGATATACTTGATCTGAAAGAAAGAGCTCTCTTTCCGCTAACGAACTACGGTTCACTCCTGCAACTGTTCCAAAAAACCATAGTATTTCTTAGCTCAGTCATCACCTTGGCGGGGGTAATTACGATCTTGATCAGCTTTAGCGGACTGCTCACTTTGACACTCTTTGTTTTGGCCGCTATCGGCTTGTTCTTAATGGGAAACTTCTTAAAGGTAATGCAGCGCGTGCAGCAAGAGATCATTCCGGTTAACCGACGCTACGCCTATTACTCAGGGGTAATGACGCAGCCGGATTTTCAAAAGGAATTTCGCATCTACGATATGAGTTCTCTTCTGATGAATAAGGTAAACACTTATACGGATGAGATCGGCGATTGGCTGCATCAGATTTATTCTAGTCAAGCCAACGCTGAAAGCGGCCAGGCCGTGACTACTGCTCTCAGCCGCTTCGCCACTTTCGCTTATTCTGCGGGCAGAGTTTTCACGGACAGCCTAGGACCCCAGATCAGCATCGGTCACTTCACCGTCATCATCGGAGCAGCAGAGAATTTTGTCTCTTCCTTAGAAAGTGCGGTGTCTGCAATCATGATGATGGTTCAAAACGTCAGCCACTGTGTTCCGTTTGCGACCTTCATGCTCATGCCGGAGAGGGGAGTCAGCAGCGGCGATTTAGAGGCAGGGGAACTGGAGTCGATCGCTTTTGAAAACCTAGTCTTTTCTTATCCCAACAGTGATCGCGTCATTCTGGACGATATCTCTTTTGAAATTAAAAAAGGTGAAAAAATTAGCATCGTAGGCTTAAATAACGCAGGCAAAAGCACCATCGTAAAACTGATCTGTCGCTTGTTTGAACCCGATAGCGGGCGCATCCTTTGGAACGGTATTGATATACGCGATTACGATTATGATTCTTATCTGGAACAGATATCGTGTGTTTTCCAAGACTTCATGGTTTTTCCCTTTACGATCCAAGACAATATCGATCCTTTGGGCGAGAGTGGAGAAGATGAAGTCTGGGAGATCTTAGATGAAGTAAGCATGGGCTCTGACGTCCGCTCCTTGCCGCAGCAGTTGAACACGTATCTGGATAAGTCGCTCTTTGAGGAAGCTACGGATATGTCGGGAGGTCAGAAGCAGAAAATCGCAATTGCCCGCGCCGTCCGGAAAGAGGCGGATTTGGTCATTTTGGATGAACCGACCGCTGCCCTAGATCCTTTGGCCGAAAGTGAGGTGTACGAGCATTTCAACGACTTGGTGCGAGGGCGGACGGCCATCTTCATTTCGCATAGGATGAGTTCTTCTGTTTTTTGCGACAAAATCTTGCTTTTGGATGGCGGTCGCATTGCCGCAATGGACAGTCATGAAATCCTGATGAAAGGCAATAATTTGTATCGAACCTTGTTTGAGACACAGGCTGCTAATTATAGAAAGTAAATACTTCCTGCTCGACGAGGCTGACTTCACCCTCTGAGTTTTCGTAGATATAGTCAGTGAAAGTCTCGGACATCTGTTCTGCCTCGCTTTGGCTCAGGGCTGTATAGCTTAGACCAATAACAAGTGTCTGCTGTGCGTCCTGAGCTTCAACTTCTTTTACAGATACATTGTAGCGATTGCGCATGGAGTCGACGAGCGAGCGCTTTACCTTTCGCTTGTCCTTTAAAGAGTGTGACCAGCTTAATCTAATGACAAAACGCATGACGAGAATGAACATCTTTTAATCCTTCATATCCTCTAAAGTGAAATTCTCACTGGGATAGCTAACAGCATGACCGCGTTTGGCAGCTTCCAAGAGTGTTAAGACCAAACTGAGGGAGCTGAGCCCGTCAGCTGCGGAAGGTAAATCAGAGCAGGCTGTCTGAGAATCTAGAACGGCCCCATATAAGAGGGTATGAGCTTTGCCGACATGCTTGATGATGCCGACGCCGTCCCGTTTGATTAGCCGCTTTAAAGCCGGGCGCAGGATGCGCGGGCTTTTCTTTGTTTTCTCGTCGTAGGTGAGGGAAAAGGAGATTTTCCCGCCCTTGATGCCGGCGGACAAAGTTCCCTTCTCGTAACGGAGAAAGATGGACGCCTCTTGCTGCTTAGGGTCTGTTAGAGTACTGCCTTCAATCGCGACTAAAGCCCCTGAGTCGAGGCTGAAAACTCCCATTCCCAGATCTGCTGCTTCAATATCGTGATAAGGAGGAGCCAGACGGCAGACAGCGTCTTGCGGTAGTTCACCTAAAAGATAAAAAACCAAATCGAGTGCGTGGATGGCTTGATTCATCAACGCTCCGCCTTCGTGTTCCCACGTTCCGAGCCAATTCGATTGATCGTAGTAGGCCTGGTCGTGTCCCCAGCGCACGGTTGCAGTAGCTGAGAGGATGCGACCAAAGGAGCCTGCAGTCAAAAAGTCTTTCAGTTCTTGGACGCCGGGATAGAAACGATAAGTGAGACAAGGAATAATGCAGCGGCCGCTTTGTTCGGACTTGTCTTGCATGGTCTTGCCTTCCGCCACGCGTAGTGTCATCGGCTTTTCCACGATAACGTCGGCCCCTTTTTCCATAGCATAAAGCGCCAAGTCTAAATGCGATGTCGGCGGAGTTGCAATTGCGACCAGATCGGCGGGGGGAGACTCGGGGAGGCTTCCGGCAATGGGCAGGACGGGCAGACCTTTCCGCAGTGCTGCGAACTCAGCTCGCGCTTTCTCGCTGGTTTCGACCAGAGCCACGAGGCGCAGTTTGCCCCGTTTTTCATAAAAGTTTATGGCTCGTAAGTGGCGTTTACCCGCACTGCCTAAACCGACTAAGATAACCTCTGTGACCTTTTTCTTCATTTGCAAAGACCATCGCACACAGAATTGACGAGGGCGTTGACAATTCTTTCGTCCGGTATCTCCTCCTCCGCTGTCAGGCCGAGATAATGCCTTAAGCGGTTTTGGTAGTACTTGGAAGTCTGTGAAAACTGCAGCATGACGGCAGTGTTGTCGATGAAATAGCTCGCCATTTCCAGATCGATGTCGGAGCGAAGTTCGTTTTTCTCCATGGCGTTTTCCAAGAGTTTCACGTAAGCAGAGCGGAAGCTGATCTCCATTTCTTTAGACAATTGCTCGGAGTATGGGTTCAGAGAATCGGTCGTCAGTAGAAGATAAAGTTTGGAAAGGTCGGGATATTTTCTGCTATATTCTAAAGTCATCTCGAACAATTTAGTCATCGCGGAACGAAAGCTGTCTTCTTTCTGCGGGCTCCATTCCGTGACAATCTGCTCCAGCACCGCATAGCCCATTTCCGCGATCGCTTTAAAAAGATCTTCTTTGGAGGAGAAATAACTGTAGAGTGAACCGACACTGATGCCGGCCTTATGTGCTATATCCTGAACACTGGCTGCCTCGTAACCTTTTTCAGAAAAAACCGAGATGGCAGCCCAGTATACTTGAATTTGCCTATCACGAGTTGTTTTCTCGAAAGTCGGTTTGTGGTAGATGTTTCGTTTCAAGTGACTGGCTCCTTTATTAAGTGTTAATTCATTATCACACATTTAAGAAAAAATGTTTTTATCTTCTGCACAGCAGATGAATAAATCCTAATCTTTCTGTATTGCTATGCGAAGAAATATCTTTTCAGCATTTCAAAAACCGCGTTTGATGGCTTGAATTAGAGGTTTTGCGCCTTTTTGAATAAAAACTGAAAATACACTTTGATAATTTATGCATGAAAAATTAATAAATCATTACTTATTTTACAAAGATGATTGTTAGGAAAGTGCTTTTCTTAACTATATGTACAAAAAAATGTGTTGTAATAGATGATTTTAGCTGTTAATATACAATCAATGAATTACATGTACTGGGAGGTAGTACGATGATTATTGGAGTTCCAAAGGAAATTATGCCTGGTGAGCGACGCGTCGCTGCATCACCAGAAACGGTAGCAAAGATGGTCCAGGATGGTCTCACGGTGTTAGTAGAAAAGGATGCGGGCGAAGGCGCCTTCTATCATGATTCTGACTACGTAGCCGCAGGCGCTGAGATCGTAGAAAACGTAGTTGAGCTTTTTGATCGTTCCGCGGTCATATTGAAGGTCAAAGAACCTTTGATGAATGAAGAGCATAATCGACACGAAGTCGATCTAATGCACGAAGGGCAGCTCTTGATTACGTTTATACATCCTGCTTCACCAGTGAACCATCAGATGGTAAAACACATGGCGGAACACGGGATTACTAGCATTACTCTAGATGGCATTCCCCGTATAACCCGTGCTCAGAGCATGGATGCTCTTACATCGATGAGCACATGTGCAGGTTACAAAGGCGTTCTTCTAGCAGCCAACTCTTTACCAAAATTCGTCCCGCAGATCTTTACTGCGGTAGGAATGATTAAGCCGATCAACACTCTGGTAATAGGTGTCGGCGTGGGTGGCTTGCAGGCATTGGCTACGGCGAAACGTTTAGGCTCTCAAGTTTATGCCGCGGATATTCGTCCGGCCGCATCTGAGCAGGCTCAGTCGCTCGGTGCCAAGGTAATCGATCTGCAGGTTCCTGCTGAAGAGGCTATTGGTGCAGGCGGTTATGCCCTAGCACTAAGTCAGGAAAGGCTGGAAGCCGAGCGCGAGATTTTGGCGCAACATCTACCTGAAATGGATATAGTCTTCCTGTCAGCTCTAGTTCCGGGCAAGATGGCTCCGACTCTGATCACTGAAGAAATGGTCAAGAGCATGAAGCCGGGCTCAGTCATTGTCGATATTTCAATTGACCAAGGTGGCAACTGTGCAATAACGCCGCCGGGACGTGTTGAAGACAAACATGATGTTACTATTATCGGCATTAAAAACCTACCGGGATTGCTGCCCACCAGCTCTACCTGGATGTTCGCTCAAAACGTGTACAATCTCTTGTCTTACTTGATTAAAGACGGAGAAATCGTGATTGATCTTGAAGATGAAATTATCCAGAGTTCTCTCACTACCTACGAGGGGAAAGTGGTCCATAAGGGAACACTTGAGGCTTTTGAGGCTCTGGGTCACTAGTTGACTGTGCCGCGCACTTAATTGTGCGCGGCATGCTTTTTTGAAAATTAAATTTATGCAAGGAGAGTAGGAATGGGATTAGAACATTTAATCTTAATAATAGTTTTTGTGGTATCAATGCTGGTCGGCTACAAAATAATTGACCGTGTTCCAAGCTTGCTGCACACTCCGTTGATGTCGGGCATGAACGCTTATTCCGGTGTCACGGTCTTAGGTTGTCTGACGGCAACCGCATTGGCGACAGGCATGGGTAGCAAATTTTTGGGCTTTATCGCCATCGTCATCGCAATGATTAATGTCGTTGGTGGCTTTGCAGTTACAGACCGTATGTTGCGTATGTTTCATTCAGAAGAAGATGAGGGGAGAGGTAAATAATGTCTTTGTTTAATTCCTTGTCATTACTAATTCCGGTACTAGCAGTAGAGCGGCCGCGTACAGGTACTGCTGGTACACTTTATTACATCTTAGCAGCATTTTTGGCCATAACCGTGCTCATTGGAATTTCCATGATGAGCAAAGTCAAAACTTCGGTCAAAGGCAACCTGATCGGTTCCATCTCGATGCTCCTAATGATCATATTGACCTTGTGGTATTGGGATATTTTCTCCTTTGTTGAGCTTTATATTGGGATGCTGGTCGGTACCGGTTTGGGTATCTGGCTTTCCATTAAGGTGGATATGATACAAATGCCGCAGATGGTCGCGATCCTAAACGGCTTTGGGGGTGCGGCCTCGATGCTTGCCGGTATCTTGACCCTGATTGCAGCCGGCGACGGTTCTACGACTGACATCTTTTCACTGGTTACCGCTGGCTTGGCCATCTTTGTCGGAACTCTAACCTTCACAGGTAGTGTCATCGCGGCCTTTAAGCTGCATGCCATAATTACTCAAAAGCCGGTTGTCTTCAAGAGACATGCGTTATGGACCGGCCTAACTATAGTGGCCTCACTTGTAACTGTGGTGTTTTTAAGTATTCCTGCAGTTTTGGCAGTCACAGTCGCAAAAGCGATCTTGATTATTCTTTGCACCATCTTATCCGGCTTGTTCGGCGTTATCTTCGCCATTCGTGTTGGCGGAGCCGACATGCCGATTACGATTTCACTACTCAACTCCTTCTCGGGTGTTGCCGGGTCTATTGCCGGTCTGGCCATATCAGATCCTTTACTGGTTGCAGTTGGCGGTATCGTCGGAGCCTCAGGCTTGCTCTTGACTCAGATTATGTGCCGTTCAATGAACCGCAAACTGATGGATATCCTCTTGGGCAAAACCTCGACTCCTCAGCTTAAGGGTGCGAAAACTCCTGCCATGGCTACTACCGGCGGCGGTGTTGCTGTGCCTGCAGACGATTTTGTTGAGACTTCTGTAGAAGTTCCTGTAGAGCCTGAAGTGCCGACGGGCCCAGCCTACGCCAAATGGTTAAATGATGCCGAAAAGGTAATTATTGTTCCCGGTTACGGCATGGCTCTGTCCCAGGCTCAGCCTTTAGTGAAAAATCTTGCGAACGAGCTGGAAGAAGCTGGAAAGCAAGTCGAGTTTGCCATTCATCCTGTTGCCGGACGTATGCCCGGTCACATGAATGTTCTCTTGGCTGAAGTGGATGTGCCATACGAGAAACTCCATGAGATGGAGGAGATTAACCCTCAGTTTGAAGAAACTGACGTTGCTATAATTATCGGTGCAAATGACGTGGTGAACCCTGCCGCTAACACAGCGGAAGGCACACCTATTTATGGCATGCCGATTCTTAATGTCGAAGAAGCCAAGCATCTCATTATTATGAACTACGACAAGCAGCCCGGTTATGCCGGTGTCGACAACCCGCTTTACGATGAGGGTAGGGAAGATCAAATAGCTCTTCTCTTGGGAGATGCTAAGGAATCTTTGCAAACACTGCAAAAAGAATATCGCTTGGGCTTTTGCCCTGTGGAAGTGAAAGAAGAAATTGAGTCGGAAGATGCTGTACCTGCACATGTTGATTGGCTTGATGCGGCAGAAACTGTAATAATCGCCCCTGGCTACGGTATGGCATTGTCTCAGGCTCAATCGGTGGTAAAACAGCTGGCTGATGAATTGGAGCAGAAGGGCAAGCAAGTTGAGTTTGCGATTCACCCTGTTGCCGGTCGTATGCCAGGTCATATGAACGTGCTTTTGGCCGAGGTGGACGTGCCTTACGAGAAACTTCATGAAATGGATGAGATTAATCCTAAGTTTGCAAGTACCGATGTCGCTATAATTATCGGTGCAAACGACGTGGTCAATCCTGCGGCTAACACAGCGGAAGGTACGCCTATCTACGGTATGCCGATCCTTAATGTCGAAGAAGCTAAGCATGTTATTATCATGAACTATGACAAACAGCCCGGTTATGCCGGCGTCGATAACCCCTTGTACGAAGAAGGACGAGGAGAGAAGATAGCACTCATGCTGGGAGATGCGACAGAGTCTTTGAAATCATTATTACAGGATTTGAGAGAATACTGCGCTTAAATCACTTTTAGCAAATAGCAGAAAAAAGGGTTCTCGTGGAATGTCTGCGAGAACCTTTTTTTAGTTCATTTTCGTGCCTGGCACAAAAATGAACCTGGCACAAAAATGAACTTCTTAGACATTTCCTAGAATCACGCGATCCAGATGCTGTGAGGCGATATCTCTTAGCTCGTGCAATAAGGCGATGTCGGTAGCTTTTTCGGTGGAGCGATAGCGAGGGAAGTACCTCGTAAGATGCAGTGGCAGTTGTGGGTCAATGGAGGCAAGGAATTTCGCTTCTGCTTCCATTTCTTTAGAATCGTCCGAGAGGCCTGGGACAACCAAGGTGGTGACTTCCACGTGTGCGTGAGCAGCCGCGCGCCTGATAGTCTCCTTAGTAGTTTCTAAATCCCCACCCAGCCTCCGATAAGCTTGTTCTGAGAATGCTTTCAGATCGATGTTCCAAGCGGTGATTAGAGGTAGGAGTTCCTCTAGAAATCTTGTTGTGAGTTGTCCGTTCGTTACGACAACAGTTTCCAGACCTTGCTCGCGGGCGATCTCTGCAGTATCTCTTACGTACTCATAAGAAACCAAGGGTTCGTTGTAGGTGAAGGCGATACCGCAGTTACCTTCATCTTTCATCGACAGAGCCAAACCCACCAACTCAATGGGGGCAATATAACGTGTGGGGATAGAATCAGGCTTTGCTCGGGCAATGTCATAGTTTTGACAGAAATAGCAATTCATATTGCAGCCAAAACTTCCGACGGAGAGGATTTTCTCGCCGGGACGGAAAAAACTGAGCGGCTTCTTTTCAATCGGGTCCAAGGCGAAGGCCGTGATGCGGTTGTAGCTGATGGAGATTACCTCGCCGTTTTTGGCCTGGCGAGCGCAACAAAAACCTATGTCTCCCTCTTTTAGTCGGCAATGCCTTGTGCAAACTGGGCAGACAATCTGCAGTTGAGCTGCGGGACTATTGGCGCTCATGTCGCTTCACCTCGAAACGTTCAATCTTGTAATCTTTATCCGGATTAATCCCCGCCTTGATCAAGGCAATGGCAAGCTGATCCTCTACTGTGTCAATACCCTCCAGACGAGGCAAGAGTAGTCCGCGACGCTGCCCGGAGCTGACAATAACTCCGTAGCGTTCCGGGTCAAGCTCGTCTCGAGAATCTACCGTCTCTTTTTCACCTAAGATATCCACGCTATACTCGAGCTTGTCCAGCTCAGAAGGCTGTACGGAAGGAAAGCGCGGATCATATTTGGCTGCGGAAACAGCATTATGGATAATCTCCTCTGCGACATTTTCTCGACAGGCTTCAATGGTGCCGATACAGCCGCGTAGATTGCCGTCTTTATGTAGCGTAACGAAGGCACCGCTTCGCTGCTCCACTAGCTCTCGTGGCAAGTCGTTGGGAGTGGGCATAGTTTCCCCTTCTCGAACGAAAAATTCCACGCTATCTTGTGCGAGTTTTAGGTAAGGATTATTAGTTCCCTTATCTGCTTTTCCTGCGCCTCTCTTCTTGCCCCGGTCCTCCTGCTCTTCACGTTTCTCCGCTTCCTCGAGCTCCTGCTGCGGCGTGAAAGCGGCTATCGCGTAGCCGACACCGAAGGTTCCTTCATAGGAATACAGCTCAGAATCAAAATCCGTCTCGGACAAGGCTCCAGCCATAACTTGGAAGGTGCGCAGCCCGCATTCCTGAGCGCCTTCAACCAGATCCGGGTCAAGCTCCAGTAAGCGTTCCAGCTCGCCGCTGGCGAAAATATCCGTCAGTTTTTGATCCAACCTTGGTCCCTCTGCACGATAACCGTAAGGGCCGTCGGCTTTTAAAACATGGGAGAGGTCACCGGAGGCAATGAAAACGGTACGCTTGTTGGAACGGTTGACTGCCTCCGCAACTGCTCGGCCAAAGTCATAGTGGGCCTTAGGCTTGAGGAGCGATATCCCCAGACGTAAGAGCTTAAAATCGCGATAATATTGATGGATGAATGCTAGCGGCAGCAGGGTGCCGTGATCTAATACGCGAGCTTCCACATGAGTATATTCCAGCGGAATGTTGCGCTCGGAGCTGACAATCTTTAACCTCTCCACCAGCTTCTGGTCATATTCGACTTCCTCTCGGACAGAGTTGATCCCGAAGGCGCGCATATCGCCTTCAGCGTGAGGAGCATTGGCGACGTAAAAGGCTGATCGCAGCAGGGGAGCGTGCGAGCTGCAGATAATAATGCTTTCGGGTGCAAGCGCGGCGATTTCCTGCGCTGCTCTGTGATAGGCAGCGGATGTCTTCGCTACTTTCTCTTCTTCGCCTCTGCCCACTTCAGGCAAAATGATCGGTGGATGTGGAAGTACGTATGCTTTTAGAATCATATACCGTTCCTTTCTGTGCCAAGTTCAAATTCGTGCCTGGCACGAAAATCAACCTAGCAGTCAATACCGGTCAATCCTCGGAGCTAATGACACAATCGCTGTCGCAGTCCTCGTAGCAGCCATCCCATTGCACACTATGATCGCAGTCTTCATTCTTGCAGTCGCTATTCTGTCTCATGCTCAATTCGGAGGCCCGCACCATGACGCTCGTACAACGAGGTATTGATTTAGTTATAAAGGCACCGCCTCCAATAACCGAATGAGCGCCGATCACGGTATCACCTCCGAGAACTGTACTGTTAGCGTATAAAGTGACATAGTCCTCAATCGTAGGATGTCTCTTAATATTAGCCAATTTTCTGCCATCGCTCAAAGATCTTGCTCCAAGCGTAACGCCCTGATAGATCTTCACGTGTTTCCCGATCACCGCAGTCTCGCCGATCAC
>LSQX01171810.1_pt1 | contig 21401 bp, 20 predicted proteins | sample 654561 | NCBI WGS metagenome assembly LSQX01 (sample SAMN04489861, study PRJNA283612) | anaerobic digester metagenome | isolation source: 4 biogas reactors fed with cattle manure at either 37C or 55C with and... | place: Denmark: Kongens Lyngby | collected 2014 | reverse complement strand
CTTACGACAGCGTACGGAGTAAAGGGCAAGCAACCTCATTGGGTCCAACCCGAATCAGCGGGGCTTCCGAAGGGAAGCCCCGCTGTTTTGCTGCCCGGAGATCTGCGTTTTTGATTTACGGTAGGCACGTTTTGCGACGCGGAGTTCGGATGGATTGCGACGGAAGCGCGTGCATCTGCTACACTGGAAATAGATCACTCCTACCCCCGGCCGATTCCCTGTCAGACAGGGCGACCGGAACGGCGATTCGGTAACCAGAGGAACCGGCGGCGCATAAGCCCACTTCTAGCGGGCATGGTAAGGAGATCCGTTTATGATTGAGAAAAACGACAGTAAGCTGACCACTGCGGCCGGCGCACCGGTCGCTGACAACCAGAACAGCCTGACGGCAGGCCCCCGCGGGCCGATGCTGTTGCAGGATGTGTGGTATCTGGAAAAGCTGGCGCACTTTGACCGGGAGGTCATTCCCGAGCGCCGCATGCATGCCAAGGGGTCCGGCGCGTTTGGATCTTTTACGGTGACCCACGATATCACCCGCTATACCAAAGCGAAAATCTTTTCCGAAGTAGGCAAAAAAACCGACATGTTTGTCCGCTTCTCGACCGTTGCGGGAGAGCGGGGAGCCGCGGACGCGGAACGGGACATCCGGGGATTTGCCATGAAATACTATACCGAAGAGGGTAACTGGGATTTGGTGGGCAACAATACGCCGGTGTTTTTTATGCGTGACCCTCTCAAGTTTCCCGACCTCAACCGCGCTGTCAAACGCGATCCCCGCACCAACCTGCGCAGCGCGAGAAACAACTGGGACTTCTGGTCGTCTCTCCCTGAAGCACTTCACCAAGTCACGATCACGATGAGCGACCGTGGTATTCCCCTCAGTTACCGGCACATGAACGGGTATGGGAGCCATACCTACAGCATGATCAATGCTGCGAACGAGCGGACTTGGGTCAAGTTTCACCTCAAGACGCAGCAGGGCATCCAAAACATGTCCGACGCCGAAGCGGAAGCGATCGTCGCGAAGGACCGCGAAAGCCATGGTCGGGATTTATACGATAGCATCGAACGGGGCGAGTACCCGCGCTGGACGATGTCCATCCAGGTGATGACCGAAGAGCAGGCGGAAAAGATGCCCTACAACCCCTTCGACCTCACCAAAGTCTGGTACAAGAGTGAATTCCCGTTGATCGAAGTTGGGTATTTCGAGCTCAACCGCAATCCGGACAATTATTATCTGGATGTCGAGCAGGCCGCTTTCAACCCGGCGAACATCGTCCCGGGCATCGGCTTTTCACCGGACAAGATGCTGCAGGGCCGCCTGTTCTCCTATGGAGACGCGCAGCGGTATCGTCTAGGCGTCAACCACCACCAGATTCCGGTCAACGCCCCTCGCTGCCCCGTCAACAGTTACCACCGGGACGGGCAGATGCGGGTTGACGACAACGCGGGCAGCACGGTCGGATACGAACCCAACAGTTATGGTGCCTGGAAGGAACAGCCGGCATTCCGCGAGCCGCCGCTCGCGATTCGAGAAGCCGCCGACCGCTGGAACTTCCGCGAGGATGACGACGACTACTACACCCAACCGGCCAAGCTGTTCCGGATGATGTCGCCCGCACAGCAGCAGGTCCTATTTGAGAACACCGCCAGGGCGATGGGCGACGCCCCGGACGAGATCAAGAAGCGGCACATCGGCAACTGTTTCCGGGCGGATCCCGCCTATGGCAAAGGGGTCGCGGACGCGCTGGGGCTGCCGGTCGAAACAACCTGAACCGCCTGCGTGAAACCGATAGGCCGCCGTGTATCCTGCCCGGCGGTCTCCCACGTGCAGGCAATGAGTCCGGAAGGAGGCCATCGCATGTCGGTTCGCAGCATCCGAGAGATCGTCGAAGCCACAACGGAACAGGTCGGAGCGGCCAAGCTGGAAATGCTCCGAGCGATCGGACCCGCTCGCGTGCGGGAGTTCGATCCGTTTCTGTTGTTGTATGTTTTCGACTATTCGTACCCGGAAGAGTATACCAAGGGGATTCCGTGGCATCCCCATCGCGGCCTGGAAACCATCACTTATGTGATCCGCGGCGATTTGCACCACGTCGACAGCCTCGGCAACAGAGGCCGCATCAGGGACGGGGGATGCCAATGGATGACCGCTGGGAGCGGGATCATGCACCAGGAAATGCCACGGTCCGTGGACGGGATGCCTGACGAGGAAAAGGAGAGCATCCTGGACGGCATCGAGCGCATGTACGGGGTGCAGCTGTGGCTCAATCTGCCTTCGAAAGACAAAATGGCACCACCTCGCACTGTGGATGTCGCGGCCAAGCACATCCCGGAGATCGTCCGGGATGGAAGCCGGGTCAAGATCCTGTCCGGGCATTATGAAACCCAGGCAGGTCCCTTTGTGGGCGAGTATGTCCAGCTTCTGTTTCTCGATGTGACACTCGATCCGGGCAAACGGTGGGTATTGGAGACTGTCCAGGACGCAAACCTGTTCGTGTATGTGCTCGAAGGGACGGGGCGGTTCGGCGACGCCGAGCATCCGGTGGTCACGCCGGGGCGGGCAGTTTTGTTTCAAAAAGGGGACGAACTGGTCGCTCAGTCGGAAGACAAGGGGTTGCGCTTTCTCGTGTTCTCTGCCAAAGCACTGCGGGAACCGATTGCCTGGCACGAGACGATCGTAATGAACGCGGACGAAGAACTGTCCCAGGCCATGCGCGAGTTGCGGCAGGGGCGGTTTATCCGGTGAGAGAGCAGACGTTCGAGCGGATTACACAGGAATATCTGGAGGCGGCACGCCGCATCCGCAGGGAACTGGTGGCTGACCGTCGGCGTCTTCACCGGTTCCCTGAAGTCGGGGACCGTCTCCCCAAGACCACGCGGTTTGTGACGGAGCGTCTCACGCAAATGGGGCTGACTCCGGTTGCAGGCGGCCCGAGCGGACTGGTCGCGACGATTGTCGGGGGACTGCCGGGGCGGACCCTTTTGCTGCGCGCCGATATGGACGCCCTGCCGATGCGCGAACAAAGCGGGCTTTCGTTTGCCTCCCGGACCGGTGCGGCGCACACCTGCGGACACGACCTGCACACCGCGATGCTTCTCGGTGCCGCGCGGCTACTCGTAGAGCGCAGAGATATGCTGGCCGGGACGGTGAAGTTGTTATTCCAACCCGACGAGGAAGGATTGACCGGTGCGGGTTCCATGATTGCGGCCGGCGTGATGGAGTCCCCGTGCGTTGAAGCCGCCCTGGGGCTGCATGTGCTGGCAGGCGACCTGGAGGCAGGTGTGATCGGAGTCGGTGCGGGCGTGGTGATGGCCTCTTCGGACCGGTTCCGGATTCTGATCGGGGGGCACGGCGGACACGGAGCGATGCCGCACGGCACCATTGATCCCATCCAGACCGGCGCACATCTTTTGTTGGCGCTGCAGGGGATCGTAGCGCGGGAAAACGACGCGCAAAACCCCTTGGTTATCACGGTCGGATCGTTCCAGGCAGGCACTGCGGCCAACGTCATTCCGGAACAGGCGATACTCGCGGGAACCGTCCGGACCATGGATTCGGCGGTTCGCACGTTTGCCCGCAAGCGGATCGACGAAATCGCGCACGCGACTGCTGCGACCTTCCGCTGTTCCTGCGAAGTCGTATGGGAGGGCGCGGTTCCCCCGCTTGTGAATCAACCCGAGCTGGCCGGCCGTGTCCGCGCGTGGGTCGCGCCGATTGCGAAGCGGTTATGCAAACTGGACCCGATGATGGGATCGGAGGATTTTGCGCTCTTTGCGGAGCGGGTCCCCTCCGTTTTTCTATTCCTGGGAGCGGCCGACCCCGATCCCGCTTATCGGGAGTATGGCGGTCATCATCCGCGGGTGCGGTTCAACGAAGACGTCCTGCCTCTAGGCGCGGCGGTGCTGTCATCCTGTGCCGCGCACTGGCTGGTGGAGCACCCGCTTTCTCCAAACGGTCATTCCCCGAGATAGACGCCCTGTGCGCGCAATGCCTGCCGCAACCGACTTGTGTCCAGTTCTCTGGGGGCGACGTTCGCGCGGGCGGACAACGCCGCCGCGGTGCCGGCCGCTTCCCCCTGCGCCATGCAGGAGACGGTATTGCGGGTGGACATGTGTGCGTCAAAATCGCTGGTGATCATGCGGCCCGCGACCAGCAGTCCCTCGACTTGTTTTGGCAACAGCGCGCGATAAGGCAGACCGTAGACACCCGCATCCTTGATCATGATGCGCGGTGCGGAATCGTGGAATCCATACAGCATGACCTCGTCTTCGAACCGGGCCCCGTTGACGATCTCCTCGAGTGACATGTCGTGTTCGCACTCGACACAGCGGGTATAACGGATGCCTGCGCTCGCCGGGGTCCAGTACACGTGTGCCTTTTCAAATCCGGGGATATGCTCCCGTAGCATCCGAGAAAGGGTGATGACCTGCTTGCGGAGTTTGATCTCGGCGCCGGTGAGCGCTTCGGTGTCGGTCGCGTCGACCGCGGGCAGGGAACAGGAGTTGATGTAGGAGTAGTCGCCTTGATACCGGGACACACCGAGCGGCCCCCACATCCCGGTCTGGTCCATATACTCTTTGAACAGCGGGATTTTTTTGAGTTCGAACCCGAGACGCACGATGTCGTCGCGGTCCGATCCTTTGTCCGCGTGGACGATCTGGTTGACCATATCGTGCTCTTCCAGAAACGCGACCAGGCGGGGCATATCCACATTCAACATACCAAACGGCATCCCCACCTTGGTGGTCTGATGCTTTTTGGTAAACGGGGCGCCCGCAAAGGCCGCGACATCTCCGTCTCCGGTGGTATCGACGACCACTTTGGCCTCGATCGCCTCCCGCCCGGACTTGCCCTCGATGACGAGCCCCCGGACTGTGTTTTTCTCTCGGATCACGTCGACCACCATGGTGTGCAGCAGGATCCGGACGCCCGCTTCTTGCATCATGTCGAAGATGACGTCTTTGAAAATCTCCCAGTCGATGATCGTGATCACCGAGTCGTAATTGCCACCTTTGTCCTGCTCCAGATGGCCTGGGGATCCGCCCGCCGCGATCAGGCGGTCGACGATCTCGCTCGGAATGCCGCGGACGCACTGGATTTTGGGAGCGCCGGGAAATGCTTTGTACAGGTTGTAAAAGCTGTGGAGCGGACCTGCGCCGTTGAGCATGGTGCCGCCCAGAAAGTTGTACCGATCGACCAGAATCGTGCGCGCGCCGTTGCGGGCCGCGGCCAGTGCGGCACACACCCCTGCGGTGCCGCCGCCTGCTATCACCACGTCACACTCATATCGAACCGGGGTCTGGCGGGTTTCCTGGATAAATTTCATAGCCATGGGGTGCCTCCTGTCTGCGATGGGCGGAACCGATTCTTTTATTGTGAGGGATGCTATCATCCACGAATACCAGCGTCAATGCGAAGATGGATTGCGGACCTCTCGGCAGAGTGCGAAAATGGGTGAGGATCAAAATAAGGTTGTATGAGTCGCGTTCCTTTGTCGTTCGATCTACATCGGTGCGCGACACGACCCGGAGGTGGACAATGGCTTTGAAAATTGCGTTTATCGGTGCGGGCGGGGTGGGATTCACCCGCACGCTGCTGACCGACATCCTCAGCGTACCAGAGTTGCGGGGAGCTGAGATCTCATTTACCGACATCTCTCAAAAGAACCTCGACATGGTCACCGCGCTGTGTCAGCGCGACATCGAGGCCAACGGCCTGGACATCCGCATCCACGCGACCACGGACCGGCGCGAGGCGTTCCGGGATGCCAACTATGTGATCAACGCAGTGCGGGTCGGCGGGCTGGAGGCTTTCGCGCTCGACATCGACATCCCGCTGCGCTACGGAGTCGACCAGTGTGTGGGAGACACCCTCTGCGTCGGCGGCATTTATTACGGGCAGCGCGGGATCCCGGTGATACTCGATTTCTGCCGGGACATCCGCGAGGTCGCGGCGCCCGGGTGCATGATGCTGAGTTATTCCAACCCCAACGCGATGATGACCTGGGCGGCCAACCATTATGGCAAGGTGCCGACGATCGGGCTGTGCCACGGGGTGTACCACGGACACAGGCAGATCGCGTCCGCGCTCGGCCTGCCGCAAAACGAGGTGGACATCGTGTGCGCGGGGATCAACCACCAGACCTGGTATATCGGGGTGCGGCACCACGGTCGCGACCTGACCGGCGAACTGCTGGCGGCGTTTGAGCGCGACCCGGAACTCCAAAAGACCGAGAAGGTCCGGATCGACATGCTGCGCAGATTCGGATACTACTCTACAGAGTCCAACGGGCATCTCTCGGAGTACCTGCCCTGGTATCGCAAACGCCTCGATGAGATCAAGGACTGGATCAGCCTCGACCGCTGGATCAACGGCGAGACCGGCGGATATCTGCGTGTGTGCACCGAAACCCGCAACTGGTTTGAGACCGACTTTCCCAACTGGATGAAAGAGCCATCCAAGAAGTACGACGGAAGCGATCGCAGCACCGAACACGGGTCCTTTATCATAGAGGCGCTCGAGACCGGCCGGGTCTACCGCGGGCATTTCAACGTGATAAACCAGGGCTGTATCACCAACCTTCCGGACGATTGTGTGGTCGAGGTTCCGGGCTATGTCGACGGGAACGGGGTCGGCATCCCGCGGATTGGGGATTTGCCGACGGGGTGTGCGGCAATCTGCGGTGCTTCCGTGTGGGTCCAGCGGCTTTCGGTGGAAGCCGCGGTGACAGGTGACGACACGAAGCTGCGGCAGGCGATGATGATGGACCCGCTGACCGGCGCGGTCTGCAATCCGCCGGAGATCTGGCAGATGGCGGACGAAATGCTGGTCGCGCAGGCAACATGGCTCCCGCAATACGGGCCGGCCATCGAAGCCGCGGCGGAACGACTGGAGCGCGGACGCCTCGACGGCACGCTGCTGCCCACCCGCGAAGGCTTTGCGGGAACCAACCGGCTGCAGGTCAAGTCGGTGGAAGAAATGGCACAGGAAGCCGCCGCCACGCGTGCGCTGTCGGGCAAAACGGACAAAGGATAGGCTCCGGACAGATCGTCCGGGTCGGAGGAATCTGAAGAGTGGGAATCGTGCGAGGCATCTGCCTGATCACAGAGAATGTATCGGATGTGTCGGCGTTTTATGCCGCCTTGCTGGACGCGAAAGCGGAAGGAGACGACCGCCACGCCTCTTTGGAAGTCGGCGGCATGCATGTGACATTTGCGCACACATCCGTCATGGAAGACATGGCGCCTGGCTCGCTCAAAGGTGCGGGACACGGCTCGTTTACGATCGACATCGAGGTCACGGACGTCGACGCGATGTTCAGGCATATGGGGGAGGGAGCGGCATCTGTCGTCAAACCTCCGCAAACCTATCCCTGGGGGACGCGTTCGCTCTGGGTACGTGATCCGGACGGCAATATCGTCAATCTGTTTCAGCGCATATAGCGCCGGGTAAACCAATTGCCTCCGGGTTGGGATCCACCTCTCCAGCACCAGCTGGAGAGGTGGATCTGTTTTACGGCTTCGCGTCTTCCGCCGTGTTGGATCTTTCCGCGGCGGCACGCGCTTTGGCTCCGGTTTTGCGCAGCATCAGGATGTTGATCACAACCGCGTAGGCTGCCGCCAGCCCCAGCGTCAGCCAGAGCAGTCCCTCCGACTGAGGGGCCAGACCCACCATGATTAAAATCGGAAACGCCACGAGGATCGCGACCGAACTTCCGATGACCAGGTTGTTTGCCGCCGGGGTTTTAAACGAGGGGTCGACTTCGCGCAGCAGCATGATCCCGGTGCTGACCGTGCCTGTCATCATGCCGTACATCGAGAGCATGCCCTCCACCGGATATCCGGGGTAGAGTCGCGCGGAAACTTTTTGACAATACCACATCGTGACAAAGCCCCCGACGATACACAACAGGAGGAAGGGGCCCCAGAGAGAAGCGAGGTCGCCGATGTCGATCGCGCAGATCGAAGCCACGATCATCAGATCGAACGCAAAGCCGGAGATGCGGTTGAGGAGATAGTTGTTTGGGTACTGCCTTGTCATCAGGCCGGACTTGCGCAATCCGCTGAATATGCCTCGCATGCCGAGTGCCATCGACGAGCCGATCAGAAAGTTGAACCCCCAGATCAGGGGAGCGATCGTTTTTTTGGCTCCTTCGAGACCGAATACGTCGAACAAGCTCACCAATCCCCACGAAAATAGAAACGTCAGCAGATACACGCCGAGCACCATCGACATCTGGATCGTGAACTTATCGACCGCCTCGACCAGCGGGATTTCGCCGTCGTCCGCGACTGGTTCCGCGGAAGGATCGTGGTGCTCCGAAGCGACCGGCATGCGGAATTTGCCGTGTCGGATCATCCAATTGAGGTAAATGATGCCGCCTATCGAGGCGAACAGAAATCCCATCGTCGCGATGGCCAGGCCGAATGTCGTGCCTCCTGTAAATCCGTATTGGGTTTCATACAGCGTGCCGATGTTGTTGGCCTGTCCAGGCCCTTGCCCAAAGCCCATCGGCAGCAAGAGTCCGGCCGCGCGGAACAGCCCGGGCATCACTGTCGCGGCCAGCACAATCATGATTACGAGGCCCAGTACACCCTGGATCAGATAGTTGGAAACGATAAACAGCCCCGTTTTGGTTCCGTCACGAACCGCGGCGGTCTTGCGCTGTCCTTTTGCCCGACGCGGGATGCGCAGGCCCAATGCGATGAACCCGATCGCAATCATGTGGTAGTTGACGCTTTCCAGGAAGGTGTTGTCCAGCGGGAACCAGCCAAGCTGCCTGAGCAGCAATCCCACAAATCCGCCGATCACGGCGGTCGGGAGCAGGGACTTGCTCAGGATCGGGATCTTGCGGCGCAGTACATTGCCCACGAGAAGCAGCACGCACAGCAACCCACCCTGTGTGATGATCTTCCACAGATCGGTATTCGCTGCTGAAAAGTCCATTCTTGCCTCCTGGGGCGACGGGACCCCCTTTATGTTTCCGTCGGTGTTGGATCCGGTGTGCGCAAAGCCGTGATGGCGAGCATGTATTTGTAAGCGGAACGGGGGCGATTCGAACGCACCTCGTAGACCGCGTCTTCCGTGTGGTCGTGAAACTGGAGGGTCTGCGGGCCGTGTACGTGGACATCGCCGAGCGTGGCGATCGGGAAAACCCGACTGCTCTCCGGACTTTCGAACACCAGGCGGTCCGCGAACAACCGCAAGGTCCCGCGATGCACATCGGTGGAGCGGATCGCACGTTCGGTCCGGACCAGCTTCTGGTCGTCGTCTGAAAAATAGGGATGCTCCATCCGGAAGGCCCGATCTTTGGGATCCCGGACCAGCCGGGCGAGGTGTGCCTGCTGGAAGCGGTCGAACGCGTCGACGTCCGGGAGAACCGGGAGGGAAGTGCCGTCCGCACGGGGTGTGCCGGAGGACAGTGTCTCGAGGCGGCCGTCTTCCCGGTAGCGGGATTCAAATCCGCAGGGACAGGTGAAAAGGTCGTCCCGGCTGCGGAGTGTATCCAGACCGAGACAGGCCGGGCAGACAAACAAAACGCGCTCCAGGTACTCCGCCAGCCGCCGTCCCCGGAACCGGACCGCCGGGCGTCCGGTCACCGGTTCTCCCTGCAGGGTTTCCGCGAGCAGAGCCTGGATGGCCTCCGGTGACATCGCGGCAATCTCATCGGGCTCCAGCACGCGGACCACACGACCGGTCACGCGACCTTTCCGGGAGTATCGGGACCAACGAGGTGTGGCGAGATAGCCATGGTCGTACCGATAGAGAACGACCGGTACACGGACGTGCTTGACCAACTTGGCGGTGGAGCGGGGAATGGGCATCTCGGAACCGGTGAACGATCGGTTGCCCGACGGAAAGAGCCCGACGGTGCCCCCTTCGCGCAGGACGGTCAGGATGTCCCGAATCGAGCGCGTGTCGATCATCGACTTGACGATCGGAATCGGAGCGACCAGCCAGCGGATCAGCCGGCTGACCCATCCCAATCGAAAAATATGGTCACTGGCAACAAAATAAATCGGCCGTCGAAAGCTGACCGCCATCATAAAGGGATCGATCGCCCCGTTGTGGTTTGCGAGTACAAGATAGGGTTGTCCGCGCGTTTCCCCCTGAAACCGGAAGCCGCGGTACCCGTACTTCCATCGGAGGACCAGCCGGAAAAAGGGCCGCAGACAGGTGTAAACCACGGCATGCCGACGTCGCACCAGCCTGCGTTTTGCGGGGAGGCGAAGCTCGGTATGGGGCGTTTCGGACGAACGGTTCTGCAAAGAATTCTCCTGGCCGGCAACCCGGCACACGATCCGGATACGGGCATAATATCACGGATAAATGACCCGGGTGTCACGGCTCGACAAAAAAACACACGGTTTTGACATGAAAAGAGGCGGCCCTGCCGTTGCGAAAACAACAGGATCCGCCTCTGACGAGATCGGAACAGATTTACTTGCGCGCGAGGATATACTCGTAATTCGTATTCTCGTCGTTGACCATCCGAAGCACCAGCCGATCGTTTTCGACCGACCAGTCAACGGTGCCGGTTTCGGTGCCTCCGCCCGAGATATTGCGGGAGTAGGTCATGGTCGCGTCCCCGGTCCATTCATAGTGGTAGATCAACAGCGGCAGATTGGGCATATCGATCTGGAACGTGTCGTCTTTGAACGACAGGTCGGCCGGGTTTGCGGAATAGTCCTTCTGGTTGTCGTCGTAGGTGTAGCGCAGGATGAGCCAGTCCCCCTTGGCGAGATCTTTGACAGTACCGCTCAGTTTCTGGTACGTGTCACCCGCTGCCTTGGCGGTGGTGGAGCCTGGTTTGCCGGTGGTCCCAGAGGAGCCGCTTTCCGTGCACCCGGCGATTGAGATCAGAAGCAAGAGCAAAACGAGAACCAGGGACATACGCTTTTTCATGGGACACCTCCATTACAAATATGTTGCCTATATCGTACCACGTGTAAAGATCATTGTAAGAGGTAAGATAATCGGTTTTTAGCATGCAGGGGCTGTGTTATGCTGATATCGGCCAAGACGCAAACCATATACAAGGAGGACACATCGATGCCGTTTGTACATCTGCAATTGTCCCGCCCCCTGGAACCTGCCGTTAAAAAAGAACTGGCGTCCGCGGTGGGTGGTCTGATTTCCATCCTTCCGAATAAAAGCGAACGCGGTCTGATGCTCCGGATCGAAGACGACTGCGGGATGTTTTTCCGTGGAGCCGAGGCGGATTGCGTCTACGTGGATGTTCGGTTGTATCTGGCCAGCCCGTTCGACAAAAAGGGAGAATTCGCCCGGGCACTGTTGGAGACGATCCAACGCATTACCGGGACGGAACCGGGAAGCGTCTATATGAGCTTTGCGGAGTATGGAAACTGGGTGTCCGGCGGTGACATCAAGTAAAGACGATCTATCCGGTCTGCCTTGCCTGAACGGACGGGAAGACGCCGCGGCGCTGTTGCGTGCGCTTCGCGACGGCATCCGGGGCGTGTTTGGCGCACGGTTGTGCGGGCTGTATCTGTATGGATCGCTGGTGTGGGGTGATTTTACACCGGATGTCAGCGATCTCGACACGATGGCCGCGATCGCGGGCGATGTGACCGAACGGGATGTAACGGCTCTCCGCCACATGCATGAGGAACTGGTCCGGCCGGACCTCCATCCGGCACTTGCCCGCTGGGCCGACCGGATCGAGGTGCAATATGTCCCGATGGCGAGGTTGCCCCGGTTCCGGGAGCAGCCTTTCCTCATGGCCAATATTTCCCCGGGGGAGCCGATCCATCTGGTGGAAGCCGGCCGGGATTGGCTGGCCAACTGGTATTTTGTCCAGACTCATGGCGTAGCACTGTACGGTCTCCCGCCCGCCGAGGGGGCGCGAACCGACCCGATGCTGACCTTTGCGGATTTTGCGCAGGCGATCCGTGAACATGCGCTCTCCTGGCGCTCCTATGTGGCGGTGACCGCGGGGAATGTGTGGTATCAGGCGTACGCGGTGCTCACGATGTGCCGTGCACTGTACACCCTTACCCAGGGCGGACAGGAGTCCAAACAGGCTGCGGCCGACTGGGCGGCCGTCGCTCTGCCCGAGCACGCGGCGCTGATCCGCGAGGCACTTGCGTTGCGTGTCTGCAAAAACCCCGAGCAGGACCCCGCCGCTTTCCACGCCCGGGTCGTGGCGTTTGTGTACGACATCGCGGACCGGATCGAAGGGTTGCCCCTTCCGGGGTAATCTCTATTGTGTGCCTGTGGTCACAGAGGGATCTTTACCTGTGCGTTATGCTGTACCCATACAAAAACACAACGCCGTACCGGCGATGACCCGCAGGAGGGAATGACCATGAAAAAGCTATATACCGCTACCATCGTGAATACCGGAGGCCGCAACGGCCGATCCGTATCGCCCGACGGCACTTTTGCCGTCGATGTCGTACAGCCCCGTGAACTCACTGGTCAGGATACCACCGCCACCAATCCGGAGCAGCTGTTTGCCGCCGCTTACAGCGCTTGTTTCCACGGCGCGCTCGCCGGGGTATTGGACAAAGCCCGCGTCAAGCACGACGGCAGCACGGTGACAGTCGATGTCCATCTGCTGGAAGATCCGGATGACGGCGGGTGGATGCTGGGCGCGGATATCCGCGCTGAGATCCGGGGTGTCGAAGCGGCCCAGACCGAAAAATACGTGGCGCTGGCACATAAAATGTGCCCCTATTCCAAAGCAATCCGCGGACGCTTTGAGGTGACCACCGGCGTCGTCTGACCGGTCCCGGCGTAGCCGGCTGCTTCTCATTCAACTTGTTTCTCCTTTCGAATCGGAACCCGTGGTGCCTCGACAAGCATCACGGGTTTTTCGTTCCATGTAGCCGGGGTATAATGGGAACGTTTGAGAAATCCGATTGGCAGGAGGGCTTCTATGTATTTCAGTACCGGGATGACCGTGTTTTTTGTTGTCTTTGCGGCGGTGTTTGCACTCATCCTTTTCATGGTGTTCCGTACCGTGCTAAAAAACGCACAGGACCGGAGGCAGCCCCAGATCCCGGTGCCGGCCCGAGTGGTGGCGCGGCGGACCCAGGTGTGGGGCGGAGCGGGCGACAGCGCGGCGCACACCCGACATTATGTGACTTTCGAGTTTGCCAACGGGCAGCGCCTGGAGCTCGCGGTGCCGGACACCGAGGCGGGGTATCTCGTCGAGGGAGACACCGGCGTCCTGACGTTTCAGGGGTCGCTGTTTGTGTCGTTTGATCGGGGGCTCTACGGGCATTCCCTCGACGGCGACGGGACATCACAGGGGTAGGACATGGGACAGATCAAATGGGTCGACAGCCTCGACAGATGGATGGGAGAACGATATGCGCATGGTTTCAAGCCGGGGTGGCGACTCTACCTACCAGGCAATGATGGAGAACTTGATCCGCGAAGTATTCGGATTTTCGTTTGCCCCCTGGTTTTCGCGCGGACTCTGGGACGAACGGTATGAGAGCCACGCGTTCGTCGAAGACGGTCGGATGCTGTCCAATATCAGCCTGTTCAAATCCGATCTGGTGGTCGCAGGCAAACGCATGCGCGCGCATCAGTTCGGAGGCGTGGCGACGCGCAAGGAAGCGCGCGGCAAGGGGTTGTCGCGTGAGTTGATGGAGCAGATCATAAAACGATATCCGGAGACGCCGTCCTATCTGGCGGCTCACCCCGGTGTGGCCGATTTTTATCCCCGGTTCGGCTTCCGGAAGGTAGAGACCTTCCGGCCGGAAATGGCGATCCAGGTCGATCACCCGGAGGCTGTGGCCCATCGGCTCGAGCCGGACGATCCGGCAGTGGCCGCAGCTCTCGAAACCCGGGTGTACTCCGAGGTGTTGGACAGTGTCAACGCGCAGCCGATCCGGATGTTTCACCTGCTGATGGATTACCCGGACGGCATTTATCGTTTGCCGGGTTGCGGTGCGATCGTCGTAGCAGAACAAAAAGACGATCGGCTGATGATCGCGGACGTTCTGTCCGCGCGGCCGATTGCATTTGACACGCTTCAAAAGGAGCTCCCGTTTTCCGGTGTGCGGACTGTGGATTTCGGGTTTTGCCCGGAGTGGTTGGGCGTCACGCCGGATTGGAAACCGGTGGACGGGAAAGAGGAGCCGTTCTTTCTCCGTGGAAGCTGGGATCTCCCGGCGCGGTTCGTGTTCCCCGTGATGGCGGAGACCTGATCCGCCCCCGATCCGCGAACGGACACCTGTACACCGTCCGGGTATGTTGCCGCAGATCCCGGTCGACTGCCTTGCGGGTTTTTAGCACGGGGGTTATGATGATCCGGTTGTGAAATTCATTCCGACGAGGATCTAGATGCGCCAGAAATCCGACACACAGCGAAGCAGCTCATTTGACACCCCCTATTTTGTCCTCTTTATGATGAACGCGCTCTACTTTATGGTGGCGTCGACGTTCACCCCCTATCTCGCCGCTTATTACCGCGCTTTGGATTTTTCGATGCTTGAGGTCGGCGCATTGGCGGCGGTCGGCTCGGTGAGTTCCATTCTCATCCAGCCTTTCTGGAGTCACCTCTCCGACCGGATGGGCAACCGGCTGCTGGTGTTGCGGATCGTGCTGGTCGGCTGCACCGCTACAATACTGCTGTTTTTGCTGCCGCGGTCTTTTGTCGGATTGTTTTTGGTGGTCGTGGTGTTTCAGGCTTTCTTCACCGCCGTGATGCCGGTGCAGGACGCGATTTCCCTGACTTACTGCAATCAGCGCCGCAAGAGCTATGCCGGCGTCCGCGTCGGCGGTACGATCGGATATGCGCTGCTGGTGATTTTTGCGGGCAAGATTGTGGGAAACGACGCGGACACCATGCGCCGGATGTTTTTGATGGCTTCGGCCGGATTTTTCCTGATGCTCCTGCTGACCCGCTCCATGCCGCGGGACGACACCGGCGTGGCTTCCCGCCGCATCGCCTCGATCGGAGTGCTGCTGCGCAACCGGCGCTTTGCGCTGTTCCTGTTGTGGGCGTTTGCGTTCCAGGTGGGCATCTCGTTTATCTTCAGCTTTTTACCGGTCCACATCCGCAATCTGGGACTGTCTACGACGCACATCGGCTATGCGATGTGTATTTCCGCCGTCAGCGAATTGCCGGTCCTTCTCCTGCTCGACCGGGTACTCAAGAAGCGCTCTCCCGCTCAGCTTCTGTTGTTCGCGGGAGCCGCACTGGTCGTTCGGCTGGTGCTGACTTCGGTTGCGACCGATTTTACAGGCATCGCGCTCGCACAGGTCTTTCACGGCGCTTGTTTCATGACCGCCTTTTACTGCAACATGCAGCTGGTCAATCGCGAAGTGCCCTCCGAGCTCAAGGCGAGCGGACTGGGATTGCTCGCGCTGGTGCAGTCGGGAATGGCGTCGATCTTGAGTTCGATCGGGGGCGGATGGCTGTCCGACCATCTGTCGATCCCCGCCGTGATGCGGCTGGACGCGATCTTTGTGTCGGTGCTGGTGGCAACGGCGACCCTGGTGTATCTGTTCCGCGCCCGGATTCCCTTTCTCCGCCAGCCGGATTCTGTGCCGGTGGAAAACAAGGAAGGTCTTTGACGAACCGCCCGGCCGGGCAGCTTACACCGGAAGCCTGCTAGTCCGTGCGATCGGGGGCGGGCTCGTACTGTTCCGGCAGGGTATTGGCCCAGGTGCGGTCAAACGCCTGTTGCCGGATCTCGAGATACTGCGCAAGTCCCGCGTGATTTACCATCTGGACATAAGTGTCCCATTCCTGATCCGAATCGATATCCCGGATCCCGTATATGAACTCCGCAGCCGCGTTGGACGTTTCCATTTCGATCGACAGCTCCCAGTCGTCAAATTCGGGGGCGACCTCTCCCAGATAAATCCAGGGCACGGAACAAGGGACGGCATAGGGTTCGTACATCCGGGATGCCTGATACAGTGTCGCCATGAGGTCAAAGGTGCCCTCCGGTTTTGCCATCGCACCCAGCGGGCCGGTACGATTCCACAAGGCAGGGGAGTCGCCCAGCCAGGTTTGCGAAGTGCTGGTCGTTCCTTGCACCTGGAGCAGCCGATAAAGCGCCGGACCACCGTCCGCCGCGACCGATCCCGGCGGGGGAACTTCCCAGTCCACCCCTTCTTCGCCCAGTTCCGCCCGGAGGGCGGTCTCCTGGTCGTAGCAGGCGTCCATCCAGGCGACTGCGAGCTCTTTACGGGCGCTGGTGGCAGGGATCATCGCCTTGCCCGGGGACATGCCCGCCCCATAATGGTCGTAGAACGCGTATCGGAAGCCGTCCGGACCTTCGAGAGGCGGCACCGGAATATAGCGCGCCTGGACCGTCGGGTCCGGGGCAGCGACGGCGATGTTGGCACAGGAAATCGCCCCGACGGAGTTGCCGTCGTCGATGGCGACAACGGCCATCAGCCCATAGAGGTCGTTGGTCGCGTAGTTGATGTCCATCAGATCTTCGGCGAACAGTCCGCGCAGATAGCGCAGCCCCTCCCGCCAACTGTCCTCGACCATGGCACAGTGGATTTTGCCGTCCTGGACATAGTATCCGTTTCCATCCTGGAGTGTGAAGGCGTTCATCAAAAAGTCGGTCGGACGGGCGTACCCGACATCGCGGCTGTCGGACCCGGTCCAGGGGATTTCGTCGTCGGTCTGGCCGTCTCCATTCGCATCCGCGTCCCGAACCCAGCGCAGATAGTCCGAAAATTCCGCGGTCGTCTCGGGCATGCCGCGTCCATAGGACGCCAGAAAATCCCGGTGGATCCACAGGCGCATTCCGAAAACAGAGGGGTTGAGACCGACCAGGTTACCCTGTGGAAACGCATAGATGTGTCCGTCGGGAGAGGTGACCGCGGGCAGGGTGTCACGGAACGTGTCAACCAGTTCGAGTACGTTGTGTCCGTATTCTTCAAACAGTTCCTCGAGCGGGAGGATCAGGTCCGCGCCGCCGTATCCGGTCAGTTCTGCCAAGGTCTGACGCAACAGTACCAGATCGCCCAGATCGCCGCCTGAGAAAAGCCGCATCCGGAAGGCCTCAGCGGGATCGCCGGCCGGAATCAGAATCTCCAGCTCGACCCCGGTTCGGTCCTGCAGCCAGGTGGTAAGCGCGTTTTCCCCGTATTCATACGATGTGACCAGCGATTGCCGCGAGACAAAAATCCGCAGCTTGTCCGGTTGGTTAACCACGGGCAGGGTGCCTGGCGGATTGAGTACCCCGAGGTCCGCGGGTGCGCGGGTAGTGGTTGGCCCGGGCGTAGCTTCCGGGCCGCAACCGGCCGACGCGGCCAGCAGGCCAACGATCAGGAGCAGCAGGATCCAACGTGTTCTTTTCATAAACATCCCCCATGATCCGTCCATCGGATCAGACTTTAGAATAACATTAAAAGAGTTATATGTCGAGCGGATCCTCTCGACTGCCCCCTCCGTGCGACGATTCCCGCAAAAACCGCGCTTTCTTGCTACAATACCCGTCGGGAGGGATGCTTTATGGCTTTCAAAAAAACCAATGCGATGCGGATGCTGGACACAGCCGGTATCGCCTACGACTGGAAAGAATACGAATACGACGAGAGTGATCTCTCCGGCATGCATGTCGCCGAGGCAGTCGGATTGCCGCCCGGGCAGGTGTTCAAGACCCTGGTCGTACGCGGAGAACGGTGCGGGATTCTGGTCTGTTGTGTACCGGTCGACTGCGAGGTGGACCTCAAGGCACTGGCGCAGGCGGCGGGCGACAAGCGGTGCGATATGCTGCCGTTGCGCGAACTGCTGGCCGTCACCGGATATGTCCGGGGCGGGTGTTCTCCGGTCGGTATGAAAAAGAGCTACCCCACCTTTATCGACGAAACCGCGGTGTTATATGACCGCATCGCGGTCAGCGCAGGAGTACGCGGATGCCAGATGCTGGTCGGGCCGGAGGATCTCGCACGGGTTGCCGGAGCGACGTTCGAGGCGCTGACGATGTGAGACAGTTGCATGGGAATATTCGCTGTGCAATATGCACGAATTATCTTTCATGAAATATACAAGTGGTAGAAAATAACGAACATGAATTGAAATACAGAGGGGGGGGAGTAAAATACAATAAATAAGGATACCAGTAAAGGAGATATGAAAATGAAGAAGAGAATAGGCGTATTACTATTGGTCTTTATTTTATCGGTTACTGGGAATATATTATCAGCTTCTCCAGCTAGCAACATATTGTTTAATGTTGTGCAACGGCCACAACAGACATCTTATTATTGTGGGCCAGCAGCAGCACAATCTGTACTTCAATGGTCTCCTGGTACTGGAGAAACCAATCTGACTGTTCAAAACTTGTTAGCGTCAGAATTGTCAACCGTAAATCCCGGTGGAACGGGATGGTACCAGATTGACGGATCCACTCTATCAGACTATAGAATGCGCGTAGTTCTGAACGCGCGTAAGCCGACAGGAGCACCTTCATATTATCCGTATACATTTGGATCATTAGGGTCAAGACCTGCATTAACACAGGATGGGGTTCGTTGGTCTATATTATATACAGTTGGAGATAATAGCAGAGCAATTGCAGCAGATGGAATATCAACAGCAACTGGGAATGCACACCTTCCTGGATACCCTGTAAGTAGCATAGCTCATTGGATTGTTGTGAAGGGGTATACCAATTACGCTAACTCATCCGGGGATACGATTTGCATAGCAGATCCTGCAAAATCACCATACGTATCTTTCTCGCCTAGCATAGCAGCAGTATACTATATATCGCTTAACAAAGCATATAACTTTTCATCAGCGTTCGGGCTAATGCAAAACACTGTACCATAAAAGAAGAAGGAGGGGAAAGAAATGAAAAATTCGGTGTCCATCTATATCACATTTTTACTTATTGCTTTCCTCGTCGGCTGCGCACCGCAAGGGACTGGAGTCACCACCACTCCTGCAGAACCCGATTTAAGATGGCCGATCAATCCGCCCGTGTACGGTAAGGACGCGGTGGTATCGCAATCCGATTCCCTCCTGTTTTTCCGGCCGGTGGCGTCGTTGCCGAAGGACAGGCTGGACAGCGTCCACCAGGAATCGGTCACACTGGATGTTGAATCTCCGGGATCCGTCCAGATCTGCGCGGTCGACGATCGACTGGATCTAGTCTATACCGTCGAACCGGACCCGTGTCCGACTGGGGTTGCGGATGCGGACGCGTTCGCCGAGATAGGGATCTACAACCATGAAACCAAGGCCTGTCAGGTGATCGGCCGGGTACAGGGGGCTACGCTGCTGCATCTGTACTCGGACGACCGGTATCTGGTCTGGTGTGAAGCCACAAGATCCGGTGTGAATCTGGTGGATCCGACAGTACATCTGTATGACCGTGCCAAGCAAACCGATGTGACCTGGTTGATACCCGATGCGACCATCGATAACGCAACGGAACCAAGCAGCTTTCCCCCGACGGCAGTCCTTGTTGCAGAGGACCATGTCTACATGGAAGTGATCACCGGTATGTCTGCGGAAGCAGGGATCCGAACCGCTGTCTACCGTTACGGCATCTTGTCTGGTGTTCTCGAATGCTTGGCGGTGGATGCGGCACAACCGTATCGCTTGCTTGACGGATCGGTCGGCTGGTGCGCTCTGACATACGACGGAAGCCAGGTGACCGGCATCCGCTGCGTAGGCCGCAACGGAACGGAGTGCGGCATCATGGATCCGCAGGTCGTACTGAGCCGTGCCCGTCTGCAGGGGGATGTTGCCGTTGTCTCCGATTTTTTGCAGAGCTGGCACATCGTTTCGGAAGACATCGAAGGGTTAGCTCCCGAAGCCGTCGACTCCAGCGGGATCCGGATGATCACGCGCGAGAAGGAAATCCCGATCATAGCGGGCTGCCATGCCGTGTATGTGGAATCCCCGTCGTTCAACGGAAAAGCAGCTGTGTTCCGGATCGAAGATGTCGTCCGGGAACCGTTGTTCTACGACATCGATGGAGACCGGCTAATCCAGTTGGACGACTGTCCCGCGGCAGCATATGTTCCGTTTGTCACGGACGGCAAGGTGATTTTCGTAGATGGTGCTTACCAGCCATCGCTGACGAGGGAAGCGATCCATCTTGTGTGGGTCGAGTGGCCGTGATGTTTCGGTTCTCCTCGGCGCAATACAAAGGGCCGGTGCTTGCGCATCGGCCCTTTGGGTCTGACGAAACGAGAACCGCTATTCCTCGGGCGGCTTCACCTTTTTCGGTTTCTTGACAAGTTCGGGCTGGACAACAACCGAAGCGATTGTCTTGGCCGGCTTGTTTTTTTCGCTGGCCTTCGGCTTGCGCTTCTCGCTCGTCATGTGACTCTTGTTGGCCATGGCACCACCCCCTTTGTTCGTTCTTGTCTCTATTCTATGCCAGGATAGGAAAATTGCAATGCCGGACGGTACGGGAAGCGGAGAGTACGATGCGGTATAGTGGTAGATAGACAGGGTCCAAACCAAACGGAGGTGTGACATGAAAACTCGAGTATTGGGAAAAACAGGGTTTGAGGTGTCCGAAGTTTCTCTCGGCACCTGGCAGGTGGGCGGCGGCTGGGGTGCGACGTTCGATATGGAAGAGGCGGTCCGAACGGTGGAAACCGCACTGGATCAGGGCGTGACATTTGTCGACACCGCGGATGTATACGGAAACGGCGACAGCGAGCGCGCGGTCGCGGAAGCACTCCGTCGCCGAGGCTTGCTCGGTGGGGATCGCGTGCACTTTGCCACCAAATGCGGGAGACGGCTGCGTCCGCATGTCGCGGACGGATATACACGGGAAGCCCTCACCGGGTTTGTCGAGGACAGCCTGCGCAACATGGGAGTCGAAGCGCTGGATCTCGTGCAGCTGCATTGTCCGCCGACCGACGTCTACTATCGTCCTGAGGTGTTCGCGGCGATGGACGATCTCGTGAAACAAGGCAAAATCCGCCACTACGGAGTCAGCGTTGAGCGGGTCGAAGAAGCACTCAAGGCGATTGAATTCCCCCGTGTCGCGACCGTGCAGATCATCTACAACATGTTCCGGCAGCGTCCCGCGGAGCGGTTCTTTACAGAGGCCGCAGCCCGCAACGTCGGGATCATCGTGCGGGTGCCGCTTGCGAGCGGACTGCTGACCGGCAAAATGCGACGTGACACCGTGTTTGCGGCCGGCGACCACCGCTTTTTCAACCGCGAAGGCGCGTCATTCGACCGCGGCGAGACGTTTTCCGGGGTAGATTATGAAACCGGACTCCGCGCGGTTGAGGCGCTCCGGGAGATGTTCCCCGACACCGCGGGCGGACCGACGCTTGCCCAGACGGCCCTTCGATGGATTCTCATGGAGCCGGCGGTGAGTTGTGTGATCCCGGGTGCCAGCCGGGAATCCCAGGCGCGCGACAATGCAGCGGCTTCGGAACTGCCCGCGCTGACTGCGGAACAGGTGGCGGCCGT
>LSQX01007891.1_pt1 | contig 21401 bp, 18 predicted proteins | sample 654561 | NCBI WGS metagenome assembly LSQX01 (sample SAMN04489861, study PRJNA283612) | anaerobic digester metagenome | isolation source: 4 biogas reactors fed with cattle manure at either 37C or 55C with and... | place: Denmark: Kongens Lyngby | collected 2014 | reverse complement strand
AAATAATGTTTTTTTAGATTGGGACTAACCGCTTCAAGTCGGTTTGTCCCGTTGTCTAATGGTGTAAAAATTCAAAATTGCAACAAATAGGAATGATTGCGGATAGATATAAAATAAAATATGTCTATCCGTTTCTGTTCCTGATCTTAAATAATGTTTTTATAGATTGGGACTAACCGCTTCAAGTCGGTTTGTCCCGTTGTCTAATGACGTATATAGGCAATCATCCCGAATATCAGGATGGTTACGACGCAACAATTCAAAATTACAACAAATAGGAATGATTGCGGTAATCATATTATTTTATATGTCTATCCGCATAGTATCCTAAAATCAAAAATTTCAAATCTGATATAGGGTCTAACAGCTCTAAGCGGTTTGACCCGTTGTGGATAAAAAAGCATTAAGCGTCTTGAAGGCGCGTTAGATGCTATGTTGGCTGGTTATAGCGACAGCATCGTTGAATATTTGTAGTCCTATTTAAATAGTGAAATTTTTACCGGACAACAATGTTTCTTAGAAACAACGCGTCTTCTTTTAACAATTTTTACTTATTGTATTCTTAAAAAATCCCCGAAATTAGAATGATTTTAAGTAATGAATTGAATTCAACCGTTTGACGCATTCTATTCCGATTTCTAATTGTTTATCATACAATATGATTAAAGACCTTATTGTACTTCATACTCTATTCAATCACCTGAATACATGTTATTTATGTTTTCACAATTGAAATATATGAAATTTTATTTTACTTTTGTATTGACAAATATTAAAACAGTAGAATGAGCGAAGTAAAATTCAATCCGCATGTTTCCGTCGATTGTGTAGTTTTTGGATTTGATGGAAAAAATCTGAAGGTTCTGCTTTTGGAGCGACACATCAAAGAGCAAAACGAATTTTACAACGACAAAAAACTACCCGGAAGCATCATATTCGAGACCGAAGACTTAGAAAGCGCGGCTTATCGGATATTGAATGAACTGACCGGATTGAAGAATATTTACTTAAGTCAGTTTCAGAGTTTTGGCGATCCGAAACGAACCAAAAACCCAAGAGATATTGTCTGGCTCGAAAACACTACGAATCTGAAAATAGGGAGGATTGTAACGGTCGGATATGTAGCATTAATCAAAATAAACAGTTTGCTCCAACTTAAAAATGAATACGCGGATGTAGTTTGGTTTGATGTAAATAAGTTGGGAAAAACCCGTTTGGCTTTTGATCATGTACAGATTATTCAGAAAGGATTGGCGTATATTCGGAGAAAATCGGATCTCGAACCGGAACTTTTATTTGAGTTATTACCCAGAAAATTTACTATTTCACAGCTGAGGATTCTACATGACACAATTCATCAGAAACAATCTGATGTGAGAAATTTCCAGAAGAAAGTAAAAAAAATGCCGTATGTGGTAGCGCTCGGAGAAAAAGAGAAAAACGTACCCCACAGAGCAGCAAATTTATACAAATTCGACAGAAAAAAAGTATAGAAAATTCTTCGGATTATTCTTGAGAAGCAAAAATAGTATCAGACTTACAAAACTTTACTCGTCTGAGGTTTACTTTTCTCGACATTACAGTTCTGTAAAAGTTCTCTCAAAACGAGTCGAAGTCCCGGAAAAAACTGAATATCTATAGACACGATACAACAAAACAACTCAATATACCATAAAAAGAAAACATATTATGTACTTATTAGGCTATGATTTAGGCAGTTCGTCCGTGAAAGCAAGCATAGTTGATGCGATAACCGGAGAAAGCATTGCAAGTGATTTTTTCCCAAAAAAAGAGATGGAAATTAAGTCGGTAAAAACCGGTTGGGCCGAACAAAATCCGGAGGTTTGGTGGGAAAACCTGAAACAATCCACAAAATCGGTTTTGCAAAGCTCCGGCATCAATCCATCAGAAATAAAAGCCATCGGTATTTCCTATCAAATGCACGGATTAGTGCTGTTGGATAACGAACTGAAACTTATACGTGATTCAATTATCTGGTGTGACAGCCGTGCGGTTCCGTATGGAAATGACGCGTTTGAAAAAATAGGCGATGAGAAAAGCCTTTCGCATTTACTCAATTCCCCGGGAAATTTCACGTTATCTAAATTAGCCTGGGTAAAAGCAAACGAACCCGAAAAATTCGAAAAAATCAAATATTACATGCTTCCCGGCGATTACATCGCATTTCGTATGACGGGGAAAGCTCAGACCACCATTTCAGGTTTATCCGAAGGAATCGGTTGGGATTTTAAAGCAGACAAACCTGCCGGATTTCTTTTCAATTATTTCGGTATAAATGAAAAAACAATTCCCGAAATCACTCCAACCTTTGGCATTCAAGCCACGCTCAAAGCAGACATTGCTTCAGAACTTGGATTAGCCGAAGGAACACCAATCACTTACCGCGCAGGCGATCAACCCAACAACGCGCTTTCGTTAAACGTACTTGAACCGGGCGAAATAGCTGCCACGGCAGGGACTTCCGGCGTGGTTTACGGCATCAACAGCGATTCGCGCTATGACACATTATCACGTGTAAATTCATTCGCGCATGTTAATCACACAAAAGAGAACACTCGAATCGGAGTTTTACTCTGCATTAACGGAACGGCGATTCTGAATACATGGATCAAAAACAACGTAGCTCCCGAAGGAATCACATACGAAGGCATGAATGAAATGGCGGCACAAATTCCGATTGGAAGTGAAGGAGTGAGCATAATTCCATTTGGTAACGGAGCAGAGCGGGTTCTCGAGAATGAAGAGCCAAATTGCTCCATTCACGGAATAAACTTCAACACCATCAGCAAAGCGCACTTGATACGGGCAGCGCATGAAGGAATCGCATTTTCATTCAAATTCGGCATGGACATAATGAATAGCATGGGAATAGAAACCAAGAAAATCCGTGCCGGACATACGAATCTGTTCCTAAGTCCGATTTTCCGTCAGACACTGGCAAATATCACCGGAGCGACCATCGAGTTGTACAACACAGACGGCTCCATAGGCGCTGCAAAAGGAGCGGGAATTGGTGCGGGAATTTATAAAAATGCGGAAGAAGCTTTCAAGTCTTTGAAAATAATCAAGGTCATTGAACCCAAAAAAGAGGAAATAGAAGCTACAAAAGCCGCTTATGAGAAATGGCTCAAGTATTTGTAATTGCAATCCGAACGATTGACAAAAAACATAACGTTTCAAAACTAAATTTTTAACATACTATAAATCAATTAATCTAACGTACTTTAATCTTATTTTTGGAGGTTAAAGATCTATTAAACTATGGCTAAAAAAGAATACTTCCCAACAGTAGGGAAAATTAAATTTGAAGGAAAAGAGAGTAAAAACCCCTTGGCATTCCGTTATTACGATGCGGAAAAAGAGGTTTACGGTCGTAAAATGAAAGACTGGTTCAAGTTTTCAATGGCTTACTGGCACACGCTGTGCAGTGAGGCTTCCGATCCATTCGGACAAGAAACCAAAAGTTTTGAATGGAACAAAGGTGACAGCGCGCTCGAAAAAGCGAAAAGAAAATTAGATGCCGGTTTTGAATTTATGCAAAAAATCGGTATTGAATACTACTGTTTTCACGACATTGATTTGATTGAAGAAGGAAATTCAATCGAAGAATACGAAGCCAACCTGAAAGCTATCGTGGCTTACGCGAAACAAAAAATGGCTGAAACCGGAATCAAACTGCTTTGGGGAACAGCTAATGTGTTCAGTCACAAGCGCTACATGAATGGTGCAGCTACTAATCCAAATTTTGACAGCGTGGCTTATGCGGCTACTCAAATCAAAAACGCGTTAGATGCAACCATCGAACTTGGCGGAGAAAACTACGTATTCTGGGGTGGAAGAGAAGGATATATGAGCCTTCTTAACACGGATATGAAACGAGAAAAAGAGCACTTAGCAATGATGCTGACTAAAGCACGCGATTACGCCCGCTCGAAAGGTTTTAAAGGAACATTCTTTATCGAACCAAAACCGATGGAGCCAACAAAACACCAATACGACGTTGATGCTGAAACAGTTATCGGATTCTTACGCGCGCATAATTTAGATAAAGACTTCAAACTGAATATCGAAGTCAATCACGCTACTTTGGCCGGGCATACGTTTGAGCATGACCTGCAGTGTGCTGCCGATGCCGGAATGCTTGGCTCGATTGACGCGAACAGAGGCGACTATCAAAACGGTTGGGATACCGATCAGTTCCCGATTGACCTGTTTGAACTTACGCAAGCTATGCTTGTTATCCTGAAAAGCGGTGGTTTGCAAGGCGGTGGAACTAACTTTGATGCCAAAACACGAAGAAATTCTACTGACTTGGATGATATTTTCATTGCTCACATAGCCGGAATGGACGCTTTCGCGCGTGCACTTGAAGCCGCGGCCGGAATTCTGGAAGAATCACCTTATTCGAAAATGCTCAAAGACCGTTACGCTTCATTTGACAGCGGAAAAGGAAAAGAATTTGCAGAAGGCAAATTAGGATTGGAAGACTTAAGAGAATATGCGCTTGCATTAGGAAAAGAACCCGCACAAATAAGCGGTAAGCAAGAGCTTTACGAAGCAATTGTCAACATGTATATTTAAGTCTTGAGCAGAAGAAGACCGAAGGCGGAAGTTTAGAGTCAGGATTTTCAGCAAAAGTAGCAGCTAACTATAAGTTATCTGCTACTTAATTATTAACTTCGCGTCTCCGACTTCTTCTAATTTCACTTAAGTAATAAAAATAAGCATAAACCCCTAATATATTAAAAATAAACTCAATAAGGTTTTAGGGATTTAAGATGCACTTTGCTATTACGCTTCCTTTAAGAAAATAAGGTTTTAAAACCTCAATGACCAGCAACATAGTAAAGAAGGAAAAACTCGCCGTGTAGGCAGGTTTATTAGAGTTTATATGACTTGGTTTATTATTGCTCATACATTTAATGAATTGTTGATGTATTATAATGTCGGTGCCATGCACCTGAAAGGGGTGTAGCGTCGAAATTATTTGTATGGTTGACAATTAACACGATAGCATTCTAACTAATATAATCTCTACTACATTATTATTTTCAAAATTTTTTCAACTTGTTTTATGAACGGCAGGCCGTTCAGTAACGCTAATTTCTAATATTAAATGAAATCATATAACTCAGGGTACATTTTTGGCATCACGCTTGTAGCGACGCTTGGCGGTTTGCTTTTTGGATATGATACGGCAGTAATTTCTGGTGCCGAACAATCAATCCAGCATTATTTGATCGAACCGCTCGGACTAAGTGCATTTGCACATGGCGCCACGGTTTCAAGTGCATTAATCGGTTGCATTATCGGTGGAGCCATCTCCGGTCTTCTCTCAAATCGATTAGGGAGAAAACGAACCTTGCAATTAGCGGGATTGCTGTTTTTCACCTCAGCGTTAGGTTCCGCGTTTCCGGAATTTCTCTTTTTCAAGCGAGATGAACCTTCATTGAGCTTACTGTATATGTTCAATTTCTACCGCATATGGGGAGGAATCGGTGTAGGACTTGCCTCGGCAGTTACGCCCACGTATATCAGCGAAATTTCTCCTAAAGAAATTAGAGGAAGATTGGTTTCGTTCAACCAATTTGCCATTATTTTCGGGATGTTAGTGGTTTATTTCGTTAATTGGGGCATTGCAAACGGACAAACCATAGAGTGGATCAACGACATTGGATGGCGATATATGTTCGCGTCAGAAGCCATTCCGGCCGGACTGTTTTTCACCCTTCTTTTCCTCGTTCCCGAATCACCGAGATACCTCGCTTTGAAGAAAAAAGATGATTTGGCGCTAAATGTATTGGAGAAAATCAACATTAGCAAAGAGCGGGCAAAAGTGATTTTGGATGAGATCAACTTCACGCTTTCCGGAGTCGCTAAATCAAGAATTTTCTCATACGGAAAAAAGGTTATTATCATTGGAATTCTGCTCTCCGTTTTCCAGCAATTCGTAGGAATAAACGTGGTACTTTACTATGCTCCGCGTATTTTTGAAAGTATGGGCGTAGCTCGCGATGCTTCGATGCTGCAAACCATCGTAATGGGATTTGTGAATGTGGTTTTCACCGTTTTGGCTATTCTCACCGTTGATAAGTGGGGACGTAAACCGCTGCTAATCACCGGTTCTATCGGTATGGCTGTGGGAATGATTGCCATTTCGATTCTGTCATATCTGAATATTTTCAGTATCCTCACTTTAGTATTTATTATCATTTTCACCGCATCATTTATGATGTCGTGGGGCCCGATTTGTTGGGTGTACATTTCGGAATTATTCCCGAATAAAATCCGCGGACAATCCGTGGCAATCGCCGTAGCATTCCAGTGGTTGGCTAATTTTATCATCTCTTCTACGTACCCCGGCATGATGGAATTCAGCAGTACCTTTACGTACGGATTTTATGGCGCGATGGCGTTACTATCCGCTATCTTCGTTTGGAGAATGGTACCGGAAACAAAAGGAAAATCCTTGGAGGAAATCGAACAAATATGGAAAAGTTAGTTTTGAGTGTAGTAATTAGTTTTTTCCAAACAGCCTATTTCTGTAAAGAGATAGGCTGTTTTATTTTATCCGGAAAATGCGTTACCGTGTAAATTTAGTTCAATTTTTCTAAATAAAAAGGCAAATTCTAATCAAACTTTTATTATGCTTCTATAATTTACTAACTTCGCATAATTATTGCAGTAACTTAAACGATATGAAACCATTACGCATTTTAACTTATACCCTCTTCTTTTGCTTCGGAATCTTCTTTTCCGGAATAAACGCTCAGCCCAACTGGCAGTCGATCGTCATCGAATCGGTCAATTGGAAATACTTAGCCGCTACATCCGAACCTGACCCGAACTGGTACAAACCCGAATTTAATGACGTCTCTTGGAAAGTTGGTCCGGGAGGACTTGGATACGGTGACGGCGATGATGCTACAATTGTTCCGCCATGTAACTCCTTGTACATTCGTACGAAAGCCACAGTTTCTGATGTGAGTCTGATAAAAGAGCTTCTGCTCGACATTGATTATGATGATGCTTTTGTTCTCTATATCAACGGAGTAGAGTTTGCGCGTTCGTTTAATATCAACGGTGCTTTTCCGCCGTACAACGGGCCTACAACTGTGGACAGAGAAGCTAAAATGTATCGGGGCGGCAGTCCTGAGCGGTATCTTCTAAATCCTTCTTCACTCGTAAACGGCACGAATGTTTTTGCCCTACAGATTTTGAATCACCGCGCCCATTCGAGTGACATGTCTGCTCGCGTGTTTATTCACGCGAATGTTGATAGTCAAAGTCAGCTCTTCCACCCTACTCCCGCGTGGTTTGTTCCACCGAAAGTTATCAGTTCCAATCTGCCTTTGATTCTGATTGATACCAAAGGAGCAAATATTAATCAGGATGTCAAAATTATGGCCAATATGAAGGTCATTAATAACCCGACCGGCATAAATAATTCAAACGACACTACGTATGAATATAACAACGATGTCGGGATTAAAATCAGGGGATTCACGTCTGCTGGCTTTCCGAAAAAGAGCTTCACGGTTGAGACCAGAAATCCCGATTCTACCAACCTGAATGTGCCACTACTTGGTTTGCCGAATGAAAACGACTGGGTTTTTCACGGCCCGTATCCCGATAAATCGTTGATGCGTAACGCGGTAATGTATCATTTGGGAAACACTACCGGAAAATGGAATCCGCGAACGAAGTTCTTCGAACTGATCTTAAATGGTTCATACAACGGAGCTTATACGTTAGTTGAGAAAATAAAAATTGATAAAAACAGGCTGAGATTAGCCAATTTACTATCTGCAGACACCATTGGAGATGAACTTACGGGCGGATACGTACTGAAATTAGATCGTCCCGAATCGACTGAAATCGAGGGTGTTGACTATTGGGTTTCGCCCTATAGAGCAAATACAAGACTACAACAACGACAGTTTTTTATTTTTCAAGATCCTGAGGGCGGCAATCTGCACAAAAAGCAATTTAATTACATAAAACAATATATTACCGATTTTGAAAACGCACTTTACAGCAGTGATTACCGAAATCCGGAAACCGGATATTATTCTTATATCGACATTCAATCGTTTGTAGATTATTACATTATGACTGAGCTATCAAGAAACCTTGATGGATATCGAATCAGTACTTTTTTGCATAAAGACAAAGACAGCAAAGGCGGCAAGTTGACCATGGGACCTCTTTGGGATTATGATATTTGTCTTGGTAATGCCAATTTCTTCTCAGCTGGAAATATTGCAGGTTGGGTAATAGATGGAATGGGCGATGGTGATAACTATGCCATGCCGTTTTGGTGGGAAAAATTCAGACTCGATCCTTATTTCAATCATCTGCTGAAACAGCGATGGAATTTTATGAAAGATTTCAGTCTGAATACTATTTATATCAATCAGTTTATAGATGCGCGCGCTTACGAACTGCGTGATGCTCAGGTGCGTAACTTTGAGAAATGGGATATCTTGAACAAATGGGTTTGGCCTAACAATGCCGTTCCGGGTTCGTATGAGGGTGAAATTTTGTACCTAAAAAACTGGATACGAGACCGCATAAAATGGATGGACACGCAGATTCAGGCCATTCCGGATTACTCGGACAATAAGGAGCTTCAAAGTGAAGTAATCAGCCTGAGGACTTCACCAAATCCATTTATCGATGTTGTGGACTTTAAATACTTCCTGCCAAAGAGTGGAAAAGTGGATATTATTATCCATAATGTACTCGGACAACAAATGCTTCATGTAAGTGAGATGAGAGAGCCCGGAGTTCAAAATCAGCCAATAAGGATTCAAGACTCCGACTCAAAAATGTTTACCTATCAGGTTCTTATTGACGGGAAACAAGCTGCGGCAGGGAAGTTGGTAAGAAAATAAAAGACAAAGCTGACTGATTAGAAGATACGTTCAGGCACGAGATAAGGCAAGCATCCTATGACTTGCCGTATCATTAATACTAAAATCTTGTTTTGTATCTAGCGCCTATCGCTGCTCCATTCAGATCTCGGGAGTCCATTCGTTGGTCGTAGCGTAAAAACAACTCCAAGTAATCTGTACGGTTCAGTCTCCAGTTTACTCCGCCGGTATAGCGAATTCTGCTAAGTTCGAAATTATTGCGCGGATCTAAGACTATAGTTGAGAAATCTGCCGACACAAAGGGTTTGAAGGGCAAGTTGAAAAATGAATAGGTAACTTCGATTTTGTTTTTCACAATATTTCTTGGATTCACTCGGTAACTGCCTTTATTTTCATCTCTGAATGTGGACTGAAACCTACCGCGCCACGAAATTGTTATCGGGTCAAATGTTTCTTTGTAAATTACGTTGAAATAAAACCGATGGCGAGATTCGTAAAGAAAATCCTTGTTGTACATATAAATATAGGTGTAAAAACCTCCAACTTTGAGTTTTTTCGGAATGATGCTGTAATCCAACCCTATATTCGAAGTTGTCCTGTTAAAACCAACATTGTTATTCTCAAGCCGGAGTTCTTGCTCAAACAATCCTGATAATCTACGTGTAATATCCTTCTCAACCTCGACAGCCAATACTCCGCCGAGCCTCATTCCTCTGTCGTTTTGAGCAGACAAAGAAAAGGCAATCGATAGCAGGAAGAATACTAAGATTCTTATTTTACCTGAACCTTGTAATCGTGTCAATCGTATTGATTTCATCAGTATCTGCTTTGTAATACACTTTTACGAACGCCACATCACGTAGAAAATCGATATGACCAACTTCAAATTTAATAATATCTAATCCGGTACGCTCCTTTAAGTCGGCAAGCAGTTCTTCTTTTCTATCAGGCTTGATAAGAGCTATTCTCTCATAAAGAATAATTTTATTCGGTGTTTGTTTCAGTAACTTATTGCTTTCCAAAAGCCAGATAATAAGCACGAAAAGTAAGTTCGCCACAACGGTTGAAGTAACCGGTGCATCCATTGAAAGGCCGTTTATCACGGAGATTCCGATGATAACGAAAAGGTAGGTCATCTCACGTATTTGTACCGTTTCCGTACGGTAACGAATCATCCCGAAAATAGCAAAAAGCCCCAGTGCGAAACCAATCTGCATCGGTATATTCTGCAACAAGAACAATAATAGGAAAATAGTTACACTAAAAAGCAAAAATGTGAAATAGTAATCTTTTCTTCTGCTTTTTCTGTAGTAAAAACGGTGAATAATAAGCCAACAAACCAACAGATTGAATGTGAATCGAATCAAAAGCATCCATAAATTTGTTGGATCAAAAACTTCCACACCCATGAAAGTTAATCCTTTTTGTGCTAATTCCGCAGCATGTTCCGCTGCAATTTCAGGATCGTAATCAGTTTGAATCATCCGTATGTATGTTTATTAATTTGTTTACTAATCTTTTTTTTCTTTTGAAGCGATTGTACTTGCAGTTAGGGTCAGTCATTACCATCCCAATACAATATTTGCTGATCTTAGTCTTTTTTATTCGTAAATCCAGCAATAATTCATGAAAAAAAGAGGTTGCATTTCCATCTTGCTTCAACTCAATAATCATCAAATCCTCATAATACCTCTCAATTCCGGTAAAATAATTTTGAAACTGAATCTCCGTATCTATTGTAATCCGCTCTGTCAGTTCTTTATTCACGAAGGTAATCCGATTAAACCTGTTGGCAAGTGAAGGAGAAAGTGATTCGACATCCAAATCGGACAATTCGCTTAAAAATGAGACTCCTTCGTTCAGCTCTTCTATATTTTCAACGTGCGAAACATGTATAGGCACTCTTGTCTTGACTGTTCGCCCTTTATTGCTTTTATTTTTCACCTCCAAAAATGACAAATTCGAATCAACGTAGGAACGAATTCTGTATTTTTGCCTGTTGAGTACCCGATTATGATGCTTCAGATAAGTTGTCAGCTCAGGCGTGTCAAAATATTGTGTGCTGTATGCGGAAATCCTAATGCCGTTTACATCCTGCACCCGAAAGTGCGAAACCATTTTCTTCAGAAGTTCAGGCAAAAGAGCAGCGTTAGCAACATACTTTGAGTCAAGTCTGTCCATTAATTGAACCTCTCTCATCTCTTCGAGAGAAATGGAGTCCATCTGCTCTAATATTTCTTTCACCTCAGCACTCATCGACAAATCAACTTATCTGTACGAATATTCAAAAATTTTTGTCGAATAGAGTTTCCCGTTTGGAAGGTAGTTATACTGGATTTTTTTTCGTCCGTTATCGTGGTACTCGTATTTGCGTATCCGATACAGCTTATTTTTATCGTTGTACACATTCTCTCTGATGCATCTTCCGGTGTTATAATCATAGTGATAGGTGATTCTTTCGCGCTGACCGTACACAGCATACTCTATTTCTTCCATTTTGTAGCCATGCTCATCCCAAACTGTCAAGTGATCAAGCCATTTTCTTTTGCCGTTTGCTGTGGTATTCATTTCTTTCACTACCAACCCTTTACGCATCTCTCTTTTTTCTTCCGGAGTCAAAAATGGAGTATGAGACTGATTGATTTGAGGTGGCGTTTCTGTTTTTTTCACTTGCGTAAAACTTGTAATTGCAAGTAATCCGAGAAATAAAACTATTGGTTTAAAAAAACTTGTATTCTTCATATTGCTAACTTTTTTTAGACTGAAACGTTTACTTGATAAGTTTCAGGAATTTCACAGATAATCCCGGTTTCGGTTACTGAGATTGTTTTTTTAACTAAACTAACCGCTTCTGTCGATATATCTTCGGTAGTTACCCCGACTTCGTATTCACCGGGAAGAATTTTTTGGAAATAGAATGAACCTTCAACCACCCTTACATCGTCAAAATAGCCCTCTTCGCCCTTATACTTTATATAAGCTCTCATGCCCGTACCCGGTCCGCGATCTCTGAAAACTCCGTTGTGATAGTAAGTTGTATAAACATTACCTTTGATTATCGAAGTTCCGTAAGCCTTTCCTGTGTTGATAAAAATCGTATCTGCTTTATTTGTTTTCCCGATTACTTTGGCATCTTTTATAACTGCAATTTTCTTTTTATCAGCCAGTTCGGAGTATGCATAAACGTTGTAATTACCGGGGCGGAGGAATTCAAAACGGTAAAAACCATTGTAATCGGTTTCTATGTCTTCCCCGAAATAGTTCAATGAGTTATCGCCAAAAACTAAAAAAACATCTTCTTTGACTGCCGGGATGGTGTCTTTTCTGAAGGTGAAGTTATCATCGTAGTGTACAATGTTGTAAACATAACCTTCTAACGAGGATGAGCCTCCAAAACCCTCGTCTGTATTGCAGGAGCTTCCTAAGATAAGGAAAAAAAGGAGGAAAGAAAACAAATAGGTGAATTTCATACGGTTATATTTTATTTTTAACACTAAGGTCGTATGGAACAAGCCATTAATCATTTTCTTGAGTTTAAGATTTATCTTAAATGGCTGTTTCATAATAACAGTAGTTTTATCTTTACGTTTTTGATAAAAATGTATCTAAAAAAGCAAAAAGTCACAAAATTGTACCACTTTTTTATTGCATGTTACAAAGATAATACATTTCAATTCAAATGAGTCACTTTATGAAACCTACAATGTCGTATTATGCTAAAATTTAATGATTTGAATGAATTTCACACCTATTTTGATTTTATTTTCAAAGCGAGGATTTTAAATGAGATTTTATTAATTGATTATCCGCATTCCGTCCTGATAAATTTGCGATAATGACAAACATAGCATCTCTAACGGTTTCAGGACGTTTGATGTGTTTTTTATCCAAAACGGGTCAAACCGCTTGGAGTGGTTTGACCCGATATCAGATTTGAAACTATGGATTTTAGGATACTATGCGGATAGACATATTTTATTATTTAGCCACTTTTTCTAAAAGTACCACCACATACGCGACTAAACCTTCTTCACGACCAACAAATCCCATTTTTTCGTTTGTGGTAGCTTTTACGGATATGTCATCGGCCGAGACGGACATTACTTCGGCAAGTTTCTGTTGAATGGTAAAAATGTGCGGTTTCAGTTTTGGTTGCTCTGCTACTATGGTACAATCGGCATTCCCAAATTCATAACCTTTCTCACGGATTAGCTTCATTACATCTTTGAGGAGGATTTTACTGTCAATATTCTTGTATTCGGCAGCATTATCGGGAAAATGAAATCCGATATCGCGTAAATTCGCCGCACCGAGCAAAGCATCACACAACGCGTGGATTAACACATCAGCATCGGAATGGCCAAGCAATCCGAGATGATAATCAATTTTTATTCCGCCTAACCAAAGTTCGCGATTCGGTGCAAAGACATGCACATCATAACCAAAACCAACACGTATTTTCATACGATTAAATTCTATTTTTAAATTAAGGTCGTATGGAACACGCCATTAACCATTCTCTTGGGTTTGAGATTTATCTTAAAGGGCTGTTTCATACGAAGATTATTTATATTTTCAAACTTTAATCCGATTTCCTGAATAAAAAACGAAACGGTTGAACTTAATCTCTTAATTAATTCAACCGTAAAATAGTTGTAAAGCTCAAAAATTCAGCCTTATCAATTCCATTCCTCTTAAAAAGGATGGCTATAGTTTTTTTCTTTAATTCATTAAATTTCTCAGCCCATCCAAGTCAAATCCAAGCGTAAAGCGAAGTGTTCCGTCAAGCGGATTGGATTGGGCGACCGAAATCAGATAAGCCGCATCTAACTGAAAAACATTCAGTTTGAAACCTACACCGGTAGAGAAATACTTCCGATTCCCTTTTGTCTTGTGTTCATTGAAGTAACCTGCACGTACGAAAAACTGGTTATTGTACGTATATTCGGCACCTAACGACCACATTATTTCTCTCAATTCTTCTGAGAAACCACCCGGTGCATCACCGAAAGATTTGAAAATTCCGGCAATCGGTCCCATATTTCTTGCCGCATCTCTTCTGGCAATAAAGTCATTCTCATCCTCTAAAGTACCATCCTCGTTGATTCGACGAATTTGTGAAGAAGGTACCAACAGCTTATTGATATCGGCATTGAAAGAAATTTTATTATAATCATCAAATGGATATTCAAACGATCCTCCCAACCTCAAATTTGTCGGGATAAACAAGGTACTTTCTTCATCACCGTATGAGATTTTGGAACCGATATTGGAAATATTCAGTCCAAATGCGAGCGTACCATCTCCGGTTCCCACTTCAATCGGCGTACGGTAATAAGCTGCCACATCAGCTGCGATAGCATTTCCGGGAATCATGTCCGATTCACTGCTAGGGATATTCATATCCGAACGGATATAACGGAAAGCAACAGCAGCCGACAGTTTTTCTGAAAGTAATCTGGAGTAAGCTATGTCTATCGCCATTTCATTCGGGTGAGCCGTTACTCCCTCAGTACCCTGATAGTCATAAAGTTTAATCTCTCCCAAAGAGAAGTATCTCAGCGATGCACTAACGGATTGAAGCTCGTCAAATTTCCAGTATCCGGCCAAATAACTCAGATTAATATCATTAACCAAGCGTCTTAACCAGGGTGTAAATGACATGGACAAGCCTGCCGGACTTTCCATAAAAGCGTATTTTGCAGGATTCCAGTACTGTGAGTTTATATCGGGAGTTGTCGCGGCACCGACATCACCCATACCTCCACCGCGCGAGTCGGGAGTAATTGAAAGTGAGGGAACTCCGGTAAATACTGGATTCAGTTGGTCTTTAATTTCATTTTGCGCTGATAGTGAGAATGTAGTCAAGACTACAGTTGTTAGTATAACTAAACACGTTTTTTTCATTCGTAAATTATTATTTAGATTTTTAATCACCTTCACAGGTCGGCTTTACTCAAATAACATGTATGCCGCACGTAACGGGATTATAATTAAATTTTCAAAAAAAATAACACTGTGACTATCTTAAAACCATAAAAACTAAGATATTGTTTATTTAAACTTTTTATTCTTATTTTTATTGTCCTAAGACTATAATTTTATTCGCTTTCGAAGTAAATTCACTGTTCGCGGTTTTCAGTGAAACATTGTACAAGTACATTCCGGGCATTACGCGGCTTCCCGAATTGTCTTTCAAATCCCATTTCAGGTTGTCGGCGTTGTATTGTTGTTTAGTGAAAACAAGTCTTCCCGCTAAATCAAATATTTCAACTTTTGCTTCCAGAATTACCTCCGGCCTGTCGTGTTCTATTACAAATCGAGTCTCCGTCTTAACGGGATTCGGGTAGTTTTTGACACTATAAATTGTCGTTGGAAGACCTTCGACCACCTCAAAGTCGAGCGTAGCCTGCGAAGAGTTGTTCATCATGTCAAACGCGTGAAATGTGAGGGTATGTTTCCCGATGCTCATTGGAGGGAGTTTGATTCGCACTCTACCCTTCTGGTAACTTCCCGGATCGGCTTCGAAATACTCATTGAGAATGTATGTTGAATACGGGTCATCATCAATAACAAGCTTCAAGTCGTGTCCAATTCCACTTCCGACTGTATTTATTCCGTTTTCATCGGAAAGATGGGCGACAAATACCGGAGTCTCATTTACTTTGCCCCCCGACACAAAGTTAGGCGTATTCAGATACATTTGGATTTCAGGGCCATCGGTCTCATACTGAACATCAGCCAGTGCGCCGCCAACAATAAAGTTTTCAAAATGACCTTGCCCTTCTTTGCCGGTTATCGTATCGTTTGCATAATAATTTATTCTTCCCGTTCCGTAATTATACCGAATGTCTTTGGGGAGCATAAATGTAAAGGTGAAAACCCCCGAACTGACTTCTACTTTTCCTGAGTAAAGAACATTTGGACGGTCATAGTAAGGAAATGCCCCGTTTCTTTCATTGTGATTATTCAAGGTAACAATTCGTTGGTATTTATCATATATTGTCACTTCTACAAATCCATTGAAATCCGAAGCTAAATTTCCATTCATATCCACCAAATACCCTTGAATGGAATTGACTGAAAGCGCTCGAAATGTATCGGCTTCCTGCACAAGATTTCCATTAATCTTTTCAGTCATGACCTTATAGTCCTCCGGGTAATTCAGTTTCAATGCCGGATTTCCGAAAAGCATGTATGAAAGTTTGTTTATTTCTGTGGAAATTGAGTTTTTGGAATGTTTTACCGCATCACCCAATCGAGGGTATTTTCCACTTTTACGATTGAACAACTCCTCTGTAAAGAATCGATTTATTCGCTCATTTTGAGCGGCATACACAGTTCTGGCAGCCGAATACATGCCAATTCCGCCTCCGGTAGGATTGAGTACGACCATTTCTCCGGCTGAAATTTCTTTTATATCAAATTGAATAAAATCACATGTCGCCGCTACCCAAATCGGCAGTTTGCTGTTAAACATGTTGTCCTTGTGTACGTCATTCTTGGTCAGAACCTGTTCGTTTGTCCATCCCAAAGGGCTTGCATGTCCGGTAAAGTTTAGCATCAGCGTACCGGAATTAATCATTCCGTGTAGTTTTTTACGAGCCAACGGATAACTTTCACCGCTCGCCGAAACTTCTTGCAGATAAGAATCCAAATAGATTTTTTGAATCTGGAAATCGGGATTAGCCCTGAAAATAGTTTGCGCTATACTGTCCGTTTGTCTCACGTGAAGCGCATCATCTCCATCATCGGCTATAAATGTCAGCTGATTTTTCCAATTTCCTTTGATTTCATTTTTCATGTAGCTGATGTTTTTTTCAACCACATCGTTCGCGTGTTCCGCAGTGACTACCGGAAATCTTCCTATGCCGATATCTACCATATTCGCCGGAACATTACTTCCTTCATTATCATCAAGAAGTCCAAAATAATCATCTGTGACATATGATTTTACAGCATCCAAGGACATGTCAGCCTGATATGTCAAAAGAAGATTATCACCCCAGTTTTTATTTAATCCGCGGTTATCATATGTGCCTCTTCCGAAAAGCAAAAGATATTTTGGCGCGGAACTCATTTCACCGCTTATTTTTGCTCTTTCGTAAAACATCTTCATAAGCCATCGATACGCTGTCGCATCAGGCGTACCGGACGAAAACTCATTATAAACCTGCTCGGAAGTAACCACATTCACGGTCATATTATCGATCTCACGGTGCGCGTTTGCCAATTTTTCAGCCTGAGTTATGAAGTTGGGATTGGTAATAATAACAAACTCAGCCTGCGGAAGTCCGTGGAGATTTTGATTAAGAACAGTACCGGCAGGTGTCGGCTCCATTGTCAAATAATTTTTTGCAGTCGGATCAATGGCGACGTATTGTTTTATTTGCTCATTTGAATCAATAAACTCAAGCAAATCACCGTTACGAGTCGTTACAACTCGCTTCGTATTGCTCGGATCGGTAATATCCCAGACTTGTACATTAGTATTCGCTCCCAAGATCTGAAACTTGTTGTATTTCGACGAATCCAGGTTATCTACATTTCTAAAGAATAAGGGTGTACTGCCGCTCATCCGCAGCTTACGTCTGGCACTTACTTCTAAGTAGTTGAGATAGCCTCTCGAAGCATTATTTCCTTTCTTATAGGTAAGCGTAAAGTCCACATTTTCTGTGCCCGGAGAAGTAAATGTGTGAGTCACATTTGCGTCTTTCCCTATTTGATACAAATCAGCTCCCAAGCGGCTTATCGGGATATTTTTAATTTGACTGCCAAGCATCAAATCGAAAGATGAATTATCACTAGAAATCGCTGCCACATCAATTCGAACTGTGATATTGTCATTGGTCAGATTCGGGAATGAGAATGGAAAATTATAGGTCAATTTATTTGTAAAATCTTCTCCGTAAAACACTTTACCTGTTTTTCCCAAGTTAATTCTTTCTACTTCATGCACCTGATAATCAACAAAATCGGTAACATTCACAACATTCGCATCAGCTGGGACATTCACCGCGTAATCCTGAATTTTTTTCCCGGTTCCCACATCAGAAGTGATAAAATAATATCCTTCGTTCGCATAGTGATTCAGGGTATGAGTAAACAGCTGTTTTTCCAAGTCATAACTCCATTTTGTGATTCCTTGTCCATAAAAAAGGATATAATCTCCGGCATTGAAAACACCGTCAGCACCTTTTTCCATATGAATGGCAACTTCCGGTAGATCATCGATTTTAGGCTTCAAAAAACTCTGTTCAAGCAAAGCTCCCCCATAACCAAAGACTTTCACATTGGCAGGATCGACTCCCATGTTTTTTAGTGATTCGTAAGTAATCTTATATATGCCGGTCTCTACGACTTTCACTTTTACAAATTTACCGTTTGCAAGGACAGATGAATTGGAAAATGTATGTTTCGATGAAGGTGTTTTTTGTGGCTCCGGCAGTTTTTCAACTTTCAAGTCAAAGCTTACAAGTTTTTGAATTTCTTCTTCGGTTTTTACAAATGGCAAAACCTGAACAAAACTAAAATCTTTTCCTCTATCAGTTGACACATAAGAGCTTACAGAAATGTTCGTTGGGATATTTTTTGTAGAGAGGTAAACTTTTTCTTCGGGTGTTACATTCTGAAAAACGGGATTTTCAACAGAAAAAGAATAAACAGCATTGTCTTTTTTCTCAAATTTTTCCACAAAGTATGGCAAATCTTCATTCCCGGGGAATTGGGCATTTTTAAAAGAGATAACCTCTTTTGCTGCGTGATTTGTTGACCAGGTCTCAAATCCGGTCCAACTAATCCTACGCTGTGATGAAGATGCGCTCTGGGCTAATGTAGATAATGAAATACAAAAAAGAGCTATAAATGTGAAAAACTTAAGGTTCATAAGACTTTGAGATCAAACATCTTTGTGCATAATTAAAGATAAATAAAATTATAACGGTTAAAATAGCTTATTATTATTATTCCGATTTTCTTACTTCACCTGAAAATCGAACATTTTTTTATCAGATAGAAAACCTTGCAAGCGATCGCCGATTTTCACTTTTCCTACTCCAACGGGAGTTCCTGTAAAAATAACATCGCCAATCTTGAGCGTAAAAAACTTACTGATATAAGCGATTAATTCACTTACCGAAAAGATCATATCACCCGTAAAGCCTTTCTGAACAATTTCTTCATTTAACTTCATGTGAAAGTGAAGATTTTGAATATCATCCAATTCAGTTTTTTGAAGAAATTTCCCGATAACAGCCGAATTATCAAACGCTTTACAGATTTCCCAAGGCTTCCCCTCTTTTTTCAACTTCCACTGCAAATCTCGTGCTGTAAAGTCAACTCCCAACCCAATTTCATCATAGTATCGATGCGCAAACTTCGGAGAGATATTCTTTCCAATCCGATTGATTTTCACAAGCAACTCTGTTTCATAATGAATTTCATCACTAAAACCAGGCAGAAAAAAAGGCTTATTATCCCTCAATGCAGAGGTATCAGCCTTCATAAACACGATTGGTTCGTTCGGGTTTGGAGAGTTTAGCTCTTTATTATGCTCAACATAATTTTGACCGATTGCGAAAATTTTCATTTTTTAAAAGACATATGATTGTTAAGACCGCTATGTCATTGGAGCATAGACTTTTTGTCATCTGATTTATAAAAAAATTGAACCTGAAACAACATTCCATCAGCCGTGATACGACATCAAACTTTATCTATTTCATTCAGTCTGTTAAACATTACCGCTAAATGAGCGTAAATAGAAGTATTTTGGACAATTATATTCTCAGGTACACGGATTCTGAAAGGTGTAAAGTTCCAAATTGCTTTTATACCTCCAGCAATCATTATCTCTGCCGCTTCCTGGGCTTTATCCGTAGGTACGGTCAATATTCCTATATTAATTCCGGTCTTTTTCTGAAGTTCACTGAAATTGGCTATATGATGAATCGGTATTCGATTGATACTGGTTCCTACCAACTCGTGTTTTACATCAAATCCGGCTACAATCTCGAGTCCAAACTGAGAAAGACCATCATCATGCATCAGCGCTCCACCCAAACTTCCTACTCCAAACAGAAAAGCTTTATGTGACTTCGTAAAGCCCAGAAATTCCTCCAGCACCTTTACCAGCTCATTTACATCGTATCCCACACGGGTTTTGCCGGAAATATTAACGAAAGAAAGATCTTTAGCTACTTTAGAAGCATCAATTGCTATGTTTGAGGCGATTTGAGTAGATGACAAAAATGATTCGCCGGATCTCTGAACAAGTTGAGCATAAGCCAAATACCAAGGTAAGCGCCGAAGAGTTGGTTCGGGGACTTTAAAATCTTTTTCTTGCATGAAAATATTTTTTCAGTTTCAACGTGCAAAACTAATCATTTTTTTTCAGAATGTATTGATTTTTACCCGATTTCAATTCCAAAACTATTATAAAAAAACTAAAATGACAAATATTCATATTTATAAGCCAAAATGTCATTTTTAGTTTATTTTTAAAGAAAAAACAAGCCAAAATGTCTGACTATCAAGATGGTAGAGTTTTTGAAAATAAATAGGCAGCTTCTGACTCTACGATAAAAAATATCGGGAAACAGAAGCACTAAAAGGAATTTATAAAGAAACAAAGAACAAAGTTAACACACAAAAAAAAGAACATAAAAAACATGAACTTCAATAATTTTACAACAAAATCACAAGAGGCTGTACAACAAGCAATCAGCTTGGTACAGGCTAAAGGACAGCAAGTCATAGAAACTCCGCATTTGCTGAAAGCAATCATATTGCAAGGAGAAGACATGATTCAATTTCTGTTTGGAAAAATGGGAATTTACTTAAACAATATCCAACAAGTCACCGATCATGCTATCGAATCTTTTCCAAAAGTAAGCGGCGGCGAGCCGTATCTGAGTCGCGAAACAAACGAATCGCTTCAAAAAGCGGTAGAACTCTCCGGTAAAGCCGGCGATCAGTTTGTATCACTTGAATATTTACTATTAGGACTGCTAAAAACGAACAATCAGGCAGGAAAGATTCTGAAAGACGCGGGTGCTACCGAAAAGGGATTAGAAGCTGCGATAGCCGAGCTTAGAAAAGGTGCAAAAGTAACCTCATCTTCTGCCGAAGAAACGTATAATTCGCTAAACAAATATGCAGTTAATCTGAACGAGCAAGCCCGTCAGGGAAAACTTGACCCTGTGATAGGACGCGATGAAGAAATCCGCCGTATTCTGCAGATTTTAAGCCGTAGAACAAAAAACAATCCGATTTTGATCGGTGAACCCGGAACAGGAAAAACCGCCATAGCCGAAGGTCTGGCACATCGGATTATTCGGGGTGATATTCCTGAAAATCTGAAAACAAAGCAAGTCTTTTCATTGGATATGGGAGCACTTGTGGCCGGTGCCAAATACAAAGGCGAATTCGAAGAAAGATTAAAATCGGTGGTGAACGAGGTGATTCAGTCCAATGGAGAAATCATCCTGTTTATTGATGAAATCC
>LSQX01186595.1_pt1 | contig 21403 bp, 20 predicted proteins | sample 654561 | NCBI WGS metagenome assembly LSQX01 (sample SAMN04489861, study PRJNA283612) | anaerobic digester metagenome | isolation source: 4 biogas reactors fed with cattle manure at either 37C or 55C with and... | place: Denmark: Kongens Lyngby | collected 2014 | reverse complement strand
ATTTATGAAGGTTATTGGTGGACCAATAAATATCCGAGCAAAACAGGAGATGGAAGTACCAATAATACGCCTGTCCTGAGGCTTTCAGAAATGTACCTTATCAGGGCTGAAGCTATCCACAGAGGGGCTTCAATCAGTGGCGTTACTCCGGTTGATGATTATAACGTAATCAGGACCAACAGGGGACTTGCAAAACAAACCGGCTCTATCGTTCTATCTGATATCTCAAATGAACGCAGAAGGGAATTATGCTTTGAAGGACATATAATATATGATATTGCAAGGCGTAAGGAAAGTTTAGTCCGTAATGACTTTGTGGCTGAAGTAAATCAAAATATCTCTTTCCCGAATAATAAATGGGCAGTGCCAATACCAAAATCGGAATTTGACGGCAATGAGAATATGGTACAAAATCCATTTTAACAACATAAATTAATTTGAAATGAAACAGTTAAAATATATAATATTAACACTTCTTGCATTAACGACATTCTTCGCCTGTGAGCAGGAAGACATCCTGTTTAAGGAAGATATGGCTAATGTGGGATTTTACGGTTCTTCTGCCAGCATGTTGGAAGTGGATAAGGAGAATAAAGGGAAAGACGTTCTTACCGTTCAGATACTGGTTACTGCTACTTTGAACTCACCTTCATGCAATGTCACATTTGATGTAGATGACAGCTGGTATCAGAAAATTGGTGATTTCTATTATGAGATTGTTGACGGCGATACCACACTGGTTAATCCTGCTATCGAAGGAGTGGATTATAATGTGGTAAGTGAGAAATCGGTAACAATTGCTGAAGGATCCGGTTATGCGCCGGTTGTGCTGGCCGCTATTGACAATAATGATTTTGACCCGCTGGGAAATAAATCATTCCGGCTTAAAATTACAGGCAACAGCCTGGGATATGACCTTTCGTCCGAATCGGTAATAAAAATTACAATTGTTGACGATGACCATCCACTTGGATGGATGCTGGGAGATTATACATCAGCAGTAACTGAAACTGCCAACGGCAGCCCCGAACATCCGGTAAATATCGCTGCTATTGAAGGTGAAACAGATAAGGTTAAGATCTATGGTATGGCAGGCCTTGCTTACGGCCCTCCGCTTGCTGATCCCTATTTTATCCTTGGAACAGTCAGTGAAGATCAGACTACCATAACTATTAAAGCCGGACAATCATGGGACGACTATGACTGGGGACCTGTAACCCTTACAGTCTGGGAAGATGATAACGGCGAAGGTGAAGAGGTCGATGACCTTGTTGGATATATCAGTACTGACGACGGTGTTACAATAACATTCAGGCAACAGTATACCTTCTATATTACCTCAGGGGTAAATGAAGGATTAGGCCTACAATGGGCATGGAACGCTGATGCCAATCCGAATAGTCCGGTTGCTGTCTGGACAAGAAATTAATTAATAATTTTAATGAACATGAAAAAAATACTAATATATATTATCGCGATATTTTCGATCGGTGTTTACATCTCAGGATGTAACCAACTTGAAGATTATGAATCTTCTGAAGTATTGTCCCGGCCGACAGCGACACTTTCAGTTTCTGCTGTCGGGGATTCCAGCTTTACTCTGGGCATTTCTACTGATATGGCCGGATACCTGGGATATGCAGTATCGAGCGATACTTCAAGGTCGCTGACTGAAGCAATCAGTATTCTCTCCCTCTCACTTCAGGACGGAGAAGGAATCCTCGCTAACGAGGCATATGAATACAGCGGTGCCAGAGATACCACCATTAATGTAAAAGAATTGATGCCCAACACTTATTATAAAGTTTTTGCAGCTTCAAATAATGCTGACGGCGTTGAATCGGAAGTACAATCTTACCTGTTTAAAACTAACGACGGGGTTGGCCCTACTTTTGTATCTTCCTCACCGGGGATATCTAATCAGGCAACTGTATCTGTAGGTACATCAATTGTACTTACATTTGATGAGCCTGTAGTAGTAGATACGAATAAACTATTCACATTTACCTATTATTTCGAAGGCGAAACTGAGGGAATATCATTGGATGCAAGCGCTGCTTCAGGCAATAATGTAACTGTTCCGCAGCCTCGTACAGGCCATGCCGGAGACTATTTCTTCCTCTCCTGGGAAGAGGGTGCAGTAACAGACCTCTCGGGTAACCCGTGTGACGAAAGAGTAAGCGGTGTTGTCGGAGGATCTCTCCGGGGTAACTTTTATCGTTTTGAATATGCCAATTTCTCAGTTGCCGACAATTTAATTGTGCCGGAAAATGATTCAGTACTGGCAGCTCATGACTTTGTCGTGGATATCAGTTTTCCTTTTGAGATAGCTTTGGAGGAACTGACCGACGATATGGTAAAATTCAGGTATTCTAACTGGCTGGGAACCGTTACAACTGAGGTTTCTGCTACCGGCAATTGTGAAATTGTAAATGATACTACTCTCAGAATAACCCAGCCACATGTTCCTGCAAATGGCGATAACATTGCACTGTATCTGGCTGAAGGTGTTTTATCTGACAACTACGGCAATTTGAATGCTGCTTCCGATTATGAAATTTCATGGACATTAGGTGATTTCACTATTCCGGAAGATATTGAACCAGCTTCAGGAAGTGTTGTTACAAGCCAGTTGTTTAATGTGTTTGTTACATTTGATTTCCCGATCTCAGTTATTCCGGATGCTGCAGAGGACGTTATTACTATGACATATGTTGATGCAACCGGCTCGGAGAATGTATATAATGTTTCAAGTTATTTTGTTCATCCGGGGAATGACAGTGTTTTGGTTATTCAGACTCCTCAGGAGGTCAGTTTTGGCAGTACTGTGGTTCTTAATATTGCTGAAGCTGCCATTCAGGATGCTGATGGTAATGTCAACCTTGAATTACAGGAAGATGTTTACTGGGAAGTACCTAAGTTAGCTGAAAGCATCGATGTTCTTATTGGACAGTACTTGGTTTCAGGGGCTTCATACTGGGATCCTTATCCTGTTGTTACAGATACTGTCACCATTGAGTTGAATGAAGGTACTCCGAACAGCGTTATTATAACCGGATTATTTAAAAGTGTGTTAGGCGTAAGTGAACCTGTAACCGGTACTTATTATCCGGAAAACTCTTTGCTGGAAATAACTGAACAACAAGTCGGGACAAGCAGCAATTATATATTCACGGTATTTTCAAATGTCACTGAAGATTATGCTATTCGTTCATATGTACTGGAAGATGGCTCAATAGAGTCTGACCTTGTACTGGGTGCTTATTATCCTGACTGGAGCTGGGCAGGTTATTTTGAGCATTTGCCTTCTGTTACATGGACAAAGATATCATCAAAGGCTGGAAAAGTCAGCACAAAGAGTGGCACTGTAGTATCTAATCCAGGTATTAAGAAAATACCAAAAAGAATTAAGTAGGTATTTAAAATAAACTTAACGCAGTCAGTTTAACAAACTGGCATAATTTTAAAAAACCCGGCTTGGCAAAAAAGCCGGGTTTTTTAACTTTGCACGATAATGAATTTAATAAATAATCGGGTTTAAACTTTTTTTGCAGGGTTTTTGTTGTGATAATTAGTAATTATGATTGAATGAAGCATATTTTTTTAATATATTTATTTTTATCAATTTTATTTAACGGTTTCAGCGAAACTGTTTCAGAGGATAAGGCCTTAAGGGTTGCTTCTAATTTTCTGTTTGGTACGGAGCATCCCGTAAAATCTGTGAGCTTTTACGGAGATACTGAAGATTCCGGCATGTACATAATTAACTTCATTCCTGAGGGATGGGCAATTGTGTCAGGGAATAACAATGCACGCCCGGTAATTGGATATTCACACGAAGGATATTTTGATGTGAAAAATGTGTCCTCCAATGTGAAAAGCTGGCTGGAGTATCAAAAAGTACAGTTAGCCAATGCCATGGCAGATTTGAAATGGAGTGATGAATGGAATACCCTCGAAAAACAAGCCCTGCCGGCCCTTAAGTCAGCAACTGCAGTAACTCCTTTATTGGAAACTGAATGGGATCAGGGAGCGGGGTGGAACAGGTTTTGCCCCCCATATGCAGAAGGGCCTGACGGGAAAGCTTATGTTGGATGTGTTGCTGTTGCTATGGCTCAGGCATTGCACTATATGAAGTTTCCGGAGAGGCCGTCCGGACAAAAAAGTTACCAGCTGGCACCTTACGGGACAATCAGCTTGAATTTTGATGAGGAACCTGCTTACCAGTGGGATAAGATGTCTCTTACGGCTTCGGATGACTACAATGCAAAATTACTGTACCATTGTGCAGTGGCAGTGGAGATGGATTTTGGGGGAGACGGATCAGGTGCATATACGACCAGGGTACCCTTTGCTTTTCAGAGATATTTCGGATTCACACCATCGGTAAAAACAATTTCACGTTATGAAAATGACGAGGAATGGATAACACTTCTTAAATCTGAGCTGGACAATGATAATGTATTGATATATTCAGGAAACCCTGGCACCGGGGAAGCCGGCCATGCTTTTAATATTGACGGCTATGCACCCACCGGATATTTTCATTTTAACTGGGGTTGGAGCGGTAAGTATAACGGTTACTTCTCGATAAATAATGTAGCTCCCGGAAGCAGCGACTTTACCAAAGATCAAAAGGCAGTTGTCGGCATTTCTCATCCATACTGGGGGCCAACGGATATAACCCTGAGTAACCTTAGTGTAAAAGAGAATTTACCGGCAGGAACTGTCGTGGGAGATATTTCGATTACAGACTATTCGGAAAATGACCATTTTACATTTGAAGTTTTTGGAGCACCTCTCTTTTTGGGAAGTGGTTATGCTCCTGCAAAATTCTATGAGGAAAATATGCAGTTAAAAACTTTAGAAACTTTATTGGCCGGGCCCTATCCCGAAGTGGCAACTATAAGGGTAACAGACAGTGAAGGTAATGTACTTGAAAAGCGTTTTGAAATTACCGTAACTAAAGTAACAAACGCAATATCAACAGCTGATCAGAATAGTTTCAGGATATACCCTAATCCTGCTAATAATATTATATATGTCACAAGCGGAAATGAGTTGAATTATTACAGAATTACCGATATTACAGGTAAAACTGTTCTGCATTCTGACAGGTATAATAATGGAATTGATATCACCTCCTTAAGAGAGGGAATATATATTTTTGAATTTTCAGATTCAAAAAATAAAAAACAGGTTCAAAAGATCATTGTTCAGAAGTAATGGTTTAAGAGCCTCTTTCAGGTTTTTCTCTTTTTCTTTTTTGCTGCCGGGAACAAAACATTATTTAAAATCAATCTGTAGCCCGGGGAGTTAGGATAGAGGCTCAGGTCAGTAGGAGGGTCTCCAACAAGGTGACGGTAATCTTCGGGGTCGTGCCCGCCGTAAAAGGTCCAGAACCCTTTTCCTTTTTCACCATGAATATACCTTGCCTCCCTGGCAGGTTTGTTTTCACCCAATATAAGGACATTGGGTTTGATAACCTCTTTTTTGAATGCTGTTGTCTGTCCCATAAACCCTTTTATCATATTCATATGGTTTTGACAAAGCATGGTTGGAATGGGATCCCACTTGGCAGAGAACTCAAACAGCACGAAATAATCATTGTCACGGTCAACTTTACGGTAGTTTGTTGCATCTATGTCTGAAAATTCATATACATTAGGATCCTTCTCCAGTTGAAAATTTTCAAATGCGAATGTTCTTGAGAAGTCAAGCTTTTGGTCTGCCTCCGGATCAGCAGGATCACCGTCAAACATAGTTGCGCAAATGTCAACTCCTGTCGCAGCCCTTGCAATATCATAAGTATCAGTAGCTGCACACATGGCAAAAAGGAATCCTCCGTTTAATACATATTTTTCAATTTCGGCAGTTATAAAAGCTTTCATCTCTGAAACTTTCATAAATCCCAGTTTTTCTGCAAGCTGTTTATTTATATTGACCTCCTGCTGATACCATGGCATATGCTGGTAGGTTCTCCAGAATTTTCCAAATTGTCCGGTGAAGTCTTCATGATGAAGATGCAACCAGTCATATTCAGGCAACTTACCGTTTAATATCTCTTCATCATAAATGATGTCATATTCAATTTCAGCATAAGTTAATACCAGCGTTACTGCATCGTCCCAGGGCTGTTTGTTGGGAGGTGAATAAACTGCTATTTTGGGTGCTTTGTTCATGCTCACTGCATCCTGGTTAACATCAGGCTCTGCTATTCCGTTCAATACTGCAGTTGCCCGGGCATCAGCTATAGTTTCAAAACTTACACCCCTTATAACACATTCATTTTCAAGAGAAGGGCTGTGTTGTACGAGAAAGCTTCCTCCCCTGTAGTTGAGGAGCCATTTTACTTCGTTATCCAGCCGGAGAGCCCAATAAGCTATACCGTAAGCTTTAAGATGATTTTTCTGGGTTTCATCCATCGGGATCAGCAGATGTACCGCATTTACCTGAAGGACCAGGAAAAAAACAGCTGTGGTCAGCATTATTCCCTTTAGTGTTTTACTGCAATTCATTATTGTTAATTTCTTCCAGTTTATATTGCAACCGTTCGCTCAAGCGAACGGCAATGGATAAATGCATTTTTAAAAGTTGCCTGAGATTAAAACGGGGAGTCATTGCCGGTATTATACGCATCATCATAATTTGTATTTTTTAATATGCCTGCCCCGATTGACTCCTCATCATCATCCATATTCATTTTTGAGCTGAAAGTCTGGGGCATTGAAGGGAATCCATGACTGAAGCTTGTTTCCATATCACTGAATTTAGCCAGCTCTTTCTTAAATGACAGATGGACATCTCCTGTGGCGCCGTTACGATGCTTGGCAATTATTATTTCAGCTACTCCAAGCAGTGAATTTCCAGAGTCATCTTCAGTGATCCCATAGTACTCAGGGCGGTGAATAAAAGTAACTATATCGGCGTCCTGCTCAATGGCCCCCGATTCACGGAGGTCAGAAAGCTGAGGTCTTTTGCCCTCTCTTGATTCAACAGACCGGTTTAGCTGTGACAAGGCCAGGATTGGAATATCCAGCTCTTTTGCGATGGCTTTCAAAGACCGGGAAATATTACTTACCTCCTGTTCCCTGCTGCCTCTCCCTTCACTTCCGGAGGTCATAAGTTGCAGGTAGTCGACAATTACTATCTGTATATCATGTTGCATTTTAAGTCGCCTGCACTTGGCTTTAAGCTCAAAAATTGACAGCGCGGGGGTATCATCAATGAAGATAGGGGCTTTTTCAAGTGCTGATATTTTTCTGTTCAGATGTTCCCACTCATAATTTTCAAGCCTGCCTGTCTTTAATTTTTCCGATCCGAGTTCTGTCTCCGCCGCGATGAGCCTGTTTACAAGTTGAATAGATGACATTTCAAGTGAAAACACAGCGACAGACCTGTTGTGTTCAACGGCCATATTCCTGGCCATGGTGAGTACAAAGGCAGTTTTTCCCATTGAAGGTCGGCCTGCAATTATCACCAGGTCTGTTTTTTGCCATCCCGAGGTAATACGGTCTATTGCGGTAAAACCAGATGGCACCCCGCTGAGACCGTCCTTTTGGTTCCTTGCCTTTTCTATCAGGAGAATGGCTTCATTAAGTACAGGTTTTATCGGGACGGTCTCTTTTTTAATATTTTTTTCAGCCACCCGGAAAAGAGATGATTCAGAAAAATCTATCAGGTCATCTACATCGATGGTATCATCATATGACTTACCCTGGATCTCGGAAGATACCCGGATCAACTCTCTTTGAATAAATTTTTGTGCAATAATACGTGCATGAAACTCAATATGGGCTGCTGATGCCACCCTTCTGGTCAGCTGAGTAATAAAACCCGGTCCCCCTATCTCATCAAGCTGGTCACGGTTTTTAAGTTCCTGGGTTACCATAAGCAGGTCGACCGGTTTGCCTTGCATTGAAAGCTCCTTAATGGCTTCAAATATTTTCCGGTGTTCCTCCTTATAGAAACTTTGAGTGTCAATTATGTCGGCAACAGTGACATAGGCATCTCTTTCAAGCATAAGCGCTCCAATAACAGCTTCTTCAACTTCTATGGCCTGTGGTGGCAGTTTACCGTACTGGGCATTTATCTCGTCGATGGTCATAGTTTTTTGTCGCCGGGCTGGGTTAGGTCTGTTTGTTGTATTTTCCGTGGCCATTATTAATTTTTTTGAGGAGGTGGTTTAAAGATCAAAATTAAAAAATATGGATAGCGACAGACAAGTTTTATCTGTTTTAGTTGTTAACTAACTTTATTCACAAATGTTAATTATAATTGATTTAATATGATCTTGCTTAGTAACTGTTTTAGCGTCAATCCCATAGCTTTTATTTGCTGTGGAATGAAACTGGTAGCTGTCATTCCCGGGGTAGTGTTAACCTCCAGGAAATAAAACTCTTCATTTTTCAGGATATAGTCTATCCTTACTATTCCTGAACACTGGCATAAGTCATATATTTTTGAACTCAGTTGCTGACATTTTTCAAAGAGATGTCCTGGAAGTCTTGCAGGGGTGATCTCGTCAGTTGCCCCCGGTGTATATTTTGCTTCAAAGTCGAAGAATTCATTTTTAGGGATAACTTCTGTTACCGGAAATATAAGGTTTTCGTTTGATAGCTTTACAAGTCCGCAGGTGTATTCCCTTCCTTCAATGAACTCTTCTATTATGGCCTCCTTACTTTCATTCCAGGCTTTTTTTAAGGCGGGTTTCAATTCACCGGCATCTTTTACTTTGGTAATTCCGAAACTGGATCCTCCGGCATTGGGTTTAACAAATAGTGGTAATCCGAGGTTTCCTGTGATCAGATCTTCATCAGCCTTTTCATTTTTGTTTAGGATGAGGGCTTTTGCCATTTTTATGCCAAATCCGCGCAGATAATTGCTGCAAAACCATTTATTGAATGTCAGGGCTGACGAATGGACATTGCAGGTGGAGTAAGGGATTCTCAGCAGTTCAAAATATCCCTGCAGGATGCCGTCTTCACCGGGTGTTCCGTGAATAGTAATATATGCATAGTCAAATGAGGTCTTTTTGCCCGCAAGAGTAAAGCTGAAGTCAGATTTGTCAATTTCAGCGATAGTTTCATTGTCGCGGACAATATTCCAGTCAGGCCCTTTGATAATAACCAGCCAGGGAGTGAATTTATCACGGTCGATAGCGTCAAAAATATTATCTGCACTCTTCACTGATATTTCAAATTCTGATGAGTCGCCGCCTGCGACAATGGCAATATTTGGTTTTCTATTCATTTCTTGTTGCAATATAATTTTCCCATTTATTAATGACACTGTTCATATCTTCAGGCAGATCAGAGTCAAATAACATTTTCTCTCCAGTCTCCGGATGTACAAATCCCAGGGTTTTGGCATGCAGTGCCTGCCGTGGGAGCAATATAAAACAATTTTGAACAAACTGTTTGTATTTGCTGAAAGTTGTTCCCCTTAATATTTTGTCGCCTCCATACTCCGGATCGTTAAAAACCGGATGGTTTATATATTTCATATGAACCCTTATCTGATGTGTGCGTCCGGTTTCCAGTTTGCATTCTACAAGACTCACATATCCGATGCTTTTCAATAGTTTGTAATGAGTGACTGCATGTTTTCCGTGTTCCCCGTCAGGGAATACAGTAAAGACCTGCCTGTTATTAAGGCTTCTTCCGATATTTCCCGTAATAGTGCCTGAATCTTCCTTTAAACTGCCCCATACAAGTGCATGGTAAAGCCTTTCGGTGGTTTTTGTATAAAACTGTCTTGATAGTCTGTTTTTCGCCTGTTCCGTTTTAGCTACAACTAATAATCCGGAAGTGTTTTTATCTATTCTGTGGATGAGTCCGGGACGGGGATCTTTGTCTTTGAACAGGGGGAGATTTTTATAATGCCAGGCAAGTGCATTTACCAGGGTTCCGGTATAGTTTCCATGGCCCGGATGCACAACTAATCCCGGTGGTTTATTTATAACTGCAATGTGATCGTCCTCATATACAATATTGAGTGGTATATCTTCAGGTATTATTTTTAACTCCCTGCGGGGATAGTTCATTAAAATTCTGATTTCGTCACCAGGTTTAATCTTATAGTTTGATTTAACGGGATTTCCGTTCACCCTTATATTCCCTGCTTCGGCGGCAGCCTGAATTCTGCTTCTGGATGCATTTTCGATATGGTTGGCCAGGTATTTGTCAATTCTTATTGCTGATTGCCCCTGGTCGGCGGTTAGCCGGTAATGTTCAAACAGATCTTCTTCATCTGCAAAATTGTTCTCTTCCCTGGTTACTTCCATATTCTAAAGGTTACTGGTTATCCTGAAACTTTGACTGGTCGGTTGTTGCCCAGATATCCACCGAGGCTCCCAGTGGTATTGTTGAGGCATCACCTGTGCCCGGACTCTGCAGGAATACCCTTGCCTCAACTGAATCCTGTGCAGTAATTACCGATTCATCGAAGATCACAACACCCGAAATAAGCATTGAGTTAGTGAGAGTTGTTTTTGCCTCTTCAACTGTAAGCCCTGTCAGGTCAGGCAGGGTGGTTAACCTTCCGCCGTGTTCCCTGCCCACGATAAGGTCAATCTTTGTCCCTTTAGGAACCTTTTCACCTGGAATAAGCTTCACGGGCCCGAGTTTTGCATCGAGTACGAGGTTATTATATTCTGATGGCTGATATGAAATATCGCCTGTGTTGAGGTTGCTGTTTTCAATAAGTACCAGTGCCTGACGAAGTGAGATATCAGTTAACTGGGGAAGAGTAACCATTTCAGGTTGAGTTGAGTTTAAGGTCAGCGAGATCGTCCTGTTTTGTTTTACTCCGTGGCCTGCTTTTGGTATTTGGTCTACTATTACACCGGGTGGCGCCTCGTCTAAGAAAATCGAGTCTGTGATTATTATCCTTAATCCATGCTGCTTTGCTGTGCTGGCAGCTTCAGGGAGAGTGAGCCCGTAAAAGTCAGGCACAGGATTTGACTGGCCATGTCTTGTATATATTTTCAAACCCTGCATTGCCAGAATAAGCAGAATAATAAAAATCAGGGCAGCCAGCAATAAGTGGTACAAAAATTTTTTGCTGAATATAAATTTGGATAAACTCATAGTGATTACCTTAAAAGAAACAAAAATAAATTAAAAACATGGTTAGTGGTAATAATTGCAGGTAAAAAACCTTTATTAAGATAATTAAAATGTTGCCAGAACATTATATACTGAATCCCTCTCCACAGGGATACGGTTCATCTCCCTGATCATCTGAACCAGTTCCTCCCTGCTGGCTGATGGATTCTCATCAGATCCGGCCATAGTGTATATGCGTGTTGAATTATCAATTGTCCCATCCAGGTCATCGACCCCGAATTCCAGGGCAAGCCTGGCTGCCTGCTTGCCGATCATAGGCCAGTAAGCTTTCAGGTGGGGGATATTATCCAAAAAGATCCTTGAAACGGCATAATTTTTTAAATCTTCTATAAGGGTGGTTTCCCTGATATCCGAAAAGGCATTGTTTCCATTCCTGAATTTAAGGGGTATGAATGCATTAAATCCATTTGTCTGATCCTGAAGGTTTCTCAATCGGTCGAGATGGTCTGCTCGGTGATTATAATCTTCAATTAATCCGTAAAGCATCGTGGCATTTGTCGGGATTCCCATACTATGGGCGGCAGCATGGATCTCCAGCCACTTTTCCGAACTGGTTTTATCCGGACAAATTTTTGCCCTTAGTGTTTCATCAAAAATTTCTGCTCCTCCGCCGGGCATTGATTCCAGTCCGGCATCCTTAAGCTCTTTGAGTCCCTCTTTTATGGAAACCCCTGCAATTTTACACATATAATCGATCTCGACAGCAGTAAAAGCTTTGATATGCAGCTGTGGCTCTTTTTGCTTAACAGCACGTATCATGTCTGAATAGTAATAAATATCGCGGCCGGGATAAACCCCTCCTACAATGTGGACTTCGTTCGCTCCTGAAGCGGCGTGTTCACTTACTTTTTTTACTATCTCATCAATACTGCACTCCCATGCCCCTTCCTCTCCTTTATGTCTTCGGTATGAACAGAATTTGCAATGGTTTATACAGATATTAGTAGGCTCAATATGAAAATTATGGTTAAAAAAAACCCGGTTCCCGGTATTCCGTTGTTTTACAATATCAGCCAGCACCGCAAGTAATCCAAGATGCCCTGTCAGAAATAACTCAACAGCATCACCGGGAGTTATTCTTTCTGATGAAAGAACTTTCCCTGTTATTTTTTTCAGGTTGCTGTCAAGATTCAAATAACTGATAATATCATTTTCCACCGGAGTAATTGTTTGATAAGTTCATTATAAATGCAAAAAGGTAAAGAATTTTTAACTCTCTACCTTCCTGCAAGAATATGGCCTGGCATAAATTATCTTTTATGCCTGGGTTCGTCTGAAACCGTCAGTTCTTGTCTTCCTTTAGCACGACGTGCTTTTAAAATTTTCCTGCCATTGGCTGTAGACATTCTTTCCCTGAAACCATGTTTATTTCTTCTCTTTCTATTTGATGGCTGAAAAGTCCTCTTCATCTCATTCTGTTTTTATTGCCTTTCAATAATTTTGGTCTGCAAAAGTAGCTGTTTTTTTATTTCCTGCAAGCAGTATTTGTTATTTTTTTACAGAAAAGCGAAATCCTATTCCATGAATGTTAACAATTTTAATATCCGGATCTGGTTTAAAATATTTTCTCAATCGGGAAATAAAGACATCCAGGCTTCTGCCCAGGAAATAGTCATTTGAGCCCCAGATAGTTTCTAAGATTTCCTTTCTGCTTAACACCTTATTTTTATTTTGCATTAACAGCTTGATAAGCTCTGTCTCTTTCATTGTCAGTTTTCTGGTATCTCCTCCGACAGACAGGGATAGCTGTTCGGGCAGAAAAATAAACCTGCCTATTTTTTCTGCACCTTTTTGTTCCGGATCCTCGTCTGGCAGGCTGTTGCTTCTTTTCAGGAAGATCTTTATTTTCAGCAGCAGTTCTTCGAGGCTGAAAGGTTTTGGTATATAATCATCACCCCCAATTGTGAGCCCTGTTATTTTGTCTTCAGTCATCGACCTTGCAGTAAGAAAAATTATGGGTGTCTGCTCATCAAATCTGCGGATATGTTCAGCGACTTTAAATCCGTCAATTTTAGGGAGCATAACATCAAGAATGATAAGATTATACCTGTTTTCTTCAAACATTTTAATTGCCTGTTCCCCGTTTTCTGCAGTATCAACCATATAGTTACTGCGTTCCAGGTTGTCTTTTACAATAAATCGTAAGGCGTCATCATCCTCTACCAGTAATAGTTTTATCGAATTCATTTTTTGAATGTAATTATGAGTGTAAATATACTACCTCCTGACGGATTGTCGTTAACTTCAATTTTCCATCGATGGGCGTCGGCAATTTTTTTTACGTAGTCAAGGCCTAATCCGAAACCTTTAACATTATGAATATTACCTGTAGGTATTCTGTAAAATTTCTTAAATATTTTTTTCCTGTGTCTTTTTGAAATGCCTATACCGTTATCTATGAACCGGATCATGCAGTTCTTGTCTGTATGTGTTATATCGATTTTGATCTCGGGAGTTGTTTCGCAGTATTTTATACCGTTTTCTATAATATTTAAAATAAGGTTCGAAAAATGAAATTTGTCTGCAATAACAAACAATGGTTGTTTGTCTGTTGTCAATGTGATTTGTGATTTTTTCCCCGAGTCTGATTTCCTGAAATATCCGGTTATGTCTGAAAAGAGTTCGTTAAGTTCAATTTTTTCCAGGTTAAGTTCAAGTTTATTTTTGTCAAGAGAAGCCAGGTTAAGGACTTTTTCGACATTTGCCGAGAGCCTGTTGTTCTGTTCCAGTATTATTCTTGCATATTCAAACAGCCGTTCAGGCGTTTTAAGGATTTCTTTATCATTTAATATTTTGGCCGATAATGCAATAGATGATATAGGGGTTTTAAGTTCATGTGTCAGGTTGTTAATGAAATTTTTTTGAATTTCAGAAAGTTGGCGTTGTCTGATTATGACAGTAAGAGTATATCCAAAGAAGATGAGGACCATTAAAAGTAAACCCGTTAAAAGGTACCAGATAGTCATATTAGTATAAAAATATGATGACCGGTCGGGGAAATGGACTGCAAAATAGTTTAGATTTTTATACTCACTTTCAGGGAAGCTATACGATGAGATCCTTTCTTCACCTTTAGAGTTTATGTATGTTTCCTGTTCCAGCAACTGATTGGCACTATTGTATATAGCAAATTCAAATTCAGTAAACAGCTGATGTTTTTTAAATTCTTCAATAAGGTGGAATTTTAATAACTCTTTGTCAATTATCGCATCGACGGTTACAATGTAATAACTGTCTGAGATCATCCCGACCGGTACTATGCTGTCAAAATTCTGAGTATTGCCGTTTGCAACAAGTATTTGCCAGGCAACCTCTTTCAGGGCTACATTTACACTCTCCCTGAACTGTTTCTCTGAATATTTATATGAATTTTTAAGTAAAAATACCTGCAGGGCCAACGCCCCGGCAATGGAGATTGTAGCCAGCAAAATGATATAAGTTAAAGTTTTACGCTTCATTATAATTAATGTTAACACATCATTAACAAAATATAAGGTATGAATAACAAGATTTCAGCCAAACCATTCCTAAATTTGTAATTCTTAGAGACAAATTAAGATAAAAAAATATTAAAGATGAAAAGATTTTCAAAGCTGTTGTTATCAATAGGCTTCACTTTTTGCGTTTTAGTTGTTGTAGCACAGCAACCCCAGATAGTATTTAATAGTCATGAACACGATTTTGGCTCCTTTAAAGAATCTGATGGAATACAAACCACATCATTTGAATTTACAAATAAAGGGTCAGTGCCATTAGTTATAAATGCTGTTACTGCATCATGCGGATGCACTTCTCCTAAATGGACAAAAGAACCGGTTCCCCCGGGAGAGAAAGGATCTATTGAGGTTAGTTATAATCCCAGTCACAGGCCGGGCAGTTTTAATAAATCAGTTATGGTAAGATCCAATGCCAGCAATGGTACAACGGTGCTGAGAATTACCGGCCAGGTGGAAGAGCGTGAGAAAACATTAGCAGAACTTTACCCCCGTCAGATAGGGGCATTGAGGGCTAAGACCAATCATATCTCCTTTTCCCATATGAAAACCCATGAAGTCAACTCAAAAGATCTTGAATTAATTAATGATACTGATAAACCCGTTCAGGTGGGCTTCCGCAGAATACCAAACCACGTTAAGGCTGTTGTGGAACCTGAGACTATTCCTGCTCACGGCAAGGGAACATTGTCAGTTACCTACAGTGCATCAGAAGCAAATACATACGGATTCGCCTCTCACAGAATTTATTTGTCTCTTGATGGAAGTAACGATTACCGTGCCTCAATCGGGGTAAGTGCTACTATTGAGGAAGATTTTTCTGCACTGACACCCGAACAGCTTGCAAATGCGCCGGCAGCAAAATTTTCCGAAAGCTCACATGATTTTGGAAATATGAAACAGGGTGAGAAAAAAGAACACACTTTTATGTTGTCAAATGATGGCAAAGCAGACCTAATCATCCGGAATGTCCGTTCATCGTGCGGATGTACGGCCGTTGCCCCTTCCAAAAAAGTAATAGCGCCAGGTGAGTCAGCCCCTGTAAAAGTAACTTTTGATTCTCGTGGCAAAAGAGGGCGGCAAAGTAAATCTATTACAGTTATCACTAATGACCCCAAGTCGCCTACTAATGTATTGAGGATTTCGTGTAATGTGGAAACTTAAGATTGGACTTCAATAACCATATCGAAAATAACCCTGCTTTTAAAGGATTGACAGTTAATAAAGGAATTGATCATCCCGGAAATGCAGATGATCAGTCTGTGCAGCGATTTATGCAGAAAAAGAGAAAATTACTGTCGGCCGATGAATATGTAAATGGTATTCTGGAGGGGAACATAAGCATTTTAAGTAAGGCTGTAACCTTAGTCGAAAGTTCCAGGGCCTCCCATCAGTCCCTTGCCCGTGAGATCGTCACACAGTGTCTTCCTTACAGTGGAAAATCAATACGACTTGGGATTACAGGTGTTCCCGGTGTTGGAAAGAGCACATTCATTGAAGCACTGGGGACATACCTCACAAAGAGAGGCGGCAAACTGGCTGTTCTGGCAATAGATCCGAGCAGTGAGAGATCAAAGGGAAGTATTTTAGGTGATAAAACCAGAATGGAAGAGCTGGCCGGTGATAAGAATGCATATATAAGGCCCAGTCCCTCTGCCGGCTCCCTTGGAGGAGTGGCCCGGAAGACACGGGAGGCCATCATATTATGTGAAGCTGCCGGATTTGACCATGTCTTTATTGAAACAGTGGGGGTTGGACAGAGTGAAACTGTCGTTCATTCAATGTCTGATTTCTTTTTATTACTTATGCTGGCCGGAGCAGGTGATGAGTTGCAGGGTATAAAACGGGGAATTATGGAAATGGCAGACCTTATCGCTATTAATAAGGCAGATGGCGATAATTTAGAAAAATCCCTTATTGCAAAAACACAATATCAAAATGCATTACACCTCTTTCCTCAAAAGGATTCGGAGTGGGAACCCCAGGTTCTTACATGCTCGTCTGTAACTAAAGAGGGTATTGATGACATCTGGAATAAAATAGAAGATTATAAAAAGAGGACAGTTAATAATGGTTATTTTTTCCAAAAACGAAATTCCCAATCCATTTATTGGATGCACGAAACTATCGAAGAACAAATAAAGCGTGAGTTTTATCAGCATCCGGAGATGAAGGAAAATATTGTGAATTTTGAACAAAAAGTCCTGAACATGGAGATGAGTTCTTTCATGGCTGCAGGGAAGCTGCTGGAATTATATTCTAAGTTAAAAAAGTGATAAAATATTCTGGCAGCTGTTTTATTTTCCGGTTCAAAAACTAATTGCCAAGATCGATATTTAGTGAATTTGTTAATGCTCCTATTTTTTCCGGATCTATAATCCCGCTAATACTTATAATTGTATTATCATCGCCACTGACTACTAAAATCAGGTCCGAAAATTTTCCTTTTCCGTCGTCTCTGGCCAAGAATCTGACAACCTCATCGGTTTCTGTTATTTCCATTAATACTTCATACTTATGGTTTTTGAAAAAACCTCCCCTGTCCAGCTCTTCAAAAAAGTTGATATTTCCTGCTAATACCTTATCATCCACTGTGAGGATGCGGACACTGTTCAATTTAGAAAGCATTTCGCTGGTTGATGCATCAGTTGAATCCATTTTTGCCGCAAGCCCCAATAATTTACCAGAAATATTTACTGTTGTAAATCCCTTTTTATTTCCATATTTTTCAAATAATCCGTCAACCGGGTTTTTTTGTGCGAGTACTGCCAACGGCAAAACTATTGCAAGAATTAAAATTAATTTTTTCATTTTTATCAAATTTTAGAGTTTTTTATATCACAAATTATCTGGAGTGATCTGTATTAATGATTCCAATATCTTCAAATACCTTATTTATCGGTTTCACCCCTTTCTCCATTGGTTGAACTGCTGTTTGTAATTTTTCAAAGTTTTCAAATCCTTCCAAACCTTTATTGTATTTTGTAGAAATATATCCGAGAGTTTGTTCTGCATAAGCATAAGCTATTTGTGGATTGTCGAATGTATCTTTAAATGGTTGTTCATTTTGTCTGAAGAGGAGCATTCCGCCTGCTATTATTATTATCGAAGCTGCAATTCCGGAAATAGCCTGCCATATCCTGCGATATTTTGTTTTCTCTCCTGATTGTTTTTCAATAAGACAGGACATTAAATCTTCCTCAATATTATCGCTGATCTCAGCTCGTGACAATTCTGAGATACCTTCAAAAAACCCGGAATATTTTTTTACTTCCTCATTAACATTCTCTGATGAAAAGTAGGATTCCAGCGATTTTTCCTCCTCAATTGTTGATTCACCGTCAAAATATTTTTGCAGTAGCTGTTTTACTTCTTCTGTCTTCATCTGAATTAATTTTTAAAAATTCATCACGCACTTTTTTTCTTGCCCTTGAAAGATTCACCCGTATGGCATTCACCTCTAATCCGGTTAATTCTCCAATTTCTTCATAAGTTAATTGTTCAATATCACGCAACTGCATCACTGTACGCTGCAAACCGGGCAACCACCCGATTAATTTTTTTATCTGTTCAGCCGATTCGGATAATTCCATTTCATAATGAACGTCAACTGCGTTTTCCTTCATGATGCCATTGGCTTCATTGTCAACCGGCACCATCCTGTCACCTCTGATAATATCAAGACACCTGTTCCGGGTGATCCGCATTGCATAGGCCTCAATATTATTTATCTGGTTTAATTCATCCCGTTTTTGCCAGAGTTTAAGGAAAACATCCTGAACAACATCCATGGCTTTGTCTGAATCGTTCAGAAGATATATTGCAAAGCGGAATAACTTTTTGCTTACAGGCAGTACCTCAGCTTTAAAATCATTTGCAACCATTGGCATTTTTATCTTCTTTCAACATTTATTGTTGATTATCAAAGTTAAGACGCTTATCTTTACATTTCATTACATGATTAATTAATTTTTTAATTAAAAAGTTTTTTTATAAATTGATTATTGATTTTCTAAATCAGTCATATTCACATGATAAAGTTATTATTGTATATACCGGAGTATTTTGAAAAGAGAAGGAAAGTATTTTATTTTATTATCCTGATTTCCGGAATCTCCTTTAATTCCCATTGCCAGAAATCCGGAATTTTTTCTGCCGGACAAAAAGTTTTAAAAGCAGGTTCAGGTTACAGTTTCACAGAAGGCCCTGCTTTAGCAGCTGACGGACGTGTGTTCTTCACTGACCAGCCAAATGACAAAATTTTCATCTGGGATGAGAAAAAAGGGATAACATTATTTCTTGATAATACGGGCAGGGCAAATGGTTTATACTTTGATCCGGAGGGAAATTTAATTGCCTGTGCAGATCTGAAAAATCAATTAGTTACATATGGCAATAATGGAGAAATTGAGGTAATTTATGAAGATTACGGAGGGAAACATCTTAACGGGCCTAATGATTTGTGGATAACCCCCAGCGGAGGGATCTATTTCACAGATCCTTATTACCACAGAAACTACTGGAACGACGGGCATAAAGAAGAGCAGGATGCCAGGGGAGTTTACTTTCTCAACTCCGGGGGAGAAATTAAAAGGGTAATTGATGATTTTGTCCAGCCAAACGGAATAATCGGAACACCGGACGGAAAAACCCTTTATGTGGCGGATATTAACGACCGTAAAATCTGGAGATATGATATATTGCCCGACGGATCACTTGCCGGTAAAACATTTTTTGCACCTCATGGATCTGACGGGATGACTATTGATAACAGGGGGAATATTTATCTGACCTATAAAAAGGTCTGGGTTTATTCCCCCGGTGGTGATCTCATTGAGGAGATTGAGTTACCGGAAAGCCCTTCCAATGTATGCTTTGGAGGGAAAAAACGAAATATTCTTTTCATCACTGCCCGTACTTCTGTCTATACATTGAAGATGAGAGTCAGGGGAGTGAAATGATACCGGGTATGCCCGGCTATTTTCCAACAGCCGGCCTTTTATGCCGGATTGTACCCTATTCCTGTTTCGGCATTTTAACAGCCCCCAGGTTCGTTATTTTGTAATCAGATAAGGAAAATTGTTTGCCGGAGTTATTATCAACTTTTGTAACCTGCATAAAAGATTTTTCACCTGATTGCTTATCGGTTGTAGTAACTTCCATCATGTAGCCCCATGGGAAACCCTGTGCATAAAGGTTGGTTTTAAACAGAGTGTTGAAGTAATCACGTGTATCCAGTTTTAAATCATTTGTGACCCAGATTAGTGATTCCGATTCTTCATCGCTGTATTTATACTCTTCACATTTATAACCGGCAATAGTTTTGGTTTTTCCTGTTTTGGATAAATTGGGATTTGCCAGAATTTCTTCAGGAGTCGCTTCTGATTGTATATCCTGCATTAACTCGCTCTCCTCACCAAAAAATGAACCGATTCCATATACAAGCCCTGCTTTTTCACCATTATCTTCACTTAAAATTATTATCGCTTCATTTTTTACATCAATTATAAATTTTCCCTGGCCGGGCTCTCCCATATTTCCTGAAATAACTTCATAGGCCATGCTGTTGGTCTGTGGATTAAAGTGAGTGACAAATTCCCCTTCATTCTCTTTTTTTCCGCTTTTGTCAAATGACTCAATATGCATTTGTATCAGATTGTTGTAATTGTAACTGTTTTCAACGGGAACAGGGTCGCCGGCTATTCCTAAACCTTTCAACATTCTTTGCATTCTCTGTTCATCAGAGCCTCTTTCACTGCCTGCTTCATCAGAAGGGGACGTATTATTCTGTTCAAGGGACTCTTCAACCTTGTCTAGTTGTTTGTCTATCGATTCATCCAGTTTGCGTTCTGCCCGTTCCTCCACCTTTTTTTCCACTTTTTCTTCTACTTTCTCTTTAAGTTTGTTTAAAAGTCTTTGACCGTAAACAGGCTGAAAGAAAAATAAGGTCATAGCGACCACAAATGAAATTTTTCCAAGGGTTTTCATAATCATACAAATTTAATGTGGTAAAATTTTTTTAATAAAATTAATAAATTCAGGAATGTGTTATAAAAGTAACCCATTTCTAAATGCAATATAAAAAAAATTAACGAAATCTGATTATATTACTCACTATTCACTTCATTTAAAAAAGTTTGATAAATTTGTTTGCTTATTGATGAAAAACTGAATGTTATCTTATTAAAATTAAAAGAATAAGAATATGGATTATGATGTATTAATTATTGGCAGTGGTCCCGGAGGTTATGTCACTGCTATCAGGGCCGCGCAATTAGGTATGAAAGTGGCTGTTATTGAAAAAGAGAGTTTAGGGGGAATTTGTCTTAACTGGGGTTGTATTCCAACAAAATCTTTACTTAAAAGTGCACAGGCATTTGAATATGCCCTGCATGCCTCTGAATATGGAGTAACAGTCGAAGGTGCTGTTAAACCCGATTTTTCTGCAATGATTAAGCGGAGCAGGGGAGTAGCTGAAGGAATGAGCAAGGGTATTCAATTTTTGTTCAAAAAGAATAAAGTCGAAGCAATAGCAGGAGTTGGAAAGCTTGCTTCCAAAAACACAGTGGAAGTGACAGATGAGTCGGGTAAGAAGAAGAAATATACTGCAAAACATATAATCCTGGCAACAGGTGCACGCTCCAGAGAATTACCCAATCTGCCGCAGGACGGCAAAAAGATCATAGGTTACAGAAAAGCCCTTAGCCTGGATAAGAGGCCTGAAAGTATGGTGGTTGTGGGCTCCGGTGCAATAGGAAGTGAATTTGCATATTTTTATAA
>LSQX01376776.1_pt1 | contig 21407 bp, 16 predicted proteins | sample 654561 | NCBI WGS metagenome assembly LSQX01 (sample SAMN04489861, study PRJNA283612) | anaerobic digester metagenome | isolation source: 4 biogas reactors fed with cattle manure at either 37C or 55C with and... | place: Denmark: Kongens Lyngby | collected 2014 | reverse complement strand
TATTTACAAAACTATCTAAATGATTATCAAATAAAAAACAAAATTGTGTACGTACACGAAAATTAAAAACTCACAATTTCAAAGAAAATTATATTGATATGATTAACAGGATTATAAAATAGTAATTATTTAACAAAATCTGCTGTAAAACATATCTCTTAATAGTTATATTTATGATGATTTTTATTTATGATTCTCTCCGGATGCAGTCAAACCTATTACATTTCCGGCCATTACCCTTATTCCGGTCTCTATTGTCTTTTGATAATCAGGATTAAGATAAGGAGAATGTAATGGAAATGGTTCTTTACCTTCTTTTTTTAGTTTTTTCATTAATTCAGGATCGGTGCTTCCTAACCAAATAAGAGATATTGGTACTTTTTCAGGTGTTCTTCCATACTTTCCAAAATCCTCTCCCACCATAGCAGGAGAAACTTCTGCAATATTATCCGCCCCGATTATATTGCCTGCAAATTGGTGAATCCTGCCGGTCAATTCCGGATTATTAATCACCGGAGGTGTTTCAACGGACGACACATCAATTTCGGGCAGCAGATCTTCTCCAAGTCCTGCCATTGCAGCTGCAGCATTACTGATCCTTCTGATAGCATCAATAACTTTTTCTATCACCTCATCTTTATAATAACGAAGTGTAAGCTTCATCTTAACCTGATCAGGAATTATATTAGCCTGAGTTCCCCCCTGAATTGACCCTACAGTAACAACTACCGGATCAAGGGGATTTATCTCCCGGCTCACTATAGTTTGCAGATTAAGAACTATGCGCGATGCAACTATCACCGGATCAATACATTTCTCAGGATAAGCCCCATGCCCTCCCTTTCCGTATACTGTTATCTCAACACTCTTCACTCCTGCAAAAACAGGTCCCTTCACCAATCCGATTTTGCCGGCTTCCAGTTCGGGATTAATATGAAAAGCCATTGCATAATCAGGTACGGGAAATTTCCTGAAAAGACCTGCCTCGACAGCTTCTCCTGCACCGCCGCTGAACTCCTCTGCCTGCTGGGCAATCACAACTATGGTGCCATTCCAATGGTCTTTTAAAGCAATTAAAGTTCGAATAGTGCCAACCCAAACAGACATATGGATATCGTGCCCGCAAGCATGCATAACAGGAACTTCATTTCCCTCCCTGTCTGTAGCAACTTTAACACTGCTAAACTCAAGCCCGGTTTTCTCCTTAACCGGCAAAGCATCCATATCTGTGCGTAGCAATATAACAGGACCTTCACCGTTTTTCAATACTCCTGCCACACTGGTACCCGAAAAATTCCGCATCACTTCAAAACCGGCTTCCTCAAGCTCCGCAGCCATCCGGGCGGCAGTCTCTTTCTCCTGAAATGAAAGTTCAGGGTTCTTATGAAGGTGGCGACACAAGCTGTAAGCATATTCAACCTGATTACAAGCTTCTCTGTTAATTTTATCAATAATTTGAGCGAAAGATATTTTATGGCTGGCCATGATTAAAAAAGTTAAAAAAAATATTCTTAGCATATTTTAGTTTTTGTGGTTTTATTTTTTGAAAGCCTTACTTCCTGAAATTAACTATTTTTACCAACTAAATTGGCATTTTAAAAATTTATGCCACTATAAATATTAATTTAAAATCTTAATAAAAAAATCTTAGCTATTTTTAAGCACTGAATATACTCTTTATCCTGCACGAAAATATAATAAAGCAATTAAAAAATGAACAGGGAAAAAGCTTTTTTAAAAATATCAAAGCTGCGAAAATGGTTAGAGGAACAAAATTACCGGTATTATGTGTTGGCACAACCAATAATTAGTGATTATGAATTTGACATGAAGCTTAAGGAGTTAGAAAGAATGGAAGCAGAATACCCTGAGTTTTATGATCCTGACTCACCGACACAACGTGTAGGAAGTGACCTTACAAAATCTTTTACCCAGGTAAATCACAAACACTCTATGCTTTCGCTCGCCAATGCTTATTCTGAATCTGAAGTTACAGATTTCGATAACAGGGTAAAAAAAATAGTGGAAGAGGAGCCGGAATATGTGTGTGAATTGAAATATGACGGTTCATCAATAAACCTGTTTTATGAAAAAGGGAAACTGATAAGTGCCGTCACCCGTGGAGATGGAGTTAAGGGAGATGATGTAACTGCAAATGTCCGCACAATCCGGTCTGTTCCTTTGAAACTAAGAGGAAATGATTATCCTGAAAGTTTTGAAATAAGAGGTGAGATAGTTATGCCTTTTGAAGTATTCCGGGAGCTGAACAGAGAGAGGCAAAAAATGGGAGAGATACCATTTGCCAACCCAAGAAATGCAGCTGCCGGTACACTGAAATTGCAAGATCCTGCTTTGGTCGCCTCCAGAAAGTTGGATATATTCTTTTATGCTGTTTTAAGCAACAGCCTCCCTTTTGAAGGCCATTTCCAAAATCTTAAAAAAGCAGTGGAATGGGGATTTAAAATTTCAGAAGCAATAAAATTATGTAAAAACAAAGAAGAGATATTCATCTATTTAAAAGAGTGGGAAATAAAAAGAGGTGACCTGCCTGTAGCAACCGACGGGGTTGTAATAAAGGTCAACTCGCTACGATTACAGGAGTTACTTGGTTCAACTTCAAAATCACCCCGGTGGGCTATTGCCTATAAATATAAAGCAGAAAGTGTTTCAACCATTCTCAGATCAGTATCCTACCAGGTTGGACGAACAGGAGCGGTAACCCCTGTTGCTAACCTTGATCCGGTGCCCATTGCCGGCACTATTGTAAAAAGGGCATCTCTTCATAATGAAGATATAATAAAAAAACTTGATCTTCATATTGCAGATAAGGTGTTTGTAGAAAAAGGAGGTGAGATAATACCGAAAATCACAGGAGCAGATCCGCAAAACCGCCACCCAATGGCTTCTCCTGTTATTTTTATAACCCACTGTCCTGAATGTGGTACTAAATTGCTCCGCAATGAAGGTGAGGCCATATGGTATTGTCCAAATGCAGAAGGTTGTCCCCCGCAGTTAAAAGGAAAAATAGAACACTTTGTTAGTCGCGATGCTATGGATATTGAGGGATTGGGGCCTGAGACGATAGGTTTGTTATACGACAAAAAACTACTTACTGATATACCGGGAATATTTGAATTAAAAAATTATTCAAAACAAATAATCGGGCTTGAAACAATTAAATTACCGGAAGAGCAGATACTTGAGGATCATAACAAAATCCCGGCAGAAAGAGTGCTTTATAGTTTTAAAGGCTCTCCCTCATTGAAAATATGTAAATTATTAATTGATAAAATATCGCCTGAGTACCTGTTTGAAGCATCTCCTGAATATATCTCCGGGTTGCTTGAGATTAATATTGAAGAGAGCAGAGCAATTCATAAATTTTTGCACTCTTACGAAGAGTTGAAAAAAATATTCAAGCAGCTCCCGGAATCAGAAATGATGTTTTTCCCCTCATCCCTGTTAAATATTTTAGCAGGTGTAGATAAAGAAAAAGCTGAAGAGATCGAAAGACATTATTTCTATCTCTATTTTATTGTTAAAGCAGGAATTTCGGGAATTGCCACAATTAAAGGAATCGACTTATCAGATCTGGAAAAAACAGAAGCTTTTCTGAATGATAAAAATATTGATCTTCAGAAACTTAACCACTTAAATAAAGTTAGCATTCAAAAAAAGACTTTTAATAACCTTATAGAATCGATAGAAAAATGCAAAAAAGCCCCTTTCGAAAAAGTATTATATAGCTTGGGTATCCGTTTCGTTGGAGAGACTACGGCAAAATTACTTGCAAATTCTTTTATCACCATAGATAATCTGATAAAAGCCGGCACAGATGAGCTGCTGCATATAAACGGGATTGGTGAAAAAATAGCAGAAAGTGTTATTAATTTTTTTTCCGAAGAGAAAAATATAAGCCTTATTGAAAAACTAAAATATCATGGACTAACATTTCATATTGACTCTGAAAATATAACAACAAACAAAACCCTTGAAGGGATTACTTTTGTTGTAACCGGAAATTTCGGATCCGGTGAGATAAGAAACAGACTCAAAAAGACTATAGAGGAGTATGGCGGCAAGTTAGTCTCCGGAATTTCAAAAAATGTTAATTTCCTTCTTGCCGGAGAAAAGCCGGGCCCTGAAAAAATAAAAAAAGCCAATGACTTAAATATTAAAGTCATCGGCAAAGATGAATTTGAGCATCTGCTAAGTTCTGATCCGGGAGCCTTTCAAGGCAAAAAAGATTAAATATAAGTAATAAATCAGCATACAACCGATAGCTGCTATCAATCCGGCGCTTTTCTGAACTGCACCCATAAAAGGAGTTAATATAGCGGCACCGATTACTGCAGTTGATATTACTCCTGATGCCACCTTAGCCAAAGGGCCCAAATCTTCCAATGCAAGATTATATATAGTTGGCCACATGATAGAGTGGAATAAACCGGTGCCAAGAAAAAACATTAATGCAACATTGCCGGCACTTTGTCCGAGAACCAATGAAGCAGCAACCAAAAGAGCTCCCCCAACCGAACATAATGCAAGAATATTTCTGGCCGTTAGTCTGCGAAGAATAAAAATGCCTGCAAGCCGGCCAACCATTAGCCCTCCCCAATAATATTTAAGCCAATCTGTTCTCTGAGCTGCACTCAAATCTAACCCCAGCTCCCTTGTATAATCAGCAAAGAAGCTTGGGATACCAATCTCTATGCCCATATAAAAGAAAATTGCCAGAGACCCGAGCCATACATGAGGATATTTAAAAGCACTTGATTTATATTTAAACTGCTTTACCTCAATCTCGCCGGCATTGCTATCTATTTCGGGAAGCTTCAGAAAAAACATAATTGCCAGGATCATAACGGCAATTACTGCAATAATGGTAAAAGGCCTCTGAACCTGCAAAGGATCAGAAAGGCCTGATCTGCCATCACCCGAAATAATAAGAAATGAAACAAATACAGGGGCAATAACTGTAGCAACAGAGTTAAGGGCATTGGTGAGAGTGAGTCTGCTGGCAGCTGTTCTTGCGGGCCCCAAAGCATTAACATATGGATTAACCCCAACCTGTAAAATAACTATACCAATGGCAAACACTGCAACTCCTCCTAAAAAAGGAATATATCCTATGGCTACAAGGGGAATGCAAAGGATGATCCCTAAAGCTACTATGGCAATTCCCGCCATAACCCCTTTTTTATAACCAATCCTGTTAATAAGAAATCCAATTGGTATTGATAATGAATATGCTCCAAAAAAGAATGAGTTGGGTAACTGCTTTAATACTTCTCCACTTTTTAACTGATCGAGCTTAAAAGCCTCTTTTAAAAAATCTATCATTGAATTGTTCATGGTAGTTATGAAGCCTATCAGAAAAAAGAGGGCTGCCATGACTATCAAGGGAAACAGAAATTTGTTTTTGCTCATTTTAATCTCTTTTATTAAAATAACTTCTTAGCGCCATCGCCAATCTCCGCAATATAAAATTCAGGTTTTAAGCCGGTTTTTTCAAAATAATTTTTACCGGTTTCTCTTATAAAAATATCAACAGAATCCTCTTTCACCAAGCTTACGGTACATCCTCCAAATCCTCCGCCGGTCATTCTCGAGCCAATAACACCTCCCACTTTATAAGCTTCTTCAACCATAGTGTCCAGTTCAAACCCCGTTACTTCATAATCGTCGCGCAACGATGCATGAGATTCATTCATAAGTGTGCCAAACCGGTCTAAGTTATTACTTTTAAGCCGGCTGACAGCCTCCCGGGTACGTGCAATTTCGCTTATTACATGCCTTGCCCTTCTCATAACCACATAGTCTGTAAACTTGCCGGCAATCGTATTAAACTCTTCCATAGAACAATCGGCAAGCATCTGAACCGGTATATATCTGTTTATCTCTTTAACTGCTGCTTTACACTCAGCCACTCTTTGGTTATAAACTCCCGAATCAAGCTTATGCGGACTGTTAGTATTGGAAATGACTATTTTAATACCATCAAGTTTTACAGGAACCAGTTCATATTCAAGAGTATCGCAATTAAGGAAAATTGCATGATCCGATTTACCCATGCCCGATGCAAACTGATCCATTATCCCGCACATAACACCGGCAAACTCATGTTCAGCTTTTTGTGCCATCTTTATCAGGTCAATCATCTCAATGCCAAGATTCCAGATATCATTTACAGCTACCGCTACAGCCATTTCAAGTGAGGCAGAAGATGACAATCCCGCACCATTTGGCACATTACCATATATTAATATGTCAGCACCCTCATTAAATTTAATTCCTCTCTTTAAAAACTGGGCAAAAACTCCTATGGGATAGTTAACCCACTCCTTACCTACCGGCTTGTTGAGCTTGTCAATACCGGCTGTTATTTCAAAATCCTCATTTAATGAAGCAAAATTTACAGATTGTCTTTCAGTTTTTCTGATTAAACAATAGGTTCCAAAGCTCAAAGCACAGGGAAATACAAAACCTCCGTTATAATCAGTATGCTCTCCTATCAAGTTAACTCTGCCCGGAGCAAAATAGCAGCTTACCTTACCCTCTCCATATTTTTCTGTAAACTTCTGTATCAGTTGATCTCCATCCATAGTTATCTGTTTTACTTTATATATATCTGTTTCATCTGATTTAAATAACTAAAAAATAATTTGAAAATGAGCTGAAGCTCTTGAACAATTTATAGTTAACAAATGTATGAAAATTTCTAAAAAACTTTAAGGTTTTCTCTTAAATCGGATTATTGTCATTTTTTTATACATTTGAACAAAAATCATTTAATTATTAAATCAATCAATGTGAAAACCATAATAGAACTTTTTGAAACAACTGTTGCTAACTATCCTGACAATATTTATCTCTGGGAAAAGAAAAAAGGAGTTTATCAGGGCACAACCTATAAAGAAACAAAAACGGAAGTTTTAAAAATTGCTGCAGGCCTTATCTCTATCGGTTTTACCAAAGGTGAACGATCGGGATTATTATCAGACGGGCGCAATGACTGGATTATGAGCGAACTGGGAATCCTTTATGCCGGTGGAATAAATGTTCCATTGTCTATAAGATTACAGGAAAATGACTTAATATTCAGATTACACCACAGTAATGCCAAATATATGTTTGTATCAGCGCCTTATGTTGCAAAAATCAATACAATAAGAGAAAGCCTTCCGGAATTAAAAAAGGTAATATATCTTGATGGTACTGAAAAGCCGGGAGATAATGATATTAGCTTGGCTGACCTCAAGACAGCAGGAGAAGAGTTTCTTAAAAAATCACCTGAAAAGGTAGATTCGGTATGGAAAAACATTCAGCCTCATGATATTGCAAATATCAGCTACACTTCAGGGACAACAGCTGATCCCAAAGGAATAATGTTGTCGCACCTTAATTATGCTGCCAACGTAGTTCAGTCAAATACTTTGATGGAGCTTCAGTCTGAATGGAAAACACTGGCTATTTTACCATGGGACCATGCTTTTGCACACACCTGTTGTCTCTATGCATTTATGTATAAAGGTGCCAGTATTGCATCTGTTGAAGCAGGCAGGTCACAGATCGAAACACTTAAAAATATTCCCAAAAATATAAAAGAAATTAAGCCTGATATTATGATGAGTGTGCCGGCATTCTCAAAAAAATTCAGACAAAATATTGAAGGAGAAATCCGTAAAAAAGGTAAGGTTATCAACACTCTTTTTAAATTTGCTTTAAAAACCGGATATATATACAACGGTATGGGCTATAACAAAGGGAAAGGCTGGAAATTTATACTTAAACCGCTGATGTTGCTTTTTGACGTTGTACTGTTCAAAAAGATAAGAGAAGGATTTGGCGGAGAGCTGAAATTTTTTATTGGAGGAGGCGCACTTCTCGACACGGAGCTGCAGCGCTTTTTTTATACAATCGGGATGCCGGTATGTCAGGGATACGGACTGACAGAATCTTCTCCGGTAATCTCATCAAATGCATTGCATGCTATTAAATTCGGTTCGTCGGGGCGTTTGGTTAAATATTTGGAACTTAAAATAGTGGATGAAGACGGAATTGAAATGCCTGTTGGAAAGCAGGGTGAGATTGTTGTTAAAGGCGATAATGTAATGGCAGGATATTGGGGCAACCCGGTTGCTACCGCAGAAACCATAAAAGACGGATGGCTTCATACCGGTGATATGGGCTATATGGATGAAGATGGTTTTCTGTATGTTCTGGGACGTTTTAAAAGCCTTTTAATTGGCGATGATGGTGAAAAATACAGCCCCGAAGGGATCGAAGAAGCTATCCTTGAGCAGTCTCCATATATCCAGCAAATGATATTGTATAATAATCAAAGTCCATATACCACTGCAATGATTGTTCCCGATATTGATCAGGTAAACAGAAATCTTAAGCAAAGCGGACTTAAACCGGGAAGTGAAGAGGGTAACAAAAAGAGTATTCGCATAATTGCAGATGAGATAAATGCATTTAAAAAAGGAGGAGAGTATGAGAATATGTTTCCTGAAAGATGGCTGCCTGCAGCATTTATTATTTTACCTGAATCCTTTAATCAGGAAAACGGATTGCTTAACACAACGATGAAGGTGGTCAGAGGAAAGATATACGAATACTTCAGTAAAGAACTGAGCTTTTTATATACTCCTGCCGCAAAAAAACCGGAAAATGAGATGAACCTGTCTGCTGTTAAAAAATGGAATTTATAAAAACCTTTTCTCCCATATATGATTATTGAAACTTTCTGTTATCCGCGTGCCGCATTAATAGGTAATCCGTCTGATGGCTATTTTGGTAAAACAATTGCCTTTCTCTTTTCAAATTCACAGGCAAGGGTACAGCTCTATCATACTCCCGAACTCGATATTCAGCCGCAAAGGCTTGATAAAACGAGTTTTAGCAGTATTGAAGAGCTGGTAGAAAATGTAAACCACTCAGGTTATTACGGAGGAATAAGACTGCTGAAAGCAACCATTAAAGTTTTTTATGATTATTGCAAAAAAAACAGAATCCTGCTGAACGAGCAAAATTTCACAATCCGTTATAGGTCAAATATCCCGTTAAGACTCGGGCTGGCAGGAAGCAGTGCTATAATTACAGCCTGTATGAAAGCACTGACAATTTTTTACGAAGTTTCAATACCAAAGCAGATTTTTGCCAACCTTGTTCTTGACGTGGAGGATAAGGAACTGGGGATTGCTGCGGGATTACAGGATCGGGTTGTACAGGCATATGGTCAGCCGGTATATATGGACTTCAACAAAACACTTATGGAAAAACAGGGATATGGATATTACGAACCTCTTGATATCTCTCTATTCCCTGATATGTATATAGCTTACAGGAAAAACCTCTCGGAGGGTACGGAAGTTTTTCACAGTAATCTGCGTGCCCGCTTCAATATCGGCGAGAAAGCGGTTGTTGATGCAATGAAAAAATGGGCAGGATATACAGACCTTTTCAAAGAAGCTTTATATAAAAAAGATTACCGGGTAATGCATGAGCTCATAAATGCAAATTTTGATTTGCGCAAAAGCCTAATACCCATCACCAAAGGAAATATTGAGATGATAGAGGCTGCAAGGTCTGTTGGAGCATCTGCCAAATTCACAGGCTCCGGCGGTGCAATTATCGGCACTTATAAAGATGGGGATATGTTACAAAAATTAATTAAAGTTTTAGGAGATAAAAAAATTGAAGTAATCAAACCAATCTTAGTAAATTGTTATGAAACGAGCATATAAAATATTTACTCTCAAGGTGATGATTAAAATTGCGAGTTCCATATGATACCTTTAAAAATAATTAATTTAATCATATGAAACACCCTTGACGTTTTAAAACACCCAAGTAAATGAAAATCAAATTAATTTACGTATGAAAATGATTAAAAAAGCTGTAATACCTGCTGCCGGCTGGGGCACAAGATTTTTACCGATAACAAAATCACAGCCGAAAGAGATGATACCTATTGTTGACACACCGGTTATACAATATGTAGTAGAAGAAGCAGCAGCCAGCGGTATCACTGATATACTAATGATAATTGGCAAAGGGAAAAGGGCCATTGAGGAGCACTTCGACCGAAGCCCGGTGCTTGAGGAGTCTCTGTTCAATAAAAAAAAATATGATCTTCTTGAGCAGATAAAAAAGATTTCCAATCTTGCCAACATCTTTTTTGTATGGCAAAAAGAGATGAACGGTCTGGGCGATGCTATCCGCTATGCCCGCGATCATGTAGGCAATGAACCATTCGCAGTGCTTCTTGGCGACACCCTGATCAGCGGTGAGGGAGAGCCTATCACCAAACAACTGATCGATGTTTATGAAAAATATAAAAGTTCGGTGGTTGCCTTAGAGAAGGTTTCAATGGAAAATGTTCACAGATACGGGATTATCAAAGGTAAGCCCATTGAAAAAAATATTTTGATTGCAGAAGACTTTATTGAAAAACCCTCTCTTTCCGAAGCACCTTCAAACCTGGCAATTGCAAGCCGCTATATCTTTACTCCTGAAATATTTGATTATTTGGACAATATAAAACCGGGCAAGGACAATGAAGTTCAGCTTACTGATGCAATGAGGGAGATGGTGAAAAAATATGCCATGTACGGACTTAGGTTTAATGGTACAAGGTATGATATTGGCAATAAGCTGGATTTCCTTAAAACTAATATTATCTACGGACTAATGCATGAAGAGATAGGGGAGCCTCTTCGCGAATGGCTTAAAGATTTTTCAAAAGAGCTGTAAGCAATAATCAACAACTGCCTTTTATAACTATTCGTGCAGCCCGCACTCTTTTCCGGAGCTCTGCTCCCACCACCACCGGCCGGCACGAAAATCTTCACCCTGCTTAACAGCCCGGGTGCATGGTTCGCATCCTATGCTGACAAAGCCTTTATCATGCAATATATTATAGGGCACATTGTGTTGCCTGACATATTGCTTTACATCATCTAACTTCCATTCAAGCAATGGGTTATATTTTACTATATCATTATTCCTGTCCCACTCAAATTCATACAGACTGCTTCTGTTTTCCGATTGTGCCGCTCTAAGTCCCGTGATCCATATAACATTATCTTTCAATGCTCTTTTAAGAGGTATAACCTTTCTGATATAGCAGCACTCTTTCCTGTTCTCTATAGATTCATAAAAACTGAACGGACCTTTTTCAATCAACATCTTTTCAACCTTATCCCCGGGAGGAAAAAAAACTTCTACTGCTTTGCCATACCTTTCAACTGTCGATCTCCATACTTTATAGGTCTCTTCAAAAAGCCTTCCCGTGTCGAGAGTAATTACTTGAACCGGCAAGTCATTTTTAAATATCATATCAGTAATTACCTGATCTTCATAACCAAAGCTTGTTGTAAAGATCACCTTATCACAATAGTTTTTTGTCAGGTAATTAATTTTTTGAATTATGTCTTTGCCTTGCAAAACAGAAATTAAATAATTTACTAACTCTTCTCCTCCCATATTCACTTACTATTTGATGTTTTAAAAAAACTTTCATAAATTTTCAAAGCCACCCATGCATCAGTAGCCGCATAAACCTTTTGTGAATCACTTAACTCGGGTAGTTCCCAGTTTGAAAGCTGCTGTGATTTAGAGACACTGAATCCCAGGACTATTGCAGACAACTTTTTCAAACTGAAATTTTTTATACCAAACTCTTTAGCATAATTCTGCAATTCAATAAACCCATCAGGATTGAACTTTGCCATTTGCTGCAGTCCTTTAATATCATCCCTGATAGCAATGCCGGCCTTAACTATTCCGGGGCTGGATAAAATCTTTTTAATCTCTCGTGGCAGTCCCAATTTATTGGTCCTGAATAAAAATGCATGACGGGATGTTGATAATTGCAGGAGTGCAACCTTATTCAGGTTACCTTTCTTAAATGATGGTTTTGTTTCGGTATCGAAACCAAGGACAGGAAACTCAGAGAGGAATCTTACGGCACTTTTAACTTGTCCCGGTTTATCAACAACAATAATCTCTCCTTCAAACCATTTTAATGGTATTTCAGCAAGTTCCTCTTTTGTAATTAATTCTTTATAAATCATTTATTTAATCCTTGGGATAAGATTCCCGAAATTTGTCAAGCCATTCAGATTCTCCTTTCACAGGCTTATCATTACTGTCATTTTTACCTGTCATTATCATATGCACGGCACGCAATACATTTACTAATCGCTGCCCCCAGAATATTTCAAAATGATATTCACAGTCGTACAAAGCATCATTCATTATTTCAATATCCCCAATACTGTAGGCAATAATAAAGTCTTTCAAATCCTGATAAATATCTGCCAGGCTCTCGGAAATACTTGCGGTTACTTTCTCCCCGCTAAACTGCAAATCAGGATCAAAAACTTCATAAAAATTATCATTCTCCCCAAGCATCTCCAACCATCTTTGCTGAATCACATTGTAATCCATTTCACTGACATATTTTTCCAACCCGGCATCCAGCACTTTATCAGTCACGGGAAGCATTACTGCTTTTAAATAAAGCAAAGGCAGCATCCTCTGCATTTTATGCATATTTTCCCCAAAGGAGTAGTTTCTGACATTTTCCATCAGGTTGCAAAATTCATTTGCTACAGTGACAAACTCCACTGTATTTTTTGAAAAAACCAGAGAGTGCAAACTTTCATTATCCATATTCCATGCAATTCAATCAGATGCAAAAGTAAAAAGATTTCCCGGAATTTATTATATCAACCCTTTTCTTAAAACAGCCTATGGAATATAATATTCATTAGAAATTAATATGATCTTCCTAATTCTCATACCACTCCACTTTTCCATCAATACTAAATACAATTTTATTATTATCAACGAGCCATCTGATTACCTCTATACTCTTCTCTCTTTCACTTTTCAACTTAACAACCAGTTCCTCGTAAGAGCATGGTATCATCAAAATCTGTTTAACCTGCCCGGCAATATGTGCAAATTCAGCAGAACTAAGCCCCTTCTCTTTCATTGAATGACATACATCACAGTTTCCGCAATCAGAAGCATCTGTCTCTCCAAAATAGCAAAGCAGCATACGACTTCTGCAAATTGAACTATCTGTGGCATAATTAATAACTGCTTCTATGCGCTCTTCAAAATCCTTTTTTCGCAAATCATAATTCTCTTTCGACAGCCTGATACGATCAATTTTAATACGCTCTTTACTAAAATAGATATAGGGAGTGGTATTTCCCGGAACATAATCTATAATTTTTAATTTTCTTAGAAATTTAAGAAATCTGTAGACAGTCTCCCGGTCGAGGCCCGATCTTCTGCTAAGAAGCTCTTCATCTATATGAACATATGCATTAAAAAGACCTGTATACGATCTCAGCACCAATTTTATAAACTGATCGAAATCTGCATTTGCCACCTGAAATTTATAGAGATCATCACGTGAAACGGTAAAAATAATACGCGAAGGACTATCTATTTCACCTGTATATTCCAGATATCCTTCCCGTTGTAATATTTTCAAACTATTAAAAACCATCGTTTGACCAAGGTTGTATAACTGTGAAAAATTCTGAAGATTAAACTCAAATACCTGTCCCTTACCAAAGCCTTCAGCCACCTGAAAATAGTTACATAAGGCCTGATAAACTCTTTTTATTTTTTCCGGCTTAGGAAAAGCGGCAGTTATATATTTCTTCAGTCTGATTTTATCGGCATTATTAAAAAGCAGCACAGCAACAGCCTTTTTGCCATCGCGCCCTGCCCTTCCGGCCTCCTGAAAATATGCTTCCAATGAATCGGGAGGATCATAATGAACAACAAACCTTACATCAGGCTTGTCAATTCCCATTCCAAAAGCATTTGTAGCAATAATAATACGTCTCTTGCCGGTAAGCCACTCATCCTGCTTTTGATTACGAATACAATTTTTCAGTCCTGCATGGTAATAATCGGCCGAAATACCCTTTTTGCGCAATTCCAATGCTATCTCCTTTGAAGCTTTTCTGTTCCTTACATAAATGATCCCCGATCCTTTTACAGCTTTAAGGGTTTCCATAAGGTATCCTCTTTTATTTTCACGAAAACGCACTAAATAGTTCAGGTTTTTTCTGTGAAATGACATTTTTAATACATTTGGCTCTTTAAAACCAAGTTTATCCTGTATATCCTCAGCCACTTTGGGTGTAGCTGTAGCAGTCAGCGCCAGCATTGTAACATCAGGCAACAACTCTCTAAGGTGAATAATATTCATATAACTTGGCCTGAAGTCATAACCCCACTGTGAAATACAATGTGCCTCATCAATTGTAACAAGGTTAACAGTCATTGCAGAAAGCCTCCGTTTAAAATTATCAGAGTTCAGCCGCTCAGGAGCCAGATAAAGAAATTTATAATTACCCCATACTGCATTGTCAAGCGCAATATTAATTTCACGTGCCGACATGCCGCTGTGTATCTGCAATGCCCTTATTCCCTTGCGATGCAGGTTCCCTACCTGATCTTTCATTAAAGCAATCAAGGGAGTTATGACAATACATAAACCCGGTTGTGAAAGGGAATATACCTGAAAGGTAATGGATTTGCCTCCCCCTGTCGGCATCAATCCCAGCGTATCCTTACCTGAAGCAACTGAATTTATGATTTCAAGCTGCAGCGGCCGGAAGTCAGAATAACCCCAGTGCTCCGTTAATATCTTCCTGTAATTATTCATTGTCAGCCTGTAGATTAATTAACATTGTTATATTAAAAATCTGCTTCGTATTTATCAGGGGAAATGCCATTTTAATCCTTCAAACTTAATATGTAAAAATAGTATTTCTCTCTTGTTTAACAATTTTTATCGTTCTAAACACTTTCAATCACAATATATTTAAATAGTCTTATTCTATTTTTTTGTAGTTTTGCAAATTAAAATATAATTAAAAAGCACTCCATGTCACTTTACACAGAAAAAATAATATTTGAAGGCTTAACTTTTGATGATGTACTTTTAGTACCCATGTATTCTGAAGTTTTACCGGCAGAAGTTGAACTCACGTCGCAATTTACAAAATCAATTACTATCAATGCTCCGATTGCTACGGCAGCAATGGACACAGTTACCGAGTATAAGATGGCCATTGCCATAGCCAGAGAAGGTGGTATTGGTGTAATTCATAAAAATATGGACATTGAAGAGCAATCGCACCAGGTAACAACGGTTAAGAGAGCTGAAAATGGAATGATTTATGATCCCATAACCATCACGAGGGAAAAAAAGGTAGCAGATGCAATCGATATCATGACCAAATTTAAAATTGGAGGTATTCCTGTTGTCGATATCCGGGGTCATTTAGTAGGAATAGTTACAAATCGTGATCTGAGATTCGAAAAAAATATGACCAGGCCGATTGAAGAGATTATGACCAAAGAAAACTTAGTTACCACAACAGAATCCACAGACCTTGAAAAAGCTGCAGATATTCTGCAACAGTATAAAATTGAAAAGCTCCCGGTAGTTGACAGAAATAATAAACTTATCGGATTGGTAACTTACAAGGATATTACAAAAGCTAAAGACAAACCTCTTGCCAGCAAGGATGAGAAAGGAAGATTAAGGGTTGCTGCCGGGGTAAGTATAGCTTTCGATACAATGGACAGGGTTGATGAGCTGTTTAAAGCCCAGGTTGATGCACTTGTTATTGACACCGCCCATGCCCACACAAAAGGTGTATTGGAAATGCTAAAAAAAGTAAAAAACAAATACCCTGAAAAAGAAGTAGTTGCAGGCAATATTGGCACTGCCGAAGCTGCAGTGGCCCTTGTTAAGGCAGGGGCTGATGCAGTGAAGGTCGGGATTGGCCCGGGATCGATCTGCACTACCAGAATAATTGCAGGTGTCGGAATACCTCAACTTTCAGCTATCTACAATGTTGCACAGGCAATTAAAGGCAGTGGCGTTCCTATAATAGCCGATGGTGGTATCAGATACTCAGGTGATATTGTAAAAGCAATTGCTGCCGGTGCAAACTCTGTAATGGCAGGGGGGCTGTTTGCAGGAGTTGAAGAGTCTCCGGGCGAAACAATACTGTTTCAGGGTCGTAAGTTTAAATCTTACAGAGGAATGGGGTCTATTGAAGCAATGCAAAAAGGATCGAAAGACCGGTACTTCCAGGATATGGAAGAGGATATAAAAAAGCTTGTGCCCGAAGGCATTGCCGCGCGTGTTCCCTATAAAGGAACCTTATATGAAGTACTTTATCAGCTGCTTGGCGGATTGAGAGCCGGAATGGGATACTGTGGAGCCAGGAATATTGATATGTTGCAACAGGCAAAATTTACCAGAATTACCAATGCAGGCATAGAAGAGAGCCATCCGCATAATGTAACCATTACAAGGGAAGCCCCAAATTACAGTTCCAGATAATTTTTATTTTGTTACCTGTAAAAATTGGCATATTGATCTATTTTAACAGATATAAACTTTTTCTCCTGGCACTGGCCGTAATGGCCGGATGCACATATAACAAAGCCCCGGCAGACAAGGTAGTTGCCAGGGTTGGAACCACTGCTTTATACCAGTCCGAGATATCTTCTGTCGTTCCCCACGACGTAACACCGGGCGACAGCGCAACAATGGCTGATGACTATATTAAAAAATGGGTTAAGCAGGAGTTGATGCTTCAAAAGGCACAAGAAAACCTTTCGCCGGAGCAAAAAAATGTCACTAAAGAATTGCAGGATTATAAAAATTCTCTTCTCATTTACCGGTACAAAAATGAGCTGGTAGCTCAAAGGATGGATACCTTAGTTACCGAAAATGAGATACTTGATTTCTACACAAATAACAGATCCAATTTTAAATTAAATAACAATATCGTTAAAGCAATAATTGTAAAAACTCCGAATGAACTGGCAAATCCGGAAGAACTTCGCCAACTCACGGCCAATACCAGCGAAGAGGGAGTGCTTGAGCTTCGCGACTATTGTCTGCGCTATGCCAAAACCCACGAAATCATTACTGATCACTGGGTAAACTTTGACCTGGTTGCAAATACCATTCCCGAAACAATTGAAAAACCTGAACAGTTCTTAAGACAAAATAGTATATTTGAGATGAACGACTCAACTTATTATTATTTCATCTCAATTCTTGACTATAAATTAAAAAATGAGCCGGCACCTGTAGAATATGTAAAAGACAATATAAAAAATCTAATTTTAAACCGTCGGAAAATTGAATTCCTTAAACAAATTGAAAATAACATCTATACCGAAGGTGTAAGAAAAAACAGTTTTAAAATTTATAATTCTGATGAATATAAAACGAGCAAGTAAATTTTTGACACAAACGATCATGATGAAAACTATGCGAATAAGCTATATGATACCTTTGAAAACTTTAAATTTTAATCGGATGAAAGGTAAATTAAGTATAAAAACAGGGATATTGTGTATACTGCTGTCGGCCGCAGGTATAGTATATGCCCAGGACAGGGTTATTGATCAGATAGTGGCAGTTGTTGGCAGTAATATCATTCTGAAATCTGACATTGAAAAAATGTTTATTGACCAGCAGGCACAGGGCATCACCAGCGATGGTGACATGAAATGTGAAATATTGGAGAATTTTCTGATCGACCGGCTTCTGATAGCTGAAGCTGAGCTTGACACTCTCATTGAGGTAACCGACAGCCAGGTGAACCAGCAAATGGAAGGGCAATTACAGATGTATATTGCACATTTCGAATCTGAAAGTGCTGTGGAAAACCATTTCAAAAAGCGAATTGCCGATATAAGATCCGAAATGCAGCCTATTATAAAAAATCAATTACTTAGTTCTCAAATGAGAAATAAAATAGTCAAAGATGTCACGATCACACCTTCTGAGGTAAGACAGTTTTTCAGGAACCTTCCTGAGGAAGAGATCCCGATTATACCGCAGCAGTATGAGTATGCTCAAATAACCATGAAGCCCAAAATTGACATTGACGAAGAGAATAGGGTTAAAGCTGAACTGCGTGAATTGAAAAGGCGCATAGAAGAAGGATCAAGCTTTGCGGCAATGGCAGTGATGTACTCCGAAGGACCTTCGGCAGGTAATGGCGGAGAGATCGGCTATATGGGCAGGGCCCAGTTAGACCCTGATTATGCTGCAGCTGCTTTTAACCTTAAGGGGAATAGAATTTCAAATGTAGTAGAGACTGAATTTGGATATCACATCATACAGCTGATTGGCCGGCAGGGAGAAAAAGTAAATACCAGGCATATCCTTATGAAACCAAAAGTAACTCCCGAAGCAAAGGAGGAATCATTTAAGCGTCTCGACAGCCTTGCAAATATGATCAGAAAACAGGAGATATCATTTGCTGAGGCAGCTAAATTGTTTTCTTCCGATAAAAACACCAGAAATAACGGAGGGGTAGCAATAAGCCAGTACTCAATGTCTTCAAAATTTATTGTGGAAGAGCTTGACGGAGATGTAAGCAAAGTGATCCCTGCCCTGAATATAAATGAAATATCAAATCCATTTGAAACAATAGATATTGAAAGCAGACAAACAGTTTTTAAAATAGTAAAACTTATTGATAAAACCGATGCCCACAAAGCCAACCTTCAAAAAGACTACCAGCAGCTGTCAGATATGTTTCTGGAAAAGAAAAGGGAAAAGGTGCTGCAAAAATGGATTAACGAAAAGCAATCACAAACATACATACGTATTGACCCAACTTATGCTAACTGCAATTTTGAATTCGACAACTGGATTAAGTAACAATTAATAATCATGGATTTTAAAAATGATGTTGAAGCCCTGGACGCCCTGCGCGATAAATTTCAGAAACTTCTGAAAGAGATAACAAAGGTGATATATGGTCAGGATAATGTAATTACCGAAGTTCTTGTTTCCCTGTTCAGCAGGGGTCATGTTTTGCTGATAGGGGTACCCGGGCTGGCAAAAACATTAATGGTAACAACTATTGCAAAAATATTAGGCCTTAAATATAACAGGATTCAATTCACCCCTGACCTTATGCCTTCTGATATTATAGGAACTGAAATACTTGATAAAGAGAGACAGTTCAAGTTTGTAAAAGGTCCCATCTTTGCCAACATCATCCTTGCAGACGAGGTAAACCGAACACCTCCTAAAACCCAATCGGCTCTTTTGGAAGCTATGCAGGAGCAAGCTGTTACATCAGCCGGGCAACGTTTTGAGCTGGAAAGTCCGTTTTTTGTGCTTGCAACACAAAATCCAATTGAACAAGAAGGAACTTACCCCCTCCCGGAAGCACAGCTCGACAGATTTATGTTTTCCGTATGGCTTGATTATCCAAAGTATGAAGATGAAATTACAATTGTAAAAAACACTACTTCAAACCTTCTTTTTGATCTGAATCCTGTAATCACCGGGAAAGAAATTATTTATTACCAACATCTTATCAGAAAGATTCCAATAAATGACAACGTATTAAATTATGCTGTCACCCTTGCTGCTAAGACCAGGCCAGGAAATGGAATGGCGGCCGGTATTGCCCGGCAATACCTAAAATGGGGTGCCGGACCGAGAGCTTCGCAATATTTAGTGATAGGAGCAAAAACACACGCCGCACTGCAAGGAAAATATTCACCTGATATTGAAGATGTGAAAGCTGTGGCTCCATCAATTCTCCGGCACAGAATAATCAAAAACTATAAAGCTGAAGCTGAAAATATTACAGTAGAGCAAATAATTGAAAATATAATCTGACAGGTTTTTCCAATGGTCAACATCGATTCAAGTAGCCTTATTGTCCGGCTCAGCCTGGCAGTGATATTACTCCCGGCTTTCCTGACAACCTTCGCTCAAACAAAAAAAAGAGTGGATATTGAGCAAGCCGATTACCTTGAATCAAGTGAACATATAGCAGCAAATGCCCAGCGCCTTATCGGCAATGTGAGAATCAGGCATCAGGATATTCTTATGTGGTGCGACAGCGCCTATACATATACAGGAACAAACAGAGTCGATGCATATGGAAATGTACATATTAACCAGGGCGATACAATTAATCTCTATGCAAATAAAATACTTTACGACGGCGATATAAATTTTGCCCGGGCATCAGGAAATGTCAAACTGTTGAATAAAACAACCACCCTCTTTTGTGATACCCTTGACTATAATATTGAGTCAAATACCGGCTATTATGAAACCGGAGGAAAAATAATAGACAGCACCAATACTCTTACAAGCAATATTGCAAAATATTATCTGGATCTCGACATAATCTATTTTTATAAAAACGTAAATGCTTTTAACAAAGATTATACACTTGATAATGATACTCTTATCTATAATACTAATTCCGGGCTGTACCTGATACAAGGACCGACAACAATAAAAGATTCTGCAAATACCCTCTATTCGGAAAATGGATGGTATAACTCAAAAACAGGTGAAGCAGAACTAAAAGAAAACTCTCGTATTTATGACGAAAAACAGGAGCTGAAAGCAGATTATATAAAATATAATAAAGATGACGGGAAAGGAAAAGCTTTGGGTGGTGTATACCTGCAGGATCATGATAATAAGATCATTGTTACAGGACTGACAGCTGAATATTCTGACATACTCGAAATTGCAACCGTAACAGACTCAGCCTTATTAATTGTATATTCTGGAAAAGACACCCTTTTCCTTCATGCAGACACATTACGCACAATTCCTGATTCAATAGAGGGAGAAAAAATTGTTATGGCTTTCTATGGGACACGCTTCTTCCGCACTGATATACAGGGTATTTGTGATTCACTTATCTATTTTTCCAAAGATTCGGTAGTTGAACTGCATCACAATCCGGTAGTCTGGTCCGACATCCACCAGCTAAGCGCAGACAAAATAAAAATGAAGCAAAACAGAGAATCACCTGACGAGATACATCTTATAAATAACAGCTTTATAATTTCAAAATTAGATTCCGGCAGATTCGATCAAATAAAAGGAAGAGAAATGGTTGGGTATATTGTTGAAAATAAGCTCTCAAATATTGATGTGAACGGAAGCGGGCAATCACTCTATTATGCAAGAGAAGACTCCACAATCATCGGACTAAACCGGGCTGAAAGCAGCAGGATAGCCATCCGGTTCAAAGATGAAAAAGTTTACCGTATCTCTTTTCTGCAATCACCTGCAGGCACACTAAAACCACTATTCAATGTTGCAGAAGAGGAGAGAAAGCTAAGCGGCTTCGACTGGAAAATATCACAGCGACCAATGTCAAAAGAAGATCTGTTTATTTATAATTTTTTCAGTAATGATTAAAATAATATTAAATATTAATTCAGTTATTAATTAATTTATACTATTATTGTGCAAAATTTTCCATTTAAAAATTATTATTCTAATATTTGCATACGAACATTGAAAATATGAATTTAAAAAACAGCATATC
>LSQX01329592.1_pt1 | contig 21410 bp, 18 predicted proteins | sample 654561 | NCBI WGS metagenome assembly LSQX01 (sample SAMN04489861, study PRJNA283612) | anaerobic digester metagenome | isolation source: 4 biogas reactors fed with cattle manure at either 37C or 55C with and... | place: Denmark: Kongens Lyngby | collected 2014 | reverse complement strand
CCCCTTTAAAGTCAATCAACCCGTTATTTACTGCGGTAATGGACTCTAGGTCCAAGTGATTGGTGGGTTGGTCTACAATTAATACGTTGGCTGAAGAAAGCATTAGTTTAGATAGCATACACCTTACTCTTTCTCCTCCTGACAACACTTTGGCTTCCTTTAAAGCTTCTTCTCCAGAGAATAGCATTCTACCTAAGAATCCTCTTAAATAGCTTTCACTCTTCTCTTCTGAGTATTGTCTCATCCAGTCTACTAAGTTAAGATCTAAACCATCAAAGTATGCTCCATTGTCTCTTGGGAAGTATTCTTTTGTAATGGTGACCCCATAACGGAAACTTCCTGAGTCTGCCTCTAATTCTCCAGCTAAGATTTTAAACAAGGTCGTTACGGATATATCGCTTCCTGTAAAAGCAATTTTATCATCTCGTCCTACGATGAAAGAGACATCGTCTAGGACCTTAACCCCATCAATGGACTTGGTTAAGTTCTCTACGATCAAAATATCATTTCCCACTTCTCTCTCTGGCTTAAATCCTACGAAGGGATATCTGCGGTTAGAGGTGGCAATATCATCCAAGGTGATTTTATCCAGCAACTTCTTTCTTGAAGTAGCTTGTTTGGATTTAGAAGCATTAGCGGAGAACCTGGTGATAAAGCTTTGAAGATCTTTAATTTTATCTTCTTTCTTCTTATTTGAATCCTTCATTAATTGAGTCATCAATTGACTGGACTCATACCAGAAGTCATAGTTCCCCATGTAGATCTTAATTTTCCCAAAATCCACATCACAAATATGAGTACAAATCATATTAAGGAAATGTCGATCATGAGATACGACGATTACGGTACCTTCAAAGTCAGCTAGATAATTCTCTAACCACGCTATGGACGGACGATCTAAGTCATTGGTAGGCTCATCTAATATTAGAACCCCTGGCTTACCAAATAAAGCTTGAGCTAGAAGAACCTTAACTTTGTCTCCAGCTTCAAGTTCGCTTAGAATTTTGTCATGGGCGCTGGTGTCTATGCCTAGACCAATAAGTAGAGAAGCTGCTTCAGATTCTGCTTCCCAACCATCCAGGTCAGCAAATTCCCCTTCAAGTACTGCTGCTCTAATCCCATCCTCATCGCTAAAATCAGCTTTCATGTAGATTTCATCTTTTTCTTTCATAATTTCAAAAAGTCTTTCATTTCCACGAATAACCGTTTCAATGACTCTATTATTATCAAATTCAAAATGATTCTGACGTAGAACTGACATACGCACATCTTTACCTAAAGAAATTTCTCCTGTATTAGGTTCAATTTCTCCAGATAAAATATTTAGAAAAGTTGACTTCCCTGCTCCATTGGCTCCAATAACCCCATAACAATTCCCGGGGACAAACTTAATATTCACGTCATCAAAGAGCTTACGCCCACCGAATCTTAAACTAACATTATTTACATTTAACATTTAATTCACTCACTCCATTTATTTCATTACACAATTTATTATTATACCACGAAATCACCTTAATAAGTACTTTTTTTTATACTTCATGCTAATTATTTTAACCTATTAATATTGAGTACCAAGTAATTCCGTAATTTCTTTCAATAACCTCTTCAAAGAAAATTCTCTAACTCGTTACGAATTGTATGCAGTTTATTTGTATTATTTTGTTGAGATTACTATCTATATGGTCTATACTTAAGTTAAATTATTGGCAACTTCTTGCCAATAGCGCAAGATATTGTTTAATGTTTGTTTGAAAATGTATTAGGAGGAATGTTTAAAGTGTATAGTGCAAGAGAAATATCAAAAAACATATATTGGGTAGGTGGGAATGATCGCCGTTTAGAGCAATTTGAAAATCTTTTCCCTTTAGAAAATGGGATTTCATATAATTCTTACTTATTTCTAGATGAAAAAACTGCGATTATTGATACGGTGGATGATGACATTACGGATCAATACTTAGAAAATATCACGAAACTCATGAATGGACGGGATTTGGACTACTTAGTTATTAACCATATGGAACCTGACCACTGTGGAAATATCGAGAACTTAGTGCGCAGATACCCTAATGTTAAAGTAGTAGGTAACAAGAAGTCCTTTGATTTATTTAAGCAGTTCTATAATATGGATATCTCAAAAAATGAAATGTTAGTGGCTGAAGGAGATGAATTAGATTTAGGTGAGCACAAGCTTAAGTTCATTTTTGCTCCCATGGTCCATTGGCCTGAAGTTATGATGAATGTGGAAACCACTAAAGGAATTCTATTCTCTGCTGATGCTTTTGGTGTATTTGGTGCCCTAACCGGTAATTTATTTGATGACGAAACTGATTATAGAAATCTTTATTTAGACGAAGCTAGAAGATACTATAGTAACATCGTAGGAAAATTTGGTGCCCAAGTCCAAATGGTGTTTAAGAAACTTAAGGATTATGACATTAATATGATTTGTTCCCTTCACGGCCCAATCTTTAGAACAGAGAAAGACTTAATCTTAAGCCTTTACGACAAATGGTCTAGATATGAGCCAGAAGAAGAAGGCGTGGTTCTATTTTATGGTTCCATGTACGGAAACACCGCCAACGCTGTAGATGCTCTAGCCAATAAACTAGGCGAGAGAGGCGTGAAGAATATGAGAATCTTTGATGTTTCAAAGACTCATTACTCCTACATCATTTCTGAGATCTTTAAGTACAGTCATATGGTGGTGGCAGCTCCAACTTATAATATGGGTCTATATCACCCTATGGCGTCTGTCCTAGACGATATGATTGCTTTAGGCCTAAAGAACCGTAAGGTGGCTTTAATTAGTAACCATAGCTGGGCCAGTGCAGCAGATAAAATCATGAGAGAGAAATTCTCTAAGATGAAGAACATGGAAATTCTAAATGATTCTTTTGACATCAATTCTAGAATGAAGGATCACGAAGAAGATAAACTAGATGAATTAGCGGACATCATTGCTAATTCTGTATTAAACCCAGAGAAAAAAGAAAACGAATAAGATTTTAGCCCATAAAAAGAGGAAGAGCCTATGATAAATAGGTTTCTTCCTCTTTTTTTCCTATTAAGTGCTCTTAAACATCCTCATCCCCTGTCTCTCTCCTAAGAGAATCAGATTGTCTAGTTGATTAAATCGACCTTCCCGGATGGTATTTTCTACAGAAGGTAAATTTAGGAGTAGTTCAAAGTCCAGCTCCGTCTTGTTAACCTCATGATTAAGCTTTTGAGACAAGATAAAGTTTAGATTTTGAGCCAACTGAAACCGAACAAATTCCTTCTCATGAAGTGAAAACATGGACAGCATTCTCGACAGAGTTCTAGCAGCTCCTACAGAGTGAAGAGTACCAAGAATTCCGTGGCCAGCTTCTGATGCGGATATGGCAGCCTTTAAGGCTGACAAGCTCCTGATTTCTCCAATGATTAAATAATCTGGGCTCTGCCTTAAGGCTTCCGTTATCCCCTGATCAAAACTTCCGAAATCTATACCCAGCTCTCTTTGAGTGATTTCTCCTCGGTCTCCTGTAATTTTATATTCTACAGGATCTTCTAAGGAAATAATATGAGCATTCTCTGCATCTAAAAGCCCTTTAGTTAAAGCCGCCAGAGTGGTAGATTTTCCCGCCCCTGTTTTTCCTACAATCAGAGACAATCCTTTTTTCTTTTGGATTCTCTCCACTAGATCTGTGGGTAGTCCTAAACTACTTAGAGGTAAGATATCATCTTTAATTATTCTTATGGCTGCGCATCTTTTCCCCATGGCGGTAAAACAATTAGCTCGATACCGACCGTCATGTTCAAAAGACACATCCATGGATGAGCCTCCTCCTAAATATTCGCTAACAAACCCTGCAGGTTGAAGATAGGTGGTAAACTTCTCTAGTTCATGTTTACTGGTGACATAATCAGACCCAAACATTTTTCCTTGAATTCGAAATAGTGCCCTTTGGTCTTCTTTTAAGAGCACATCTGAAGCTCCACTTCTTCTGGCTTCTTCTAGAAGAGCTTTAATGCATCGATCCATAATTCTTGAGTTTTCATTGCTTGATTCACCAACATACTTTCTCCATTGATAATTTGAAGACCATTCTCATTACCAAATCGAAGAAACTTTGAATGCATGGGATTATAATTTAAATCGTAAAGCACGGTGGATGGGCTAAAGTTTAAAATTTCAATGGGCATTTCATCATGTTCTAAGCTTCCCAGTTTCGTGGCATTAATCACTAATGCATAGGGCGAAATATTGGTAAGTTCCGTTAAGCTTTTAAAGGTTTTAGTTTTAGGAAATTCTTGTCTCCTGGCCTCAGAACGAAAAGCCATGTCGATGTCTGCTCCCAATTTCACTAAGGCAGAGTATACCGCTCTCGCTGCACCTCCACTGCCTAGTATTATCACTCTTTTTCCCTTAACATTAAGCCGGTTATCCTCAAGAGACCTCATGAATCCATGTACATCAGTATTGTAGCCTATACGCCATCCATTTTTAATGACCACCGTATTAACAGCCCCTACAGCTAAAGCTGAAGAGTCTAGTTCATGGATGTACCCTTTAATGTATTCCTTGTATGGAATAGTCACGTTAAATCCAATAATATTTTCACTGGTTAATGTATCGATAAAATGTTGAATATTTTCTCTAGGTAAATCAAAAAGTTTATATTCAATATCTAACCTCTTATTTTTAAATAGTCTTTCATGTATTTCTGGAGATCTGGAATAAGAAATATGTCTCCCTAAAAGTCCTGTTTTTCGCATAATTGTCCTCCTTATTAGCACTGTACCTCTATTATGACAAATCAATCCTAAAATTAAACCAAGGGGGCATAGCCCCCTTGTTAACATTTGATTAATTTTAAGTTTTAATTACTCTTCTTCGTCTCCATATTCGATTTCTTCAAAGTCAGCAAAGAAATGTTGTCTTATGGTGGATACTAAAATATCAATAGCCACCCGGTTTCTTCCCCCTTCAGGGACAATAAGATCCGCATAGCGCTTGGTAGGTTCAATAAATTGAAGATGCATAGGTCTAACTACCCCTAAATATTGATCAATAACAGATTCCAGAGTTCGGCCTCTTTCTTTAATGTCTCTTGTAAGCCGTCTTAAGATTCTAAGATCAGCATCCGTGTCCACATAAATCTTGATATCAAACAAATCTCGAAGTCTCTCATCCTCTAAGATTAAAATCCCTTCCACAATGATAATGTCTTTGGGTTCTTCGTGGATGGTTTCTTCTTTACGATTATGAATGGTGAAATCATAAATGGGAATATCAATGGCTTCTCCATGAAGAAGGCTATTGAGGTGACTTATTAAAAGATCTGTATCAAAGGCATGAGGGTGATCGTAATTGGTTTTTGTTCTCTCCTCATATGTTAGGTCACTTTGGTCTTTGTAATAAGAATCCTGCATGATGATACTGATGGTCTCTTGTTTAAAATTACGATAAATGGCGTTAGCCACCGTAGACTTTCCTGAACCTGTACCTCCAGTGATGGCAATCAACATGGGTTTACTCATGATCGTCCCCCTCTTTTTCTTCTTTTTCCATAATTAGGATATCATTAGGCTTAAGTTTCTCTGATGAAGTGGCGATGAAATCCATGGCAGCTTTGTTGGCCACGTCTATAGGGTTACCTTCTTCATCTTTAAGATTGGTCAGCACCGTTTTAAAGATATCATCTTCAGGTCTCATGACTTTAATCTCATCTCCAGGGAAAATTCTATTTTTCTGACCGATGAGGTATTCTCCTCCACCTAAGTCTTCTTTGACTATGGCCACTAAGTCATGGGTTCTCACGTAAGAACTAGTCCCATGGACTTCAGAATTTCCTCGGCCATAGTAAAATCCAGTATGATACTTCCTATGACTTACCATGGAAAGAATCTCCATGCCTTTTTCATCATACACATAGTTTTCTGGGTCTTCCATGTACCGATCGATGGCTTCTCGATAAGCTTTAACAATAGCGGCCACGTAGAATTCTGATTTCATTCTTCCTTCAATCTTTAAGGAGAGTAGGCCAGAATTCATTAAGTCGTCTAAATGCTCAATCATACAAAGGTCTTTAGAGTTCATGATATAGCTTCCTTCATCATCCTCTAAGATTTCCATGGGTTCATTGAGTCTCTTCTCTTCTACTAAATAATACTTATAACGACAAGGCTGAGCGCAAGCTCCACGGTTAGCATCTCGTCCCACCATGTAGTTAGAAAGTAAGCATCGTCCTGAATAGGCCATACACATGGATCCGTGAATAAAGGCTTCTAATTCTAAATCTTCTGGGATACTCTTTTTAATCTCTTTAATTTCTTTAAGGGTAAGTTCCCGGGCTAGAATAACTCTCTTTACACCCATCTTATGCCAAAAAATAGCAGACCGGGAGTTTACATTGTTCGCTTGAGTAGACAAGTGAATTTCCATGTTAGGAATTACTTCTCTCGCTGTCATAATAATACCAGGATCTGATACAATCAGGGCATCTACTCCAATCTCATCTAGATTTAGTAGATAATCCTCAAGACCTTTCATATCTCCCTCATGAGGAAATACGTTCATAGTGACATAAACCTTACGTCCTCTAGCATGGGCATAAGCTAGACCTTCAATCATTTCATCATTACTAAAATTATCTGAAAACGCTCGAAGATTCAGTCGAGCTCCTCCCATATATACAGCATCTGCCCCATAATCTATGGCAGTTTTTAATTTACTTAGATTTCCAGCCGGGGCTAGTAATTCTGGTTTATTCATTTTTCGTGCTCCTCCTAATTAATAACATGCCATCACTGACTGTAAGTAGAGAAGCGGTAAGGTCTTCTCTGGCAAAGATTTCTTCTATAAAAGCTTTCAAATTTACCACATTTGTTCTATGTTTTCGATCCACCATGTCTTTTACAACTTTTCCCTTGTATAGCACATTATCGCAAATAATCATACCCGCTGGGTTAAGTAGTGGAAGGGCTGCATCAACGTAATCTTGATAATGGGATTTCCCTGCATCAATAAAGATAAAATCAAAGGTTTCATCTGCTTGGTCTAAATATTCTTGGCACTGGGAATCCACCACTTGAATTCTTTCTTCCATATGGTATTTCTTAATGTTCTCTAGAGCTAACTCTCTCATTTTAGCATCCCGCTCTATGGATACCACTAAAGCCTCAGAGTTTAAAGCCATTAGAATTGCAGAGTAACCAATGGCGGTACCCAGCTCCAAAATCTTTTTGGGCTGACTGGTCGCCACCATAAACTTTAAGAAACTAGCGGCATCTTTCATTACAATGGGTACATAATTTTCTTTTGCATAATCTTCTAGGTCCTTAAGCTCATGAATTCCTCCATAAGCCTCCACATAAGTGGTTACCTCAGGGTATACCACTCCATCCATCTAATCACCCTCATCTATTAAATTAAACGACATGTAAATATCGTTCTAAAAATCCTTTATAATTATATCGGATTTGATGGACTTAATCAAACTTACTTTCTTAAGCTTCAGGGTCATCTCTATAGTCTTACACACTTTAAAAAGCACTTCCCACCTTAGGAAGTGCTTTAATAAAATTAAGGTAATTTACTTTTTGTTTTTTTAGCTTCTTTCTTTTTTCCCTTTAGACTTTGATTCACCTCAAAAATACCTTTCCAAGGATCTTCTTTAGTAATATAGTCCAGGGCTGTTTCAAGAGTTATGTCTCCAGGGGCTATGCTGTCCACCTGGTCCCATGAGATAGGCATTGATACCGTTGCTCCTTTTCTCGCTCGCAGAGAGTAGGGAGCCACTGAAGTGGCTCCACGACCGTTTCGTTGGTAGTCCACATAGATCTTTCCTTTGCGCTTTTTCTTACTCATGTTGCTAATATATCGGTCTGGCCATTTTTTCTCCATAACCTTAGCAATTAGGCCTGTGAAATTCTTTGCTTCTTCCCAGTCTACTTTAGGTTTAATGGGCACCACAATATGATAGCCTTTCCCCCCACTGGTTTTAATAAATGAGGTTAAGGAGAGTTCATCTAGGACACTCTTAAGGTCTTTAACCCCTTGACGAACTTCCTCTAAGCCTAGTTCTTCATCTGGATCTAAATCAAAGACTAATAAATCTGGATTCTCTATGGCCTTTACCTTACTTCCCCACATATGGATTTCTAAAATCCCCAGTTGAGCCGTTGCTACTAATCCTTTTTTACTGGTGACATAAGCATACTCCGCTTCATCTCCACTACTTTCCTTAATGTTTATTTTCTTAAACTCCTTAGGATTTCCCTCTAAATGTTTCTGAAAAAAACAAGAGCCGTCTTTTCCATCTGGACAACGAAGAAAACTCAGAATTCGATTTTTAACATAAGGTAGCATTCTCTTCCCCACTTGGTCATAATAATTTGCCACTTGTTCTTTTGTAATTTTCTCGTCTTCATACATAACCTTATCTGGACTAGAGATATTTACCCCTACCACTGAAACTTTTCCAGAAGACTTTTTCTTTTTTAAAGAATCTTTTTCCGAAGTACTTTCTTCTTTGGGCATGAGATTTTCCATCTCTTTTTTTGCTTTTTTCTCGTCTCTTGTTTTTGCCTCCTCATGTACCACGTCTTTAGCGGACTTATCCTCTCTAAGGCCCTTAAAACTGGCTTGTCTAAGTAAGTTATTTTTAGTCCAAGAGGCGAACTTAACTTCTGCCACCAAGTTTGGCGTCAACCAAGTGATGGTTTCACCACTTCTTTCTTCTGGGGTTTCTTTAAAGGGCGATGTTTTTCGTTTTAGAGGATTCATTTTAGTCATTAAAGAGGACTTCAAATCATCAGTGAATCCTGTGCCTACCCTACCTACAGTGACCAGTTCATCTCCCTCATATACGCCTAGGATAAGAGAACTAAAACTCTGACTTTGATCTTCACTTAAGGTATAACCTCCAATAACAAATTCTTGTCGATGGTCACATTTTATCTTAACCCAGTCTCCACCTCGGCCACCTGAATAAGGTTTATCCATCCGTTTGGCGATGATCCCTTCCATGGCTTTCTCACAGGCTTGATCAAATAGAGAGTTTCCTCCTTCCTTGGTGTGAGCGCTATAGTAAACAGGCCCTTGAGCACTTTTAAGCATTTCCCGTAACTTTTCTTTTCTCTCTAATAGATTTTTTTCTCTATAGTCTTCTTCGTCTAAAGCCAATAAGTCAAAGACCATGTAGCTCAAAGTTTTATCATCAGGATGCTTAATATACTCTTGCAAGGCTTTAAAGTCTGTGATGCCATGTTTATTTAAGACCACCACTTCCCCATCTAGCACAAAGTTTTCTCCTTCTACTTGATCAAGGATGGATGATTTTAAGGCTTGAAACTTCTCCGTATAATCCACCCCATTTCTTGACATGAGACGGACATCTTCTCCAGTTTTAAATGCAAGAATTCGATACCCATCATACTTAAGTTCATACACCCAAGCATCTCCTTCTGGGACTTTATCGACTAATTTCGCTAATTGGACCTCGGCTTCTTCAAAGGGAAGAGTCTTCTTTTCTTTTTCTTTAATTGTCTTAGCTTTGGGATTAGATGATTCTGTTTTGCTTATCTCTTTATTTTTCTTATCTTCTGTAGCATCCTGATTTTTTTGAGTTTCTCTCCCTTCTTCACTTTCTTCTTTTACTTTTGATTCTTTGTGCTCTGCTATTTCTTCCATGGTCAAACCACTTCTAACGGAAGTTTTAATATCCACCAAATCATTTTTTTCCTTGGCATAATCGTCTTTTTCTTTCAAGAGTAACCATTGGTTATCTTTATTGTCTTTTCCTTTCATTCGAACTAAAGCCCATTTCCCCTTGAGTCTTTCTCCATGGAGAACCATTTTAATAGAGTCAGAAGTTGGTTCTTCTTGGGGCTCCCAAGTTCCCTCGTCAAAGAGCATCACCGTTCCGCCACCATATTCTTTCTCCGGAATAGTTCCTTCAAAGTTTCGGTAAGATAGAGGATGATCTTCTACTTTTACGGCCAGTCTTTTGTCTTTTGTTCTATAGGATGGCCCTTTAGGAACCGCCCAACTTAGAAGGACTCCTTCCCATTCTAAACGAAAGTCATAATGAAGATTCGTAGCATCATGACGTTGAATCACAAATCGTCTCTCATCACTACCTTTCTCCACTTGACCTTTAGGTTCTTTAGTTTTTGTAAAATCTCTCTTTTTATCATAAACATGCAATGAATTGGCCACTTATTTCACCTTCTTTTCTGGAGTACTTTTCGGCTTAGATTTCGCTGTCTTAGGTCGCTCTTCTACCGACTTTTTAAGAAGTTCCATAATATCCACCACATTAGAGGATTCTTCAGTTTCTTCTTCATCTTCTTCTGGTACATCTTTAATTTTCTTCTTCGACTTAGCCTCAATTCGCTTCATTAGAGCATCTTCATATTCATCTTCGTATTCTTCCGGATTCCAAGCTACGGACATGTCTTCAATAAGTTTGAGAGCCATATCCATTTCTTTTTCTTTCACTGTGACTTTCCCTTTAATTCTCAGCTCTTCCGCTGAGCGCAACTCTTCATGGAATCGGATTAGATTTAGTACCATTAAATCTCCTAAGGGATAAACGGCGGCCAAGTAAGCTCTGGTTCTAATCACAACACGAGCAATGGCAATTTTTTCTGATTTATCTAAGGCCTGCTTAAGGAGAACATAGGCTTTTTCTCCACCTTTTCGGGGCATCATATAATATGGTTTCTCCAGATACATAAAAGATAATTCTTCTTTTAAGATGAAAGACTCGATATCCACGGTTTTCGTGGCTTCTACGTCAGCCTTCTCAAAATCTTCATCTGTCATCACCACATATTCACCATTTTCAAATTCGAAGGCTTTTACGATGTGTTCTTTAGGAACCTCTTTACCAGTTGATTCATTGACTCTTTCATAGCGAATACGACTCTCATCCCGATCATCAATTAAATGAAACTTTAAGTCGTGAGTCTCTTGAGCACTAAATAGATCCACAGGAATATTGACTAAACCAAAGGATATGGCTCCTTTCCAAATTGATCTCATTTTATCCCTCTCCTTTTCTACAAAATTATATTTTCATCTATCTTCTTTTTAAAAATCATAGCATAGACATATGGATAATTTTTTAAAGAATTTCATGAATTGGTTACGAATTCTTGAAAGTATAAGATAAAAACACGACAAAAAAAGAAGACCAAGCAAAATCTCGTATTTTTGCTGATCTTCTTCTGTACTTTGTTTTTCTAAACTCTCTCCAAACCATGTTCTGTTAAAATCATCTGAACCTTCTCGTCAAAATCTTCTAGAGGCAGAGTTTCTACTTCCATTTCACTAAAAGCTAACAAGGTCCGATTAAATTTTCCCCTAGGCAAGAATCGGTCATAGTATCCACCACCATGACCTAAGCGATGTCCATCTTTCGTATAGGCTAAGCAAGGAATATAGGCCACATCAATACTCATGGGATCCACTCGATATAGGCACTCTTTTGGTTCCAAGATACCAAATCGATTAGGATAAAGATCCTCTGTAGCTTCAAGTTCGCAAGCTTCCATAAGCCCTGGACCTATGATTTTAGGAACGGCTACTCGCTTTCCTTTAGCCAGAGCATCTTCAATGATTAACAGGGTATTCACTTCATCTTCTTGGCCCACATAGATAAAGATGGTGCCCGCCAATAGATATTCCCGACTTTTAACTATGTGGCTGAGCATCTGTTCAGACGCCTCTTCTCGATAGTTTTTGGTAAGACTTTTTCGGTGAGCCATTAGTCCTTGCCGCAAAATTTTCTTTTGTTCTTTTATTTCTGCATTCATTATTTAATCCCCCTTGTGTATTGTAGTTAGAACATTTGACGGAAAACAATCAGAAAAAAATCCCCCTCACTACCTTTAACGGCCAGTTGAGGGAGATGTTTTAAAATAGTCCCCTTAACCTTGGAACTCTCTTTTCTTTTGAAGGAACTCATCGTAACTTCTTGTGAAGAAATGTTCTCCCACTGTAGGGTCTAAAATATAGTAGATATAATCGTGGGCTTCTGGTTCCAGAGCTGCTTTGATAGAAGCTTCTCCAGGGTTTGAAATAGGTCCCACTGGAAGCGCACCAATCTTATAGGTATTGTAAGGTGAGCTCACTTCAAGATCATCTAAGGTAACTTTATCTTTGGCTGTAAGGCCAAGGGCATAAATAACCGTAGCATCAATCTGAAGTCTCATGTTATCGTTAAGCCTATTTTGCATAACACCTGAAATTCTAGGCATCTCTTCTATGGTGGCAGTTTCTCGCTCAATCATAGACGCTATGGTCACCACTCTATTCCACTCTTCAGTAGGCAAATCTAGTCCTTTCTCTTCAATGATGCTATACATTCGATTTACAAAAGTTTTGTACATTAAGTCCACTACATAACCTGGTGTTTGCTCTTTTCTTAAGGTATAAGTGGCAGGAGCTAAAAACCCTTCTAAAGTAAATCTTCTTTGATCTACGTTATCTAACCAACTTGGTGTAATATAGCTATTCACCGCGTCGATAAAGAATCTTTTCGAAAACAACCCCGCTTCTTCAAAGATTTCTGCCATGCCTTCAATATTCATTCCCTCAGGAATCGTAACTTTGATTTCATAGATGTCTTTTCCTTGGTTTAGCTCAGTAATAATTTCTTCTAATGATCCTTGGGCAGATACAACAAACGTTCCAGGTTTTAGATTAGTTTCCACAGGATTATTTTTAAAATATATTCTGGTTAAAAGTAAATTCTTAACCAGTCCTTGACGATCAAGACGACTAAACAGTCGACTGAAGTTGTCATTAGATTCTACGGTAATCTCCATGGTTTGTTCATCGGTCTTTAGAGGTTTTTCTCCAGCCTCTTGGTATAAATTCCAACCATATAGGGCTGCACCCCCAATTAGCACAGCTAATACTAAAATGAATATCAAGAATTTTTTCAATAGATTATCCCCCTAATCAATTTATTTACTTCTTGCTGCTCTTTTTCTCATGGTGTGGTCTAAGAACTTCTTACGAAGTCTAGTGTTTAGTGGTGTAACTTCGACAATTTCATCTTCAGCTACAAATTCTAAGAAGTTTTCTAATGTCATTTTCTTAGGTGGTGTTAATTTAACCGTATCATCAGATCCAGACGCTCTGGTATTTGATAAATGCTTTTTCTTACAGACATTAACTTCAATATCGTCTGCTCTTGAGCATTCTCCACAAACCATACCTTGATATACTGGAGTTCCTGCTTCAATGAAGAGTTGTCCTCTTTCTTGAGCATTAAATAGTCCGTAAGTGATGGCATCTCCTGATTCAAATACGATTAGAGATCCTCTTGTACGTCCTGGAATATCTCCCTTAACTTTTTCATATCCTTTAAAGACATGATTCATAATACCATTTCCACGTGTATCTGTCATGAATTCACTTCTAAATCCAATTAGTCCTCGGGCTGGTACGACAAATTCAAGACGAGTATATCCATTAACTGCTGAGGTCATATTCACCATTTCTGCTTTTCTTGGCCCTAGTTTTTCCATAACAGTTCCCATGAACTCTTCAGGGACATCAATGGTTAAATACTCCATAGGTTCCATGGTTACGCCATCAATCACTTTATTGATTACTTTTGGCTTAGAGACCTGAAGTTCATAGCCTTCTCGTCTCATGGTCTCAATAAGGATCGATAAATGTAGCTCTCCTCGTCCTGATACTTCAAAAGTATCTGGAGTTAGTTCAGTAACTCTTAGAGAAACATTAGTTTCCATCTCTTTCATCAGACGATCACGAAGATGTCTTGAGGTGATGTATTGACCATCTTGTCCTGCAAAAGGTGAGTCATTTACCATGAAGTTCATGGATAGGGTCGGCTCATCAATATGAACAAATGGAAGAGCTTCTGGTGCTGAGGCATCAGCTACTGTATCTCCAATATGAACATTTCCGATTCCAGACATGGCGACAATATCACCAATGGCGGCTTCTTCTGTATCCACTCTCTTTAATCCATCATAAAGATATAAATTAGAAATTGTGGTTTTAGTAATTCCACCTTCTGCATCAATAACAGCAATGGCTTGATTACGTTTAGCAATTCCTCTTGTGATCTTACCTATGGCAATCTTACCTACAAAGTTACTGTGGTCTAAGGTAGTGATTAGCATTTGCATAGGGGCTGCAATATCCCCTTCAGGTGGTTTTACGAAGTCTATGATTTTATCAAGTAGTGGAATCATGTCCACCTTTTCATCTTCAATTTCGTGCATGGCATAGCCACTCTTTGCAGAAGCATAGATGGTAGGGAAATCACACTGTTCGTCATTGGCCCCTAGCTCCACGAATAGGTCAAAGATCTCGTCTATAACTTCATCAGGTCTTCCTTCAGGTTTGTCCACCTTATTGATGACCACCATTGGATTAAGTCCAGCTTCTAAAGCTTTTTTCAATACAAATTTAGTTTGTGGCATGGCTCCCTCATTGGAATCCACCACTAGTAGCACAGAGTCTACCATCATAAGTACACGTTCAACTTCACCACCAAAATCAGCATGGCCAGGTGTGTCAACAATGTTGATTCTATAACCCTTATACATAATGGATGTATTTTTAGAAAGAATCGTAATTCCTCTTTCTTTTTCCAGTTCATTGCTATCCATTACTCTTTCTTCTACTTTTTCGTTACTTCTATAATTATTAGATTGTCGAAGCAAAGCATCCACTAAAGTGGTTTTACCATGGTCAACGTGGGCAATAATCGCTATGTTTCTAACATTTTCTCTTCTATATGACATTTTTTTCCTCCAATTGTTGTTTCAACAATCTATTATAGCATAAATCAACTCCTCTGAATACCATTGAAATCTAAGGGTTTTGATGTATACGGTTTTATTTTGATTTTTTTTGACAAGGCAAAGGCAGCAAAAGTTTTGTCTTGCTGCCTTTAGACCCTTTAATTTTTTACTGTCCAGCTCCGATGACGTCTACTCCCACCGCTTCATTAATACTCTTCATCATGTCTTCAAAAAGCATGGAGAATTTAATTTCAGCTTGGAGATAATCATTAATCTCCGGTGTAGTCTGGATCACCGTGGCAAAGCTTTGCATCTTTTGAGTGGTTTCTTCACTGACTTTTCCTTGCTCAACAGATTCATGATATGCGGCAATTTGCACTTGTCTAAAATCTTCTAGGATTTTAGTCTTTTGCTCATCGTCTTTAATCGCATTGGCTGCATCTCTAAAAGCCACCACTTCTGGATTCACTTTCAGGGCTGCGGTCAGGTCATTTATTTTATCGTAAATATTCATATAATCTATTCCTCCGTATTATACTTCCATAATGATAGGTAAAATCATAGGTCTTCTCTTTGTTTTTTCCCACATATGGTTCTTTAACACATCTTTAATTATATTCTTTAAGATGTTCCAATCTGTAATTTGTTTTCGTTCACAATCGTTTAGTGCTTCTTCCACTACTCTTTGTGCGCTGTCCATTAGAGCTTCTGCTTCTTTAACATAAACAAATCCTCTTGTAATGATGTCTGGTCCTGCTACAACTTGTGCAGTTTCTTTTTCGATGGTTACCACCACGGTAATGATTCCATCTTCAGATAAATGCTTACGGTCTCGTAGAACAATTCGTCCCACGTCCCCTACACCAAGTCCATCAATCAGAACATGTCCAGAGTTTACTGTACCCGTTTTCTTAATCCCACGTCTAAAGACTTCAATAATGTCCCCATTTTCAGGTAAAACAATATTTTTTTCTTCTAGACCCATTCTCATAGCTACAGCCTTATGCTCTTTAAGCATACGATATTCACCATGAACAGGAATTAAATGTCTTGGTTTTGTTAATGAATGCATTAATTTAATTTCTTCCTTGCATGCATGACCAGATACATGGATTGCTTCAAGCTTTCCAAAAACCACATCAGCGCCAAGTTTTTCTAGTTTATCAATAGTATTGAAAATCGGCTTTTCATTTCCAGGAATTGGAGAAGATGAAAACACGATGGTATCATTTTGACGAACTTGAATCTTTCGATGCATGTTGTTGGCCATTCTTGAAAGGGCAGCCATAGGTTCTCCTTGGCTTCCTGTGGTTATAATAACCAATTGGTCATCATTATACTTTTTCATGTCATCAATGGAAATTAGGTTTTTCTCATCAATATGAAGGTAACCTAGTTCGATGGCCACAGGAATAATATTCTCCATGGATCGGCCTGATACCGCAACTTTACGACCTACAACTACAGCTGCTTCCATAATTTGTTGGATTCTATGGATGTTTGATGCAAAGGTAGAAATTATAATTCGTCCCTTAACATCATGGAATATTCGCTTAAAGCTTTCTCCTACGGTGGATTCAGATACAGTGTATCCTTCTCTTTCCACGTTAGTGGAATCACATAGTAGGGCTAAAACCCCTCTTTTACCAAGTTCTGCGAATCTTTCTAAATCAATAACTTCCCCATCTACTGGGGTAAAGTCCACTTTAAAGTCACCCGTATGAACTACTGCTCCTAGGGGTGTATGAATAGCGATGGCGCAAGCATCAGCAATGGAGTGATTCACCTTAATATATTCTACAGAGACCTTATCTAATTTGATAATATCTCTAGGTTTAACGATATTCATCTCTACCACATCTAAAAGTCGATGCTCTTTTAATTTTAAATTAATTAAAGCCGCTGTTAGTTTTGTAGCATAAACTGGAACATTAATCTGCTTTAAAACATAAGGCAGTGCTCCAATATGGTCTTCATGACCATGGGTAATAAAAATCCCTTTAATACGATCTTTATTTTGGACTAAATAAGAGACATCTGGGATAACCACGTCAATTCCAAACATTTCATCGTCTGGGAATTTTAGACCGCAATCCACCACCACTATCTCTTCTTTATATTCAATAACGGTTAGATTTTTTCCAATTTCGTTCGTTCCGCCAAGAGGTATAATTTTAACATTATCCGTCTTATTACTCATTATTCTTTTCCTCCTTCATTTGTTCCTCTTTAGCGCACTCATTACAAATACCGTAAAATTTTAGGCTATGATTGAGAATCTTGAAATGATATTCCTTTTCAATCTCCTCTTCCAAAGGATCCAGAAGGTCGTCCATAAATTCAAAAACTCGGGAACATTTTACGCAAAATAGATGATGGTGTGTATGATTTTCATCATCTCTTGTTAATTCATATCTTGCCGTTCCATCAATAAGATCTAATCTTGTGACAATATCCTGTTCATGCATCAGCATAACAGTTCGATAAACTGTGGCCAGACCAATTTCAGGTCTCCTCACTTTAACCAGGTCAAAAACTTCTTCCACGGTTAAATGTTTACCTATGCACTCGATGAAGATATCGACGATGGCTTGCCGTTGAGGCGTCAATTTATAGCCACCATCTTTTAACTTATCGGTGATTTTTTGAATATCCTCGCTTGTGTACGAATCGGTCACTTAGTTAAGATCCTCTTCGTCGTCAAAAATCACGCTGTATGCCTCTTCAATCATGGCAATTTCAACATCATCATCAACGGTTTCGAAAAATTCTTCGCCCTCATCGTCATACACAACTTTTAGGGCTGTGAAGATCGGCTCTTCCTCATCACTTTCCACGGGAGACACAATAAAGTACTCCACCGCTTCGATTTCTAGTCTAGTTACAATTTCCACTTCGACTTCATTTCCTTCGTCATCAGAAAGTACGATTAAATCTGTCATATCTTCCATTAATTTCACCTCTTTGTTTTATTTCGTGCTGCTTATTTTATCTAAATATCCTTGAAGTATATACGTAGCGGCAATTTTATCCACTAATGTTTTTCTTTTTTTTCGCGAAAAATCGGCTTCTATCATGACTCTATGTGCAGCCATGGTGGTCAGCCTCTCATCCCAATAAACAATCTCAAGTCCAAATTCTTCTTTCAAAACTTCACCAAAAGCCATGGTTTTTTCTGCCTGAGGCCCTATGGTGCCATTCATATTTTTAGGTAGACCCACCACGATGGCTTCAATGGTAAAGTCGCTAAAAACTTCTTTTAAATTTAGAAGATCTTTCTCAAGACTCTTCCTTCTCACAGTGGTTATGCCCTGGGCAGTGTAGCCTAAGGGATCACTAACAGCGATACCTATGGTTTTATCTCCCACATCAAGTCCTATATACCTCATCAATACATTTAAATCCTTTCCATGTGATTTTCTTAGAAATCACTGTACATCCATTGAAAAACAAGATGTTTTTCATCGTTTCATTTTTACACATATCTTCATTAAAAGCAATAGGGATACCTATTTTCAAGGTATCCCCAACCTCTTATTTAATCTTTAAATAGGATTTAAGAACCTCTTCAAGGATCTCATCCCGTTCAAGTTTTCTTACAAGGGCTCTTGCTCCATTGTAATTGGTTATATATGTTGGGTCACCAGAAATAATATATCCTACTAACTGATTCACCGGATTATAACCTTTCTCACTAAGCGCATCATAAACCTCTTCCAAAATTTCTTTTGTTAGATCCTTTTTATTTCGCTCAAAATCAAATTGCATTGTGTGATCTTTATTAGTCATTTTTTTCGCTGCTATGCAGCTTCACCCCCCTTGCAAAAATAGAACCTTAATATCTCTATTATAAATTATTCTCACTACATTGTATATAGGGTTAGGAATTAAGTTGCTTCTTTAGTAGAGTATTTACAATTTCTAGAGCTTCATCCTTCTTCTCTGGAAGCTTTCCACCCGCTTGAGCCATGTCCGGTCTACCGCCGCCACCGCCGCCAGCTAAGGTAGCCATCTCTTTAATCATTTTCCCAGCGTGTAGCCCTTTTGAGAGTAAATCTTTTGAAATCATAATAGAAAAGTTCACTTTATCGTCTAGTGTAGTGGCCAGGACCACCACCCCAGATTGAAGTTTATCCAGAACTTTCTCCGTTAAGTCTCTTAAATCTCCCATATTCATTTGGTCTACAGAGGCCCTAACTAGGCTAATTCCTTCGATTATTTCTTTAGAATTTAATAAATCATCTACGTGGGAAAGAGATTCTGCTTTTCGTTCTTCTTCAATTTGTTTTTGCATGGTCTTTACATCTAGAAGTAGGGATTTCACCTTCGCTAAAACTTCATTCTTCGATGATTTTAGAGCATCTTGAATCTCTTTTAAATTTTGAATTTCTTTATTCAAGTAAGCCATAGAATTAAGTCCTGTTATGGCTTCAATTCGTCTAACACCAGAAGCAATCCCTGCTTCTTGAGTGATTTTAAACAGACCAATCTCTCCAGTGTTTTTCACATGAGTCCCACCACAGAGCTCTTTTGAAAACTCACCAATGGATAGCACTCTAACTTCTTCTCCATACTTTTCATCAAATAGAGCCATGGCTCCACTCTCTCTAGCTTCTTTCATGGACATGACCTGAGTATTCACTGGGCTAGCTTTAAGGACTTCATCATTGACAATTTGTTCTACCTTTTTAATCTCAACTTCCGTCATAGCCTCAAAGTGGTTAAAGTCAAAGCGTAGCTTATCTGCTAACACTAGAGATCCTGCTTGATTCACGTGATTTCCCAGCACCATCTTCAGCGCTTTATGAAGAAGGTGAGTGGCGGTATGATTTCTCTCCACGGACTTACGCACATTTTCACTTACAGTGGAAATAGCATCATCCTTGATCATATTTCCTTCAATGACTTCAACGATATGAACTGTATTTCCATTTTCACTCTTTTTGGTGTCTAAAACCTTTGCTTTTCCGTGAATAGAAGAAATGATTCCCACGTCTCCCACTTGACCACCCATCTCAGCATAAAAAGGTGTCTGGTCTAGGATAATATATCCTTTTTCTTCTGTGGACAAAGATTCCACTAAACCTTCATCGTTATACACCGCCAGGACTTTACCAGGGGTTTCCATCTGTCCATATCCTGTAAATTCTGTTTCGAAGTTGTCCTTAAGAGAGTCCATTCCTCTTTTCTCTGAACCCATGAAGGAGCTATCTCCTCTAGCTTGTCTGGCTCTATTTTTCTGACTTTCCATTTCAGCTTTAAATCCTTCAATATCCACTTCAATGTTGCTTTCTTTAAGTATTTCTTCTGTAAGTTCCAAGGGGAATCCGTAGGTATCGTAAAGCTTAAAAGCATCAGCTCCGCTAAAGAGATTCCCTTTAGTTTCCTTCATAAAGTCTTTAAGAAGTAGCATACCTGCATCTAAGGTTTCATGGAACTTCTTTTCTTCAAGGTCCACAATCTTTTCAATATATTCTTGTCTTTCAACTAAGTCAGGGTAAGCACCTTTGTAGTGTTCAATTACCACTTCAATGATTTGATTTAAAAACACATCTTCTGCCCCTAAAACTTTACCATGACGTACCGCTCTTCGAAGCAGTCTTCTAAGCACATATCCTCGACCTTCATTTGAAGGCAGTACTCCATCCCCAATTAAAAAGGCGATACTTTTTGCATGGTCTGCCATTATACGCAGGGAGATGTCATCTTCTTCATTAGCTCCATAAATCTTTTTTGTTAACTCCGATGCTTTTGCAATGATATCTTTCATCAGATCAATGGCAAAAATTGAATCTACTCCTTGCATGATAGTGGCCATTCTCTCAAGACCCATTCCCGTATCAATGTTAGGATGATTTAAACGATGATAAACCCCTGCTTCATCCTTATCAAATTGAGTGAAAACCAAGTTCCAAAACTCTGTCATTTCATCACGATCTGATGCAGCCAGGAAATCTTCTACCGTAACAATCTCTTTATCTCCACGATAATAATGGATTTCTGATGAAGGTCCACAAGGCCCCACACCAATCTCCCAGAAATTATCTTCTTTACCCAATCTAAAAATTCTTTCTTCTGGAAGATCTGTTTTTTTGCTCCAGATGTCATAAGCTTCGTCATCTTCAAAGAAAATGGTGACAAACAGTTTATCTTTGTCAATCTTTAGTACATCCGTAACAAACTCCCAAGACCATGGAATGATTTCTTCTTTGAAGTAATCTCCAAAGGAAAAATTCCCTAACATCTCAAAGAAAGTGGCATGCCTCTTGGTAATACCGACATTATCGATATCTCCAGTTCTTATGCACTTTTGGCATGTAGCTACTCTCTTTGATGGGGGGACTTTGATCCCTGTAAAATAAGGCTTTAAGGGAGCCATTCCGGCATTCACTAATAATAAGGATTTATCTTCTTTTGGCACTAAGGGAAAACTATCCATCACAAGGTGTTCTTTCTCCTTGAAAAACATTAAAAACTTTTCTCTAATTTCAGCTGTGGTCATTCTTTGCATTTTTTTACTCCTCTTCACTCTAATTTATTTTTATTCCATGTGGACATTTGATTTTTTAAACAAAAAAAACGCCCCCATCCCTAGTAAGGGACGAAAGCTTATCTTCCGCGGTACCACC
>LSQX01321140.1_pt1 | contig 21410 bp, 19 predicted proteins | sample 654561 | NCBI WGS metagenome assembly LSQX01 (sample SAMN04489861, study PRJNA283612) | anaerobic digester metagenome | isolation source: 4 biogas reactors fed with cattle manure at either 37C or 55C with and... | place: Denmark: Kongens Lyngby | collected 2014 | reverse complement strand
GCGCTGCACCGCTCGCCGCTGTATTCGGGGCGGATCGAGGGCACCGGCCCGCGCTACTGCCCTTCGATCGAGGACAAGGTGGTGCGCTTCGCGGAGAAGGACAGCCACCAGGTCTTCGTCGAACCCGAAGGACTCGACGTCTCCGAGATCTATCCCAACGGCATCTCGACCTCGCTGCCCTTCGACGTGCAGCTGGAGCTGGTGCGTTCGGTGCGCGGCTTCGAGCGCGCGCACGTCACCCGGCCCGGGTATGCGATCGAATACGACTTCTTCGATCCGCGCGGACTGAAGGCGACGCTGGAGACCAAGGCCGTGCAGGGCCTGTATTTCGCCGGCCAGATCAACGGCACCACCGGGTACGAGGAGGCCGCCGCGCAGGGCCTGCTCGCCGGCGCCAACGCCGCGCGGGCCGTGCAGGGCCGCGAAGGATGGGCGCCGCGCCGCGACCAGGCCTACATCGGGGTGCTGGTCGACGACCTCGTCACCCATGGCACCAGCGAGCCCTACCGCATGTTCACCTCGCGCGCCGAGTACCGGCTCCAGCTGCGCGAGGACAACGCCGACCTGCGCTTGACGCCGGTCGGCCGCGAGCTGGGCCTGGTCGACGACGCGCGCTGGGACGCGTTCGCGCGCAAGCGGGACGCAGTCGCCGCCGAAACGCAGCGCCTGGGCGCGCTGTGGGCGTCGCCGAACAATGCCATCGGCCGCGAGGCCTCGGCCGCGCTCGGCATCGACATCAGCCGCGAGTGCAGCGGCCTCGACCTGCTGCGGCGGCCGGAGCTGGACTACGCGAAGCTGGCCGCGGTGCCCTCCTTCGGGCCGCCGGTGGCCGATCCCGCGGTGGCCGCGCAGGTGGAGATCGAAGCCAAGTACTCGGGCTACCTCGAGCGCCAGCGCGAGGAGATCGCGCGCCAGCGGCGCGGCGAGGACGCCGCGATCCCGGGCGGCTTCGACTATGCCGCCGTGCGCGGGCTGTCCGCCGAGCTGCGGCAGAAGCTCGAGCAGGTGCGGCCGGGGACGGTCGGCCAGGCGCAGCGCATCCCCGGCATGACGCCGGCGGCGATCTCGCTGCTGCTGGTGCACCTGGAGCGGGCGCGGCGCATCGCCGCGGCCTGAGCCTCGCTGCGGCGAGGTCGACCGCGCCCGGGGCCACCCGGATCCGGCGGTCCTGGACCGGGCGCTCAGCGCGCCGCCGGTTCCCCGTGCGTTCCCAGCCGGTCCACCAGCGACTGGCTGGCGCGGTTCAGGCCGATCACCTCCACCCCGGCGCCGTGCCGGCGCAGCTTCAGCACCACCCGGTCCAGTGCCGCGACGGCGGTGGTGTCCCAGAAGTGGGCGTCGGTGAGGTCGATCACCACCCGCTCGGGTGCGTGCACGTAGTCGAAGCTGTTGGCGAACTGCACCGCGCAGGCGAAGAACACCTGGCCCCGCACGTGCCGAGCGGGCGCGACTTCAGCGCGCGACGACGCGCCCACCGCACGTCATCCCCCGGGAGTCCGACGGCGAACCGGAAACAAGGCGGGGCGGGAGGCCGGCTCCCGCCCCGCCCGTTCTCCGGCGCGGACCTCAATACACGTCCTTCATGGTGTTGTAGACGTTGAACTTGCCGGTCGGCGTGATCAGGCGTGGGTCGTCCAGCACCGCCTTCAGCGTGCGGGTCCTGTCATCCACGACCACCAGGGCCGAGCGCTGGTCCTTGCCGTTCCAGACCGAGAACCAGACCTCGTCGCCGGCCTTGTTGTACTCCGGCTGCACCACGCGCTTCGGGCCTTCGCCCAGGTTCGCCCACTCGGCGATCGGCAGCACCTCGTAGCCCTTGTCGAGGTTGTTGATGTCGAACACCGCGATCGACTGGCTGGCCTCGGCTGTCGGGTTGAGGGTGGTGTCGACCCACAGGTTCGTCGACTCCGGATGGGTCTTGACGAACAGCGATCCGCCGCCCTGGCCCTTGAGCACCTCCACCGCCCTCCACGCGTACTGCGGATGGTTGACCGGATCGGTCCCGATCAGGGTGATGTTCTCGTTGCCCAGCGCCGACGTCGCCCACACCGGACCGTACTTGGGATGGACGAAGTTGGCGCCGCGACCCGGGTGCGGGATCTTGTCGACGTCGATCAGCGCGGCCAGCTTCTGCTCCTTCGAGTCCACCACCGCGATCTTGTCGCTGTTGTTGGCCGCGGTCAGGAAGTAGCGCTTGGTCGAGTCCCAGCCGCCGTCGTGCAGGAAGGGCGCGGCGTCGAGCGTGGTCGTCTTCAGGCTCGCGAGGTCGGAGTAGTCGACCAGCAGGATGCGGCCGGTTTCCTTGACGTTGATGATGAACTCCGGGTGCTCGTGGCTGGCGACGATCGCGGCCACGCGCGGCTCGGGGTGGTACTCCTGCGTGTCGACCGTCATGCCGCGGGTGGAGACGATCTTCTTCGGCTCCAGCGTCGGGCCGTCCATGATCACGTACTGCGGCGGCCAGTACGCGCCGGCCACGGCCAGCTTGTCCTCGTAGCCCTTGTACTTCGAGGTCTCGACCGAGCGCGCCTCGAGCCCGATCTTGATCTCGGCCACGCGGTCGGGGACCTTCATCCACAGGTCGATCAGGTCGATCTTGCCGTCGCGGCCGATGGTGTAGACGTAGCGGCCGGAGTGCGAGGCGCGCGAGATGTGCACCGCGTAGCCGGTCTTGATGATGTTGATGATCTGCTTGCTGTCGCCGTCGATCAGCGCGATCTCGCCCGAGTCGCGCAGCGTCACCGAGAAGATGTTGTCCAGGTTCCAGTCGTTCATCTGCCGGGTCGGACGCTGGTCCTCCGGGATGAGCACCTTCCAGCTGTCGCGCATCTCTTTCATGCCCCATTCCGGCGGGCTCGGCGGCGTGTGCTGCAGGAAGCGGGCCATCAGGTCGACCTGGGCCGCGGTCAGTTCGCCGCCGGTGCCGAAATTGGGCATGCCGCCGGGCGAACCGAAGTTGATCAGCGCCTTGAGGTAGTCGGTGCCGCGCGGCTGGGTCACGTCGGGCGTCAGCGGCTTGCCGGTGGCGCNNGTGGCAGCCGGCGCAGCGCTGGAAGAAGATCTCGCTGGCCTGGGCGAACTCGGTCTCGGTCATGTCCGGCGCGCCGGGCGTGCGGATCTGGGCGACGTCGCTGCCGCTGACCGTCGACGGCGCGCCCTCGTAGGCGGCCTGCGCCTGGCTGGTGCCGGGGTGCACTTCACCCTGGGCCGGGTCGGTGCTCACCGCCAGCGCCGCGCGCCGCTCCGTGACCTCGGCCTCGGTGATGCTGCCGCCGGGGTTGCCCCACTGGTTGAGGACGTAGGTGGTGATGGCGGCGATGTCGGCATCGCTGATGTGGCTCTGCGCCGGCATGAGGCTGTTGTACGTGACGCCGTTGACGACGATCTCGCCCTCGAGGCCGGACAGGACCGTCGAGGCGACCTCGGCCGGGGACCTGCCCTGCAGCCAGTCGGAGCCGGCAAGCGGCGGGAAGGCGCCGGCCAGGCCCTTGCCGTCGGGCTGGTGGCAGGCGGCGCAGTTCTGCAGATAGGCCTGTTCGCCGGCCGCCGGGTCGGCGCCGGCGGTTGCGCCCGCCGCCTGGCCATGGGCTTGCCAGGCGAAGGTGCCGCCGGCGAGGACGAGGGGAAGGCAGAGGGCGAGCGTCGAGCGTTTCATCAGCGTGCTCCGGGCAAGGGCGGGAAGGCTGGGCTGAACGGCTTCTGACTGATTGTCCCGGCAATTTCCGCCACTTCGCTGACGTGGGTCAAGCGCCGCCTTGATGCGGGGGCGCCGCCGACGGACGGTGGACAGGGCCCTCCGGAATGCGCATCGTTCGCGGCGACCCTTGCTGGAGACACGCGTGACCACCGGAGCCATCGTGTTCCTGCCGCTGCTGTTCGCCGTGGGCGGCGGCGCGGGCGTCGGGCCCGGGTCCGCGGCGGAGCCCGCGGCGCAGCCCGGACCGGAGGCGAAGGTGACCACGCTCGACACCCTGGTGGTGGTGTCCAGCCGCGCACCCGAACCGATCAGCCAGGTGGTGGCGAGCGTCGCCCAGGTGGAGCGTGAAGAGCTCGACCGGCGCCTGGTCCGCGATCCCGAAAGCCTGGTGCGCTACGTGCCCGGCGTCGAGGTGGTGTCGGAGGGCAACCGCTTCGGCACGCGCGGCTTCTCGATCCGCGGGCTCGAGGGCAATCGGGTGCGCATCGTCGTCGATGGCATCCCGCTGGCCGACGCCTACAGCATCGGCCAGTTCGCCTCCGCGGGTCGCGACCTGGTCGACCTGGAGGCGGTGGAGCGGGTGGAGATCCAGCGCGGCCCGGCCTCGACCCTGTACGGCAGCGACGCGCTGGCCGGCGTGGTCGCCTTCCGCACGCTGGATCCCGAGGCGCTGCTGCTGCGCGGCGAAGGCGGCGACCGCCACTTCGGGCTGCGTCTGGGCCATGACGGCCTCGACGACAGCCGGCTGCTGTCGGCGAGCTGGGCAGGCGGGCGCGCCGACGGCTGGCAGGCGATGGTCATGGCGGCGCAGCGACGCGGGCACGAGGCCGGCAACCGCGCATGGCGCGATGAGGACGGTCCGAATCCACTCGACTTCACCCGCGAGAGCGTGCTGGCGAAGCTCGTGCGCGATACCGGCGATGCCGGCCGCTATGTGCTGACCTTCGAGGGTTCGCGCGAGCGGCGCGAGTCCGCGGTCAACTCGTTGCGCTTCGGCAGTGGTCGCTTCGCGACGACCTATCGCCTGGACGCCGACGACCGCCAGCAGCGCATGCGCGCCAGCCTCGCCGCGCAGTGGACGCCGGGCCTGCCATGGCTGCAGTCGCTCCAGGCGCAGGCCTGGGTGCAGGACACCGGGGTCCGCCAGGACAGCGACCAGTACCGCTTGCCCGACGCCGCAACGCCCTTCGAATCGCTGCGCTGGCGCCGTTTCGATTACGACAGCCGCGCGGCCGGCGTCGGCCTGCTCGGCCAGGCCCGGCACGAGGGCTGGCGCGGCCGCCATTGGCACGTCTTCGGCGTGGATGGGGTGCGCCAGCGCTACGAAGGCCTGCGCGACGGCCTGGAGACCAACCTCGCCAACGGCGCGGCCAGCAAGGTGGTGCTGGGCGAGGTCATGCCCGTGCGCGACTTCCCCGACTCGGTGCAGACCAGCCTGGCGCTGTTCTGGCAGGACGAGATCGCCTTCGGCGAACGCTTCGCCGTGATCCCCGGCCTGCGCGCGGAATGGAACCGCCTGCGCGCGCATCCCGATGCGCTCTTCCGCGAGGACTTTCCCGATACCGTGCCGGTGGACGTCGACACCGACCAGGCGACGCCGCGGCTGGCGCTGCGCTGGTCGCCGGGCGACGGCCACAGCCTGTTCGCGCAGTACGCGCGCGGCTTCCGCTCGCCGCCCTTCGGCGACGTCAACATCGGCCTGGTGCTGCCGGTCTTCAACTACGAGGTGCGCGCCAACCCCGACCTGCGCCCGGAGCGCAGCGAAGGCCTGGAGCTGGGCTGGCGCTACGTCGGCGAATCGCTGCGCGCCAGCGTCTCGGCCTATGAAAACCGCTATCGCGACCTGATCGAATCGCGCGCCAACCTCGGCATCGATCCGGCCACCCGCGCGCTGGTCTTCCAGTCGGTCAACCGCGACCGCGCGCGCATCCGCGGCATCGAGGGCGACCTGCTCTGGAACCTGCCGTGGACCGATCCTTCGCTGCCCGGCGGCTGGCAGCTGCGCGGCGCGATGGCCTGGGCCCAGGGCGACGACACCCGCCGCGACGTGCCGCTCAACAGCGTCGATCTGCCCAAGGCCACGCTCGGCCTGCGCTACGACGCCGGCAGCGGCCTCTGGGGCGTGGAGGGCGCGCTGGTGGCGGTGCGCGGCCAGGACCGCGTCGACCACGGCAGCGGCCGCCTGTTCGAGCCGCCCGGCTACGCGCGATTCGACCTCTTCGCGTGGCTGGAGCCGCGGCCGGGCATCCGCATCAACGCCGGCCTGATGAACCTCGGCGACCGCCGCTACTGGAGCTGGGGCGGCGTGCGCGGGCTGGCCGCCAGCGAGGACAACCTCGGCTTCTACACGCGGCCCGGCCGCAGCGCCGCGCTCACGGTCTCCCTCGACTGGTAGCCCGGTCTCCGTAGCGAAACATTCGCGTCGCAGACTCGACGCAGGTCCCAGCTGCAACGAACGGATGCAAACCGTGGTCCGGGTCCCCTTCCGGGCGTGAGCCGATCGCTCCGTCCGCGTCGTCGTCGCCTATCCCTGCCAGGAGTAGAAACCATGGGCCACCGCTCGTGCCGGCCCCTGTTTGCCATCGCGCTTTCCGCGGCGCTGTTCGTCGCCCAGTCCGCCCTCGCCTATGACGAAGGAGGTCCCCGGGCGAAGAACGTCATCGTCTTCCTTGCCGACGCCGCCGGCGTGTCCACCCTCAACGCCGCCAGCCTCCACGGCCACGGCGAACCGCTGAAGCTGCACTTGCAGCAGTGGCCGCACCTCGGCCTGAGCGACACCTCGCCGGTCGACCGCTTCGTCTCCGACTCGGCCAATGGCATGTCCTCGATCATGACCGGCGTGCGCACCCGCAACGGCGTGGTCAGCCAGGGCCCCGACGCCGTGCGCGGCGAGACCGACGGTACCCCGGCCAAGACCCTGCTCGAGTACGCCGAGGAGCGCGGCCTGCGCACCGGCGTGGTCAGCTCGCAGTCGATCGCCGACGCCACGCCGGCGGCGACCTATGCGCATGCCAACGATCGCAGGAACTTCGGCGCGATCTTCCCGCAGGCCTTCGCGCCGCGCCATGGCGACGGCGTCGACGTGCTGCTGGGCGCCGGCCGCGAGCGCATCGGCACCGCGCTGGCCGGGGCCGGCACCGGTTTCGAGCAGCTGGCCGACACGTACCAGCGGCCCATCTACGCCGCGCTGGACGAGGTGCCGGCGTCGAACGCGCGTCCGGTCGTGGTCGCCGACGGCATCGACGTGCGCGCGGCCACGCTGAAGGCGCTCGACCTGCTGCAGGATTCGCCGCAGGGCTACCTGCTGGTGGTCGAGTGGGACGCGCACACCGACGACGTGCGCAAGGGCCTGCAGAACGTGGTCGACTTCGACCGCCTCGTGGCCGAGGTCGAGGCGCGCGTGGACCTCGACGACACCCTGCTGCTGTTCACCGCCGACCATTCCTTCGGCCTGCAGGTCGACGGCGGCCAGCGCGGCACGCCGCTGCTGGAAGGCTACGAGGCCAGGAAGGCGTCCGACGCGGGCGACGACGACCTGGTGCGCCTGGACCACATGCTGGTCAACCGCACCCACACCGCCGAGGAAGTGGTGGCGCTGGCCACCGGCGCCGGCGCGCACCGCGTGCGCGGCTACTTCCCGGCCACGCACCTGTTCCAGGTCATGCTCGACGCCTGGGGCTGGAAGGCGGACTGAGGTACCGGCCTGCTCCCGGCGGGTCCGGGAACACGGGATTCGTCCTGCCGCCACCGGGGTGCCTGCCCCGGTGGCAGCCCTGCAAGCCCCGCCTTCCGGCGGGGCTTGCGCGGGTCCCGGTCGCGCGGTAAGGTAGTAATCACTCACTTACTTGTGGCCCAGGCAGGTCCCCATGAACCAGCGGCCTTCGCGGCTTTCCGCCGAAGAGCGGCGCGCGACCACGGTTGAAGCGGTGATCGAGCTGGCCGCCGAGCAGAACCCCAGCGAGATCACCACCAGCGCCATCGCCGAGCGCATGGGCCTGACCCAGGGCGCGCTGTTCCGGCATTTCCCGAACAAGGACGCGATCGTGGAAGCGGTGCTGACCTGGGTCGCCGAGCGCCTGCTGGCGCGGGTCGACAGGGCCGCCCGCGGCGCGACGTCGCCGCTGGCGGCGCTGGAGGCGGTCTTCATGGCCCACGTCGACTTCATCGCCGAGCGCCCCGGGGTGCCGCGGATGCTGTTCGGCGAGCTGCAGCGCCCGGCCGACACCCTGCCGCGGAAGATGGTCCAGGCCCTGGTCGGACGCTACGGCGAGCGGCTTCGCCGCCTGCTCGTGGACGGCGTCGCGGCCGGTGAGCTGGATCCGGGGCTGGACGTTGACGCGGCCGTGCAGCTGTTCATCGGCACCATCCAGGGACTGGTGATGCAGGCCATGGTGGCCGGCGAGGTCGCCCGGATCCGCCGCGCCGCGCCGGGCGTGTTCGCCATCTATCGCCGCGGCATCCAGGGAGGTGGGCAATGAACACAGGAACGGCGCGTCCCGGGCGCAAACGTCTGATCGTGATCGCCGTCGTCGTCGCGGTCGCCGTGCTGGCCGCGGTGCTCTGGGCGCGGCGCGCCGGCAACGACGACAGCGCCCTGGTCCTGTATGGCAACGTCGACATCCGCGAAGTGCAGCTGGCGTTCCGGCAGCCGGGACGGGTGCAGGACATGCTGTTCGAAGAGGGGGACGCGGTCACCGCCGGCGCGCGCATGGCCATGCTGGACCCGGAACCCTACCGGGAGGCTTTGGCGGTTGCGGAAGCATCGGTGCGGGTCGCCGAGGCCGAGGTCGCGCGCCTGCACGGCGGCCTGCGCCCGCAGGAGATCACCCGCGCCCGCGAAGAGCTCAATCGCGCCCGCGCCGCGGCCACCGACGCCGGGCGCAACTACCAGCGCCAGGCCGGCCTGCTGGCCTCGCGCGTGATCAGCCAGTCGACCCTGGACAGCGCCCGCGCGGCCCGCGACCAGACCGCCGCCGCCGCCCGTGCCGCCGAGGCCGCGCTGTCGCAGGCGGTCGAAGGCTTCCGCAACGAGGACATCGCCGCCGGCGAGGCCCGCCTGGCCGCGGCCGAGGCCGCGCGTGACCAGGCGGCCACCGCGCTGGCCGATGCCGAACTCATCGCGCCCGCCAGCGGCACCGTGATTTCGCGCGTGCGTGAGCCCGGGAGCATGGTGGCCAGCCAGAGCGCGGTGTACAGCCTGAGCCTGGACACGCCGGTATACGTGCGCGCCTACGTCGGTGGGCCCGATCTGGGCCGGGTCGCGCCGGGCACCCGGGTGCGGGTGCACGGGGATTCGTCCGACAAGGCCTACGCGGGCCAGGTCGGCTTCGTCTCGCCGCGCGCGGAGTTCACTCCCAAGACCGTGGAAACCCCCGACCTGCGCACCGATCTGGTGTACCGGCTGCGGGTGGTGATCGACGCCGACCAGGTCGACGGCGGCCTGCGCCAGGGCATGCCGGTGACGATCGAGGTCGAGGCGCCCTGACATGGCCGCCGTGGTGATCGACGGCGTCACAAAGCACTTCGGCAATGTGCAGGCGCTGCGTGGCCTGGCTGCGCGCATCGGCTACGGCCGCCTGACCGGCCTGGTCGGCCCCGACGGCGCCGGCAAGACCACCCTAATGCGGCTGATGACCGGGCTGCTGGAGCCCAATGCAGGCCGCATCACCGTGGCCGGCTTCGACGTGGTCGACGACAACGATGCCATCCACGTCGCCACCGGCTACATGCCGCAGCGCTTCGGCCTGTATGAAGACCTGTCGGTGATGGAGAACATGCGCCTGTACGCGCGCCTGCGCGGCATGGACGCCGAGCGCCACGGCGAGCTGTTCGCCGAGCTGCTCGACTTCACCCGGCTGGCGCCGTTCACCGAACGCCTGGCCGGCAAGCTCTCGGGCGGCATGAAGCAGAAGCTGGGCCTGGCCTGCGCGCTGATGGCGCGGCCGCGGGTGCTGCTGCTCGACGAGCCCAGCGTCGGCGTCGACCCGGTCAGCCGCCAGGACCTGTGGCGGATGGTGCAGGCGCTGACCGACGAAGGCATGGCGGTGGTGTGGTCGACCGCCTACCTGGACGAGGCCGAGCGCTGCGATTCGGTGCTGCTGCTCAACGAGGGCGCGCTGGCGTTCGACGGCCCGCCGGGCGAGCTGACCGAGCGGCTGCAGGGGCGAAGTTTCCGGCTGGAGGACGTCGGCGACGATCGCCGCGCGGTGCTGTCCGAAGCGCTGGACCTGGCCGGCGTCGGCGATGGCGTGATCCAGGGCGCGGGCGTGCGCGTGGTGCTGCGCGAAGGCGCCGATGGTGGTGACGTGCAGACCCTGGCCGATCGCGCCGGCGCGCGCCTGGCCGAGGTGCCCGCGCGCTTCGAGGACGCCTTCATCGACCTGCTCGGCGGCGGCCCCGGCGGCACCTCGGCGCTGGCCGAGCGCATGCCGCCGGTGGCGCTGGATACCGATATCGCGGTGTCCTGCCATGACCTGACCAAGCGCTTCGGTGAATTCACCGCCACCGACAGCGTCAGCTTCGAGGTGCGCAAGGGCGAGGTGTTCGGCCTGCTCGGTCCCAACGGTGCCGGCAAGTCGACCACCTTCAAGATGCTCTGCGGCCTGCTCAAGCCGACCTCGGGCGAGGCCCACGTGGCCGGCGTGGACCTGCGCCGCGCCACCGGTGCGGCCAAGGCGCGGCTGGGCTACATGGCGCAGAAGTTCTCGCTGTACGGCTTGCTGTCGGTGCGCCAGAACCTGGAGTTCTCGGCCGGGGTGTACGGGCTGGAAGGCGCGACCAAGCGCACGCGCATCGACGAGATGATCGAGACCTTCGACCTCGGGCCGCTGCTTTCGGCGGCACCGGAATCGCTGCCGCTGGGCTTCCGCCAGCGGCTGGCGCTGGCCTGTTCGCTGATGCACCGGCCGCCGGTGCTGTTCCTGGATGAGCCGACCTCGGGCGTGGACCCGATCACCCGCCGCGAGTTCTGGACCCACATCAACGGCCTGGCGCGCAAGGGCGTGACGATCATGGTCACCACCCACTTCATGGACGAGGCCGAGTACTGCGACCGGGTGGCGATGCTCTCCAGCGCCCGCCTGATCGCGCTGGATACGCCGGATGCGCTCAAGCGCGGCGCGGCCAGCGACGACAATCCGGATCCGACCATGGAGGACGCCTTCATCCACCTGGTGGAATCGTCCATGCGGGCCAATGCGGCGGCGATGGAGGCGGCGGCGTGAACGCGCGCCGCTTCGATGCCCGCCGCCTGGCGGCGCTGGTGCGCAAGGAAAGCCTGCAGGCGCTGCGCGATCCGTCGACGCTGCTGATCGCCTTCGTGCTGCCGGTGGTGCTGCTGTTCCTGTTCGCCTACGCGGTGTCGCTGGACATCCGCAAGGTGCGCATCGGCGTGGTGGTGGAGTCGCCGGGCGCGTCGGCGCAGCAGCTGGCGGCCGCGTTCACCGCCACCCGCTTCCTGGACGTGACGTTCGCCCACGACCGCCGCGAGGTCGGCGACCGGGTCGTGGCCGGCGAGCTGCGCGGGATCGTGGTGATCCCCCAGGATTTCGAACAGCGCCTGGCCGCGGGCGGCAGCCAGCCGCTGGTGCAGGTGGTGACCGACGGCTCGCAGCCCAACACCGCCAACTTCGTCGCCAACTACGCCCAGGGCGTGGTCCAGACCTGGCGCACAGGGATGGCGGGCGAAGCGCCCCCGCAGCCGATCGCGCTGGAGCCGCGCTACTGGTTCAACCCGGAGCTGGAGAGCCGGCGCGCGCTGGTGCCCGGCGCGATCGCGATCGTGATGACGATCATCGGCACCATGCTCACCGCGCTGGTGGTCGCGCGCGAGTGGGAGCGCGGGACCATGGAGGCGGTGATGTCCACGCCGGCCTCGGTGGTGGAGATCCTGATCGGCAAGCTGCTGCCCTACTTCGCGCTCGGCATGCTGTCCACGCTGCTCGCGGCGGTGCTGGCGGCGTTCGTGTTCGACGTGCCGCTGCGCGGATCGCTGGCGACGCTGATGCTGCTGTCGGCGGTGTTCATGGTGCCGGCGCTGGGCCAGGGGCTGCTGATCTCGTCGCTGGCGCGCAACCAGTTCCTGGCCGCGCAGATCGCGCTGTTCTCCGGCTTCCTGCCGGCGTTCATGCTGTCGGGCTTCCTGTTCGAGATCGACTCGATGCCGGCGCCGATCCGGGCGATCACCTGGGTGATCCCGGCGCGCTATTTCGTCGACTCGCTCAAGACCGTGTTCCTGGCCGGCGACATCTGGGCGGTGTTCGTGCCCGACCTGCTGGCGATGGCCGTGATCGGCGCGGTCTTTTTCGCGCTGGCCAGGCGCGCCACCCGCAAGAACCTGGAGCACTGAGCGATGCCGGGCCGCCACCAGCTGTCCTTTTCCCGCCTGCGCGCGCAGGTGGTCAAGGAAGCGCTCAGCATCCTGCGCGATCCGCGCAGCCGCATGGTCGTGTTCGGCCCGCCGCTGATCCAGCTGCTGATCTTCGCGTTCGCGGCGACCCTGGAAGTGAGCAATGTCGATATCGCGGTCCTTGACCAGGACGCCGGCCGCTGGTCGTACGAACTGGTTTCGCGGGTGGAAGGCGCGGGGTTCGTGTCGGAGGTGCGCCCGGTCAACGGCAGCCGGGAGCTGCGCGAACTGATCGACCGCGGCGAGGTGATGGCCGGGCTGCAGATCCCCGCGGACTTCTCGCGGAAGATCGCCGCCGGCGAGACCGGGCAGGTGCAGGTGCTGATCGACGGACGACGCAGCAACGCCGGCCAGATCACCCTGGGCTATCTGGCGGCGATCGCCGCCGATGTCGGTGCGGACGTCGACTCCGGAAGCGGGCAGGGCACTGCGGCCGGGGCCGCGCCCGTGCAGCCGCTGGCGGTACGCCACTGGTTCAATCCCAACCTGACCTACCGTTGGTTCATCGTGCCCGGACTGGTCGGCATCCTCGCCTTCTTCAGCGCATTGATGCTCACCTCGCTGTCGATCGCGCGCGAACGCGAGCTGGGCACCTTCGACCAGCTGCTGGTCTCACCCGCATCCACGTTCGAGATCATCGTGTCCAAATCATTGCCGGCGCTGGCGATCGGCACCGTGCTCGGGCTGGTGATGGTCGCGGCCGGTGCGTTCATCTTCGGCATTCCGTTCACCGGCTCGTTCGCGCTGCTGCTGCTGGGCCTGGTGCTGTTCATCCTCTCGGTGGTGGGCATCGGGCTGATGATCTCGGCGGTCAGCGCCACCCAGCAGCAGGCGATCCTGGGCGCGTTCGCCATCGGCGTGCCGGCGGTGCTGATGTCGGGCTTCGCCACGCCGGTGGAGAACATGCCGCTGGTGTTGCAATGGGCCGCGCAGGCGATCCCGCTGACCCACTTCCTGGTGATCGCCCATGGCAGCGTGCTCAAGGCCATGCCGCCCGCCGAGATTCTTTCCAACCTGTGGCCGCTGGCGGTGATCGCGCTGGTGACGCTGACCGCGGCCACCGTCTTCGTCCGCGGGCGGCTGCAATGAGCGGCGTCGACAACGTCCCTGGCGCAAGCCTGGAGGGATCATGAAACTGCGTTTCCTGGGCGGCGCCGGCGAGGTGACCGGCTCGTGCTTCCTGGTGGAGACCGCCAGCGTCCGCTTCCTGGTCGATTGCGGCATGGTCCAGGGAGGACGCGAGGCCGCCGGGCGCAACCACGAGCCATTCGACTTCGACCCGGCGTCGATCGACTTCGTCCTGCTGACCCACGCCCATATCGACCACAGCGGGCTGCTCCCAAAGCTCACCCGCGCGGGCTTCCGCGGTCCCATCCACACCACCACCGCCACCGCCGACCTGCTCGGGGTGATGCTGCCCGACAGCGCCCATATCCAGGAAAGCGATGCCAGGCGGGCGAGCAGGCAGCCGTGGCGGCCGCAGTTGCCTGCGCTGTACACGCAGGCCGACGTGACCGGCTGCCTGGCGCAGGTCCAGGTGGCGGAGTACGACGCGGAGGTCAGGCCGAGCCGCACGGTACGCTGCCGCTTCCGCGACGCCGGCCACATCCTCGGCTCGGCAATCATCGAAGTCCGGGTCGAGGACGGCGGTCGCACGACCAGGCTGGTGTTCAGCGGCGACCTCGGCCAGCCGGGGCGTCCGATCCTGCGCGATCCGGAGCGGGTCGAAGAGGCCGACATCCTGGTCATCGAATCCACCTACGGCGATCGCATGCACGCGGACCTGGCCGGGATCGAGGACACGATGGTCGCGATCGTCAACGAGACCCTGTACGAGCGCGGCGGCAACGTGATCATCCCCGCGTTCGCGGTCGGCCGGACGCAGCAGATCATCTACAAGATCCACCAGTTGGCCCGCCGCGGACGGTTGCGGCAGCCGAAGGTATTCGTCGACTCGCCGATGGCCACCGAGGCCACGCGCATCACCCGCCAGCACATGCAGCTGTTCGATGCGCAGGCCAGCGAGCTGGTCGAGTGGCACGCGGCGGGCCAGGATCTTCCCTGGCTCCGCTTCACCGCCAGCGTCGAAGAGTCCATGGCGCTGAACAACATCCGCTCCGGGGCGATCATTATTTCCGCCAGCGGGATGGCCAACGCCGGCCGCATCCGCCACCACCTGCGCCACAACCTGCCGCGGCGCGAATGCAGCGTCATCATCCCCGGCTACCAGGCGCAGGGCACGCTTGGGCGGCGCCTGGTCGACGGTGCCACGCAGGTGCGCATCTTTGGCCACGACGTTCCGGTGCGCGCCGCCATCCACCAGATCGATGGCCTGTCCGCCCATGCCGACCGTGCGGCGCTGCTGGACTGGACCGCGGCCTTGCGCAGGCCTCCCGGGCGGACCTTCGTGGTCCACGGTGAATCGCATGCATCGGCGGCGCTTGCGGATGCGCTGCGGCAACGACCGGGTTGGCGGGTGACCGTGCCCGGACCTGGCCAACAGGTGGAATGGCCAGATGCCGATGAGTGGCGTGATGGACATGTCGCCCGACCTTGACCGGCGGCTGCAGGCGATCCTCGAATCGCCCACCTATCGCCTGGCGCACGAGGACGCGGAACTGCTTGGCCAGGACGCGCTGCGTCCGCTGCGCCTGCAGCTGGAACTGCTCAAGCCCGAACAGGCGCTGCAGGACGAAGGGGTCCACTCGACCGTGGTGGTGTTCGGCAGTGCCCGGATCTCCGATGCGGACACGGCACGGGCGCAGCTCGCGACGCTGGAGCGGGAGGCCACGGAGGATCCGGACAGCCCGGCACGCGCGCGCGCGCTGCGGGTGGCAGGGCGGCGGATCGAGCAGGCACGCTATTACGAACAGGCGCGCCGCTTCGCACAGCTGATTTCCCTCCGTTTCCAGCAGGAGGAACGGAAGGATTTTGTCGTCGTCACCGGAGGCGGACCGGGGATCATGGCGGCGGCCAACCGCGGTGCCCATGACGTGGGCGCGCGCTCGATCGGGCTCAACATCACCCTGCCCCGCGAACAGGGCCCCAATCCCTGGATCAGTCCGGAGCTGGCGTTCCGCTTCCGCTACTTCGCCATCCGCAAGATGCATTTCCTCATGCATGCGCGGGGGCTGGTCGCGTTTCCAGGCGGCTACGGAACGCTCGACGAACTGTTCGAAGTGCTGACCCTGATCCAGACCGGGAAGATCGCGCCGATCCCGGTGGTGCTGGTCGGACGCGCGTTCTGGTGCCGCGCGATCAACTTCGATTACCTGGTCGACGAGGGTTACATCGAACCGGAGGACTCCGTCCTGTTCACGGTCGTCGATGAGGCCGAGGAGATCATCGACGCACTCGAGCAGTCCTACGGCGGCGATTCCAGTGGAATACCAAGGAGCCAACGATGAGTACACCAAAAGTGTCGATGATTGCCGCGATCACCATGGTCGCGGCGCTTCCGGTCGCATTGGCGACCATGGATGCACACGCCGCAGGCAAGGAGGTGCCCGGGAGCCTGCGCGCGGTGATGGAGCAACTCGGGGACGACATGCAGGCCGTGACCGGCGCGATCTCCAACGAGGACTGGGCGCTGGTCGCCCGGCTGGCCCCGGGGATCGCCCATCACCCGGAGCCGCCGATGATGCAGAAGGTGCGGATCCTGAAGTGGCTGGGCACCGATGCCGGCACGTTCCGTGGCTTCGACGGTCGGGTCGAAGAGGCGGCGAACGCCATGGGCGAGGCCGCGGAACGTGGCGATGGGACGCAGGTCATCCGGGCATTCGCCGACCTGCAGCAGGCCTGCCTGGCCTGCCACCAGAAGTACCGCGCGCCGTTCGTCGAGCACTTCGGCGAACAGCGCTGAGGTCAATGGAACTCAGAAGCGCCAGGTCGCGCGCACGTAGAGGTCGTCGTCGCGGCGCGCGCGGGCGGCGGTGGCGGGCAGGTCGATCTCCTCGCGGCGACGCAGGCGCACATGGAGCTGCCAGGCCTCGGAAACCTGCCAGGCCCAGCGCACTTCCGCCAGCTTCCTGTTGGCCGGGAAGTCGCTCGACAGCAGCCAGCCATCGGCGACCCGGCCATAGACGAAGCCCAGATCGTGCTCGGGCGCGATGTCCATGAAGTTGAGCGAGGCCTGCCAGGACAGCGAGTCGGCGTCGCCGGTGCCGGAGTTCATCGTTTCCCGGCGCGGCGTGTTCGGCGCATAGCCCAGCTCGCCGCCGAGCCGGAGTTTCGTCCCGCTCCCGCCCAGCGGCCACTGCGCGGTGGCCTTGCCGGTCACGGCGAGGTAGTCCTCCGTCCGCGGATCGGAGGCGCCGTAGGGATGCAGCGCCGATGGCAGCCAGTTGACGGTCACCATCCGCTGGATGAGCGGGCCGACCGGAGTCTTGGATTCGGCCGCCGCGAAGACGCCGATGCGCGAATCGCTGTCGCTGAACGCCAGCGGCTGGCGCAGGTTGCCGGTGGGGCCGCGGCGGTCGTTGTGGCGCACGATGAAGTGCGTGGTCCAGTCCTCGTTGGGGCGCCACTGCAGCCAGGCGCCGTCGGTCCAGGTGACGTCGAAGTTGGGGCTGTCGTTCTGGTCGAGTGACTTCTTCATCACATCGTCCAGGCCCCAGGCCGCCTGGAAGCGGCCGAACCGGATGCTCCATGGCGCTTCGGCCGGTCGGTACTCCAGGTACGCCTCGTCGATCGTGCCCTGGCCGTTGTCCAGTCCGGCCGAGCCCGGCGCGTAGGTGCGCATCCAGAACTCCTCGCTGTCCTGGTCGGTGTCCAGGCGGGCGGCGACCCGGCCGCTGACGTGCCAGCCGCCGCCGAGGTCGCCGCGCAGGCGGAAGCGGGCGCGGGCGCGCAGGCTGTCGGCGTCGGACTCTGCGCCGTTGCGCGCGGTGGTCTCCGAGGCGACGTAGCCGAAGCGGATGTCGCCGCTGGTCTTCCATTCGGCGGCCTGGGCGCCGCCGGCCAGCAGGGTGAGTGTGATGGCCGTGGCGAGGAGCGGGGCGGACGCGGCCGAGGATCGGGCGGGACGCTCAGGGGACGGACGCATACTGGCCTCCGGGGGGGAAGGGGTGCCGGGGCGGCGAGGGGACGCCCGCCGCCGGATCGTAACCGGGACTCTGCGCCACGTGCGGATTTCCGTCCTTGACCCGGATCAACCGCAGGCCCGGCGCGGATCAACGCGGCGGAGGTGGCCGGCCCTGTGGTCGGTCCGGGGGTGATGCCGCGGCCTCGGCGGCCAGCCCGAACCGCTTCTGCAGCGTGCCGGCCAGGCTGGCCCGGGTGAGCTCGCCCATGTGGGTGTCGACCAGCCGGCCCTCGGCGTTGAAGAACAGGGTCGTCGGCAGGCCGCGGGTGCCGGTTTCCAGCATCGCCCGCGAGTGCGGGTCGAGCAGCACGTGGTCGAGTTCGAGGCCTGCGGATGCGAGGTATTCGCGGATCGTGGCGCGGTCCTCGCCCTGGTTGGCCAGCACGAAGGCGACGTCCGGATAGCGCTGCTGCGCGTCCGCCAGCACCGGCATCTCGCGCCGGCAGGGCGGGCACCAGGTCGCCCACAGGTTCAGCACCATCGGACGCCCGGACAGCGCGGCGAGCGTGGTCGGCTCGCCCTCCAGCGTCGCCAGCTCGAAGGTGGGTAGCGGCGGTGCCGCGCGCTGCATCATCAGCAGCAGGCCGCCGAACGCGAACCAGGCCAGCATGCCGGCGGCCATGCCGGCCAGCAGCGGCTTGCGCAGCGGCAGGCGCCTGCGCGTGCGCCACCAGGCGAAGGCCACGGCCGCGGGCAGCCCGGCCCACCACAGGAAGCCGCCGTCGCCGATGGCGATGATCGACTTCGGCTCAGCCATGTACTCCGGCCACCAGCGCAGCACGTAGCCCAGGCGCGCGGCCAGCAGGCCGACCAGCACCGCGTCGACGAACAGCCCGACCGCGACCCGGTGCGGACAGGCGGCGGGCGCGTCCGGCAGCCGCCGCGCCCAGGCGCGCACGACCAGCCAGCCGACCACGGTCGCCGCCGCGGCGATGACCGCGTGGATCGGGAACGGTCCCAGTCCCGTCACCGGTAGGCCTTCAGGTAGCGGGCCTCGAAGCGCTGCTTGAGCCAGTGGAAAGCGCGCAGGTTGGGCAGGGCGAGGTTCCGCTGACCGCCGCGGTAGACCAGCATGCCGCTGTCGAGCGCGTCGACGATGCACACCAGCTCGGTGCGGAAGCCGTGCTCCGCGCGGCGGCCGTGCAGCTCCGCGGCGATGTTCCTGGCCACCGCGTCGGCCTGCAGGTCGGCCTGGTGGGCCTGTTTCGCCATCCAGTCCGGCCCGGGGTAGCTGCCGGCGTCGCCGGCGACATGGACCCGCTCCATGCCCTGCACGCGGCAGTGGGCGTCGGCGGCGATGAACCCGCCTTCCGACTGCGGCAGCGCGCTGCCTTCCAGCCAGGCCGGGCCGGTCAGGCCGGGCATGAACAGGATCAAGTCGGCGGCGAAGTCGCCGCCTTCGGTGACCACCCGGCCCGGCTCGAAGCGCAGCGGCTTGTGGCCGAGGTGGGTGCGGATGCCGAGCGCCTGCATGCGCGCGAGCATCTTCGCCACCGCGGCGGGCCCCAGCCGCTGGCCCGGCTGGGCGGCCGGGTTGAAGAACACCAGTTCGAAGCGCTCGCGGCGCCCCTGCCGGCGCAGCAGGGTGTCGATGCCGAACAGGAACTCGAACATCGGCCCGCCGCGCACCGCCCCGGGCTCCTTCGGGTTGCTGGCGAAGCCGACCGCGATCGTGCCGCCCTCCATGGCCGCGAGCCGGTCGCGGATCGACTCCGCGGCCGCGATGCCCTCGCAGGGGATGATCGCGTGTTCGATGCCCGGCAGCTTGCGCAGGTAGCGCCCGCCGGTGGCGATGACCAGCACGTCGTTGGTGACCTGGCCGTGGTCGGTGATGACGCGGCGGCCGCCGTCGAGCACGTGCAGCACGCTGCCGCGATGCCAGCGCACGCGCATGCGCTCGAAGAATCGCGCCAGCGGGACGCGCAGGTCGTCGCCGCTGCGCTCGCCAGACGGCAGCCAGATCAGGCTCGGCAGGTAGACCAGCTCGTTGCGCGGGGAGACCACGGTGATGGCGTCGCGCACGCCGAGCGCGCGCAGCCGGCGGATGGTGGTGAGCGCGGCGAAGCCGCTGCCGAGGATGACGATCTGCTTCATGGCGCGTGCTCGCGTGCCCAGCGCACGATCCCGTCTTCCGGCAGCGCGCCCGACACGCGCGCCAGCTCGCGGCCGCCCTGGAACAGCGCCAGCGTCGGGATGCTGCGGATGCCGAAGCGCGTGCCCAGCGCGGGCTCGGCCTGGGTGTCGAGCTTGCCCAGCCGCATGCGGGGTTCCAGCTGCGCGGCGGCGGCCTCGAAGTGTGGCGCCATCATCCGGCAAGGCCCGCACCAGGGCGCCCAGAAATCGACCAGCAGCGGCAGCTCCGAGCGCGCGGCGTGCAGGTCGAAGCTGGTGGCATCCAGTACGACCGGCTGCGCGGTGAACAGGGCCTTGCCGCAGCGACCGCATGCGGGCGCATCGCCGAGGCGTTCGCCCGGCACCCGGTTGAGCGCCCCGCAGTGCGGGCAGGCGACCTTGAGCGGGCTGTTCACGACCCGGCCTCGAAGCTCTTGTCGCCCATCAGCACCCGGCCCTCGCCATCGAGCACGGTGACGTCGACATCGATGCCCTGGCGAACGCTCTGGGTGACCACGCAGAAGTCCTCGAACTGCGCCAGCACCCGGTCCAGCGCCTGGTAGTCGGCGTTGTGGCCCGGCAGGTGCAGGGTGACCGAGGCGGTCGGGATCCGCCAGCGGCCTTCGGCGTTGCGCTGCGCGGCCGCGGTGACCTCGGCCCGCAGCGGCCCCGGCGAGTTGCGCTGCTTGCGCAGTGCGAACAGCAGGCTGGCCACCAGGCAGTTGGCGACCGCGGCCAGCAGCATCCGGGTGGGGTTGGGACCGCGGTCCTGGCCCAGCGGCGGCGACTCGTCGGTCAGCAGCGGCTCCAGGCCGGTGTCGTGGAAGTGGACGCGGAACGCATAGTCCCCGTCCTGTTCGAGGGTGATGCGGATCGGGGTGTCGATGCTCATGCCGTTCTCCTCTGGAGCAGCGCGTAGTACAGCAGCGGGATCACGACCAGGGTCAGCACGGTCGAGACCAGGATGCCGAACAGCAGTGATATGCCAAGGCCGTTGAAGATCGGGTCGTCGATGATGAACACCGCGCCTGCCATCGCCGCCAGGGCGGTCAGCGCGATCGGCTGCGCGCGCACCGCGCAGGCGTCGACCACCGCCTGCGCCGGCGTGCGGCCCTGTTCCAGCAGGTGGTTGATGAAGTCCACCAGCAGGATCGAGTTGCGCACGATGATGCCGGCCAGCGCGATCATGCCGATCATGCTGGTGGCGGTGAACTGCATGCCCATGAGCGCGTGCCCCGGCATCACCCCGATCACGGTCAGCGGGATCGGCGCCATGATCACCAGCGGCACCACGTAGTTGCGGAAGTAGGCCACCACCAGCAGGTAGATCAGCACCAGGCCGGCGGCATAGGCGATGCCCATGTCCCGGAAGGTCTCGTAGGTGATCTGCCACTCGCCGTCCCACTTGATCGCGAAGCTGGCGGTGTCGTCGGGCTGTGCGATGTAGTGCTGCGACAGCCGCTGGCCGTCGATGGCGTTGTCGGACACCTGGCCGACGAGGTCGAACATGCCGTAGAGCGGGCTGTCGGCGACGATGTTCTCGTCGCCCATCACGTACACCACCGGCAGCAGGTCCTTGTGGTGGATGGCGCCATCCCAGCCCGCGTCGCGTGCCTCAACCAGCGCCGACAGCGGCACCAGCTGGCCGTCGCCGCCGCGCACCCGCAGCGACAGCACGCCGTCGAGCGAGGCCTGGTCGGCGGCCGGCAGGCGCAGGCGGATCGGCCGCGGGTACTTCGAGCTGCCGTCGATCACGTACGTGGCGTCGTGGCCCGAAAGCCCGGCGGCGATGGTCTCGGCGATGGCGGCCTGCGACACGCCCAGGCGGGCGGCGCGCTCGCGGTCGATCACCAGCACCTCGCGCGCGGCGTCGGCCTCGACGCTGGTGTCGACGTCGACGATGCCCTCGGTGGCGAGGAAGCGCTGCTCCAGCGCCCGCCCGATCCGGCGCTGGGCGTCGTAGTCGGGGCCATAGACTTCGGCGACGATCGGCGACAGCACCGGCGGGCCCGGCGGCACTTCGACCACCTTCACCGAGGCGCCGTGGCGGCGGCCGATCGCGTCCAGCTCCGGGCGCAGCGCGACCGCGATGTCGTGGCTCTTGCGGCTGC